>Ga0307934_1000498_pt1 | contig 28930 bp, 47 predicted proteins | sample OrgLakmetageno90_FD_201838 | JGI IMG/M metagenome (GOLD analysis project Ga0307934, IMG submission 201838) | Saline water microbial communities from Organic Lake, Antarctica - #90 | ecosystem: Environmental > Aquatic > Non-marine Saline and Alkaline > Saline | place: Antarctica: Organic Lake...
AGTAACCTCGTAGTCGACCTCGTCAACCGGTACAGCCCACTCGTCACCGGCGGGCCCGTTAGGTTGCTCCCACACTTTAATTTCGAATAGGTGACCGTCGGAAACTCGGCAACCGATAAGAGCGGTAGCGTCAGTAACACCACGAGCGCGTTTACGCGAACCGTCAAACCCTAAAGTAATATCTTCGTTAGGTTTTACCACAGTTTCGGCGTAGCAACTATTCCACTCGGGTGCCGTTATCCAAGCGTCACGGGCCGAGGTTGGTTGGTTAAAATAGTAACGGCGTGAGTCTTGCGGATCGTTACGCGGGTCGTAAATCTCATCCACGATACGGTCTAAGTCCATCAGGTCGGCAAACGGCCCGTAAGACTCTCGAAGCCCGGCGCGCACTTGCGCCTCGTCGGCCATATCTAAATCAGGCTCGGCCTCGCGGTGGTCAAAAAGTAACCGCTGCCGTTTTGTTTTGCCCTCGTTAATCAGTTTGGCGAGCTCGTGCGTCTCCTCGGCTACCGACTTTTCGCCCGGTAAATACATAGTGGACGTTTCCAGCGACCACGGCTCAGCTATTTTACGTTTGGCTAGGTTACGCCTAACCGTCTGGTACATACGTTTTAGCTCGGGCCGGTTATATAAATGGGTTTCGTCGAACACCACCATTGTCTCTTTACCGCCGTCTTTGGCGCTATTGCTCGCGGTTGAGGGAATAATCTCCCCGCCACCTGGCAAAAATATACGTGACAACCCTGCCGCGTCACGAGGCAACCCCTCGCCTAGAGGGCCCTCGGTTAGGTTGTAGTGCACGTTGTCGTAAGTGTTACCAGCCTGGCCCTCTTCAGTAGCCAAACAACGGATAACCGGGGCAGTAACAAACTGGCCCGTAGCGTCACCCTCGCTATACGTGTATAGCAAGCCGTCACGCTCGAACGTTTCCCCACCATCAGCCCAACCAGCGAACCGAGCCGGGCCCATAGCCTCAAACAAGACAATAAAGCCGGCGAGCTCAGACTTTGCCCGACCCTTAGCGCGAGACAAAAAAGCCGAGTCGTAAAGCCTACGCCCGTTACCGTCCAACGCGTAAACGTCAACAATGAACGCCGTAAACTCGTCATCTAACTTAACCGGTAAACCTTGGACGTCGCCAGGGCCGTGGACGCAAAACGTCTCAACCCACCACACAGCTAACCAGCCGAGCGAACGCTGCCGATCGTGGTCAACAGCTCTAACAAGCTCACGCATTTAAAAGGCGTTGCCGGCGGTCGTCGAGATTATCGACAGGCGCAAGCGTGGCCACTTCGTCCTCAGGCTCTACGTAACGTATGCGTAGATCGCGCCTCGAGTCCACCGTGGTACCCATAATTTTCTCGCGTTGCCGTAACTCGGACATAGCAGACACCACACCGGTCACAGCTTGCGCGTGAATAAGAGCCGTATCTAAACAAAACGCCCAGTCGCTCGGCGACCACAAAACACAATGGGGCATAGTCGTAACCGCCGTGTACCACGTCAAAGTTTGAGGGGGTATCGGGTGTACCGTAATATCGCCCGCTTTATTTGCAATCTCTCGCACTTCGGGCAGGGCCGGCACAACACCGGCAAAAAGCGTGTTAGGTACGTCAGTCCAATCGACGGTCGGTTTATGCCGTGTTACCGTTGGACGGTCAGTAGGTTTACGACCACTCATAACCATTTTGTTACCTCGTCTCGAGCATAACGGCGCGTCTCGCGCCTAACGTTGCAAAGCCCAGTCTAAATACAAGACACCGAGCTTACTTTTACGGTAGGGCTTGCCTGTAACCGTAATAAACCTGCCAGCCGGGTAAACCTCAACCTTGAGACTACCGGCCCTAAATCTGTAACCCTTGTCCAGGTCACCATAACCCCAGACGTGTAACCCGCGACCCGAAGGTGAAAACTCGCTATAAGTCTCCCCAAAACCGGCAACAAAGTCGGCCGCCTCAACGTCCACAACCCCGTCAGTAACACAATCGTCTAAATCAACACAAACAATACCGTCGCCGTTTAGGACAAACCCGAACCCGTCGCCCTTGTCACAATCAACGACCTCGCCATAACTCGCCCAAGCAAGCTCGTCGTGAACCGACACAGCCCAACCGCCAACAGCGATAGGTCGCTTCTCGCGGTGTCGAACCCAGCGAGGCAACCGGCGCAACTCGACCGGGATAGGGTCAAGCTCAGCCCGCAACTCTGCAACGATAGCCGCCGACCTACGACGATCCCGGTGGGCCTGCACCCGGCAAGCACCACCACAAAACCTACGAGGGCGACCAGTAGCCGCGCTTACAAAATCAACACCGCACACCATACAAGTAGCCATACCCCGAGTCTAGGGTGTAACGAAACTCAACGCAAGTACCAAAAACGCCTATCTACAGGCCTGGGAAACTACACCCTCAAACAAGCCACCGAAATACGTGTACGCCCGTCAGGCAAGCCCACACGGCCTCACAAGGGGTAAAGGCTGGAGAATTGCACGCACAGGAAACTACAGCACCTCTCCGGGGCTGGGGCGGGGGGGGTGGGGGGTGGCCCCCCTACTACCTGAGTCCGGGGTGAGTTTGTTTACGTCTGGCCTCGGTTATTGTGGGGAGGGCCTTACGTGCTTCGGTTGCTTCTTGGCTTGTCTTGCGTTTGTGGTGCCAAGGGCATAAGAGTTGCAGGTTTTCGGGGGCGTCTGTGCCACCCTTAGCCAAGTTGATAATGTGGTCTACGTCTTGCCCTGTATATGTGCAACCGTCAACGTGTTCACATAACCCTTTCGCTCTGGCAATTATTTGCCGGCGTAGGGTGGGCCAGTAGGGGGGGTCTGGCCTTCTCTTGCTACTGTCCCAGTTATGAGTCATGGGCTTACGGTAGCACCTCGAGAGGGTAGTATCAATAGTGATACTAAAGGGCCTGCAATAGTGGGCCTTGTAGCGACAAAGCGGGGCTTAGTGTGACATTAGTGTGAATAAGAATGTAAGTTAGTAACACTTTCGGGACTAATGTTACTTGAAAAGTGTACCCTGTGTACACTTTTGGAGTATCTACTTTCACTGTGGAGTCACTTTTACTTATAAATAAAAGTAGAAAACCTTATAAGTAGTACTCGAACTTATAAGCGAAAGCAATAAAGTATGTCTAGAGCCCCACAAGATTTACTTTATTGCACCTAAACAATAATTTAGGCCGCTGCCCTCGGATGCCTTGTTTCTAGACGTTTACAGGTGTGTCATATGTGTACCTATTTAAGAACTTTTGTGACAGCACTTAAAAGGTTTGCCAAGGGTGTACCGCTTCCGGTACGGTGTCGCCTAGTTTTAGGTACAGATAGCTTTATGTGTCACGTTCCCGGCACAGATTCGAACTGTTCGGGAATACCGAATAGTTGCCACTAACCCGAACGGAAAAACGCATACAAATTGCAGACAGTTTTGCCGGAACTGTACCAAAGGATTGCATGGTTACCTTTGGTAAGTGGGCGGCGTTGCGTGTAATGGGGGTTATCATCCACTACACGCAAAGAATAGCGTCAGTCCTTTGGGACAGCCCGCAACTTAACCGTTGCAATCGGTTCCGCCCGACGCCTCGCACCCCTCACAACAGTCCTCACAACAGAAAACATTAGAGCGTAAACAAACAATACTGTCACTAACCCCAGGGGTACAGCAATCAGCCATCCGATAAACTCCCATACGCTCACTAGTCAACCTCCCCATATGCAGACTTGCCCCACTCGAGTAACCCTGTCACCGCGTATAACGGTGTCGTCATAGATCGGTAAACGCCAATCTCGGCGGTTTCGCCGTCGTCTTCCATTGTCGAGGTCGAGGCAACTACAACCCAATCGCGTACAAAGTCGACCGGCTCTAACGCCTCGTCTAAACAGTGCTCGGTTAGAGCCCTGGCGAGGTTGTCGTAAGTTTCAGCCGACATAATAAAACCTTTCGTTGACCTGGCCTAGTCTCTGTCCTAATGGCTTGAGCCTCAGCCGCATAATAGCGGTCGTGTGTGTAGAGTGTGGACTATTGCCAGGGGTCACTAAGGTAATTCTAAATAGACCGGTATTCGGTCGAGTTGATAGCAGACTTACGGCGCTGCCACTTGCCACAATCGAAGCAACGGTAACGCGGGTACGATCCGCTCGAGCTGTAGTGTCGGCCGCGTATTGTGAGGTGGTCGCCACCGCAAGCAACACACGACTCGGGCTTACCGTTAGTCAGAGCCTGGTTGGGTATCTGCCCGTCACCCCAGGGTAATAACTTTTCGTACAGCTCAACCAAAAGTTTTACGTCTTGTATCTGGTATTTTTTCATCATCCGCCACGAGGACTCGTTGCCGGCCATAACGCCAAGCCACAAATCGAAACCCGTGTGAGAAACTTTAGCCCCAACACCGAGGCGCTGGGCAACATAGTCAAGCTTGTTACTGGGAAACCTGAATTTTCGTTTTACAAGCTGCATTAGATCGTAGTCTTTGGTAGGGCTGGGGGGAAGTATCCCGGCCTCTAAAAACTCACGGTTGACGTGCTTATGGTCGAACCCTTTAGAGTTCCAACCCACGAGCACGTCGGCCTCGTCCATTAGCGCGTGTAACGCCTGCAACATTCCCTCTTTGCCGTCCTGGTGGACAGAGTGGAAGTGGGTTTTATTTTCCCCGTGCCATTGAGCCCCAAAACACAACATCTCGGTAGACGAGAGTAGCTGGCTGAGTCCTACGTTTTGTTGCCAGAGGCCCCAAGTGTGGGCCGTCAATGGCGACGTTTCTAAATCAAAAAAGAGAATACGCATTATAGCCTCGTCCCCTTTTTGGGCACACTTGTAGAGCGCTCTACAAGTGTACCATAATCATCAAACATTTGTTCGACGTCCTCGGTGCCGGCGTGTTGTGTATCTTCGGCGTGGTCAATCTCGTAACGCAACTGGCGCATACCGCGGCCGTGCAACCAAACAGCGAAGCAAGCAATACAGCGAGCTTTACTGTTATCTAACGATCGGTATTGCACCACCCTCGACTCGATAAGGATAGCCCGACGGTAAACCCCTTGCTCGTCGTTAGAGTGTGTTGCGCCACAACGGGGACAGGCTGCCGTGATCTCTAAAATAGTCGGCGGGTTTAGTTTGTTCTCTATTGCGTACACCATCCCGGCAATTTTGCGGGTTTTGTCGGCCACAACGTCTTCGGAGACTTTACGGGCCTCTACCTGGCGCTTGAAGCCGATATACCACTGTCTAAGGTTGCTCTCGGGCTCGGGGAACGGTTTAGCGTCTGACACCTCACCGTAAAGCCGGCGTATCTGCCGTTTGAGTGCCTCGTATTGGTCGAGCGCGTCAGAGTCGATAACGTTACGCTCAGAGGCGAGCCCTGCCCCCTGGACAGAGGAGCCAAGACTTGAGTGCACAAGTTGCCGTAACTGTTTTAGTAAGGGGTCGTGGCTAATGTAAACCTTTTGCTCGGTGCCGTCGTCGTCCCAAACTATTACCCCAGACTTGTGGGGTTGTGTTAGGCGATCGACAAGGTTTAGCAAGTCGTCACCGTCGTTAGAAGGGTGCACTCTCGTCTACTGGTTTGCCCTGGCCAATAGTTGCGGTGGGCCATTGCTCGAGGATGGCGGCCGGCCCGGTTTTGTCCGAGGGGGGTGAGTCGTTGGCGGTTACCTTCGGGTTGTTGATTGTCCGGGCAATCGTCTGGGCTTGTGTGCCGTCTTTTTTCGTGTACTCGTCAATCTTCAACCCAAGTAAACCCTCGACACTAATAAGCGCACCCTCGGGCAGGTTGTGGGGCTCGTCAAAAAAGCAACTGTAACGGTCGGTAAAGTCCATACCGCGAGCTTTGTACTTTTCAGAAACCTCGGCCCCTTTACCATCCCAAAACACTCGGGTTACCTGTACGTTGTGAAGGCTAATCTTAGCCATTGTTACCCCCTAAAATTGTTTACCTAAAACAGCGTATTACACCGTTGTAACTTTAGTAGCGGTATATAATCTTCCAGCGTGTCGCAAAACGTCTCGTTTGTCGACCATAATCTTATTTTTTTGCATACAGTGCCGTATTTTACCATACTCGCGCCACCGTAAAATTGTGGAACGGTGGTAATAAACAAGGTCGGCAGCCTCGTTAACGCTAACCCAGTTAGACGGTCTCGGTTTTCGTACAGGTTGGTTAGTCCACACCGCTGCCTTAATTTTGTGCAAGTCATGAGCTCGCTCGTTATCGTACGTACCAAACCGTTCTTTTTCGAGCTCGTCCAGGTTTATACCCAGTAGCTCAGCCTGCCAGCTCATAACGCCCCTAAATCGAAAGACTGTTGACTTAGCCGCAAAGCTATCGTTTCACAATATGACTCGTCAAGCTCAACACCTACAGCTCGGCGGCCGAGGTTTCTGGCTGCTATAAGGGCCGACCCAACGCCGGCAAACGGGTCGGCCACAACACCCTCGGGCGCTTTAGTAATAAGACGCTCGAGCAAACCAACGGGTTTAGGCGTCGGATGACCATATTTTGCCACCTCGCCGTACGCGCCGTCTCGCCTATCATTAGTTACAGGTACGTTTTGCTCAGGCTTGCCGGTAAAACCTTTGCCCAAAATATATATTTCCTCGTCAGCCGAAAACCAGGGCGCGGGCCGCATACCTGGGATATTAGCTTTTTTGTACCATATAAGCCGAAACTTTACGTCTTGTGGTCGCTCTACCTTCCACGATCCAAAAACTACAGCCGGTTGGTCGCCCCACAGCTCTAAAACTTTGTCACGTATAAACGCGTCTTGGTCATTTTGTACCGTTTGTACCGAGGGCCTTCGAGCATTAGACATACCGCTAGAGCTATAGCCGACACCATAAGGCGGGTCTGTTACCAAAACGTCAGCGGTAAGCCATTCCTCAACCTCGAGCGCGTCACCGTGATACAAGGTAACGAGGTCGTCAACGTAATAAGGTTTCACCGCTCCCCCTGGTGGTCGGTCACACGGATAAGCCAAGTATTACCACGTAAATAAAAAATATCCTCGGTAGCGTCACCGTTACATAAATCAGCTATCGCCTCATCCGACATAGGCCAATACCCCGGTTTCATCCAAAACGCTTTCAGCTCTGTTACCGACAACCAAACTCACCCGCCCTGCATTCCCAGTGCTCACCGATCGCGTGCATAGCCTTAACCCACGCCCTTGCGTCTGGCAACTCAGCCGGCGGCCTCAACGGTTTACCCCAATCGTTCGTAGGTGCCTGTGCTGCCAAAGCCTCATTCTGCCAAGCGTCAGCGTTAAGCCACGTCGCCGGGTTTTTCGTAAACTCGGGTTTACGGTTAGGGTCATCCCGGTAACAAACAACCCCGGCAAGGATCGTGTCTAAAGTTGCTCTCTTGCGAGCTTTGATAAAAGCCTTCTCTGCCACCCGCTTATCAGCCTTTTTCGGGTATGACTGCCAAAAATTATCAAACTCTTTTATATAGTTCTTTGGTTCTAGTTCATTGGTTATAGTTCGTGTGTCGTTTTTGTCGCCCCCCCTGTGTCGTTTTTGTCGCCCCCCCAGGGTCGTTTTTGTCGCCCCCCTCTTTACCCGTTTGAGAGTGTAAAGGCTGGACTTTTGCCCCTCGTGGTCGTTGCGTAACTCTTTGCCGAGAGCTCCCAACTGGATTAGTTCAGCTATCGCACGATCCACAGACTTAACGGTGCACTTTGCCCGCTCGGCTATTGTCGCCCTCGACGGCCACGCGGTAAGTGTCTGGTTGTCTGCATACCTGGCGATAATCGCGTACACCCGGACGGCGACGTGGCTTATATCAGCGTCTAAAAGCCACTCGGGGATTATCGAAAACTTTAGGTCGGTGTCGACCTCGGATACCTCACCCATATATTGCCCTCATAATCTCTCGAACCTCTCTCTCGGTAACCGGTAACCTATCACCCTCGACAAGCACGTACCAACCGTCAACATACCTCACCGGCACCTCGGTAATCGCCCACGAGTCCACAACCCACCTCGGTACACCCCACCCACGAGCCACGTACGCCTCTCTAAGCGACGCGTTAGACGTTTCCGCCACGTTATGCGCCCAGCACAAAGTAATCAGCCACGCGGGCTCTGTATCGTATTGGGCACTACCACCCATCCCGCGGCTAACCCGGTGTTGCACCGTCAACCCACCCGAGCAAGCCAACCCAAACCCTTGGCCAACACAAACACCACCGTCACGGTTATACACAACCTGCCGGATACGCTCAACCTGTTTTTTAGATCGCTTACCGATACTCACTAAAGACCGTCAGGGCGTCTCACAAGACGTAACAGGGTAGCCAAGTCCATAGTTACCCACCAGTCCTCGGCCTGCCCCTTACCCACCCTCTTATGCACAACAACCGGCGGTTTATCGCCAGCTTGCTCCACAGCTTGCCCCCACCACCCGGCAAGGTCTAAACGTGCCTGGTTTTTGACCTCAATCGAGCACGGGAAATTAGTAATAATGTCCTCGCCCAACTGGTAACCGCCACGTGCTGCCCTCGACGTTACAGCTGTCCACCCGGCCCGTTCCAAAGCGTGAGTAACCTCGACCTCAGCCTGGTTACCTTTGCGCCTCGAGCTTGCCCCAGACATTAGTAATAAAAGATATTGGTGTCTTTGGGCCACCACTCGAGCACAACCCAAAAGTTTAAGACCTGGACGGTTAGAGCCGGCTCGTAAGTGTCCCAAGTGAGCTCTACCCCCCATTTATGACCAAAACCTGCAAGCACGTGTAACCGTTTCATTTCCCAACGCCATTTAGTCACGCTTGCCCCCACTCCAACCTAATCAGCGGGCCCAAAGAGCGCCCAATCTCCAAACGGTCACGCAACGAGCGAATATGTGAAACCGCTGCCCGGTGTTGTTGATCCGCAAGCTCAGCCGTAAACGACAAATCGCTCATCTCCAGCTCAGCCGTATAACGCCGTACATCCATAGATCCCTCGCACGTCAAAAACGCTCGAGCGTAACCCGTCTTATACGCTGCCCTAGCCTTCACGGCCGCCTCGTCCAAAGTAGCAATATCCGCGGTTGCTTCGTCAATATCACGACCGATACGCGATAACGTGTCGATAATGTCGGCCGGGGTAATGTTACTCACCTACGACCACCCGGCGACGCCTCGACGGGCGCATTTTATGAAATAACGCGCTCGAGTTTAAATAATAATGCTGCCACGGCGTACCCTTCTCGCCCACAACCCAAGAAACTTTAGGGTCGCGCAACCTCACAGCGGCAACATACAACGCCAGCTCAGTCGCTAAAGCTTTATCCGTCTTAGTCCAATTACTCACTTTTTACCCCCTGTAATCATTGCCTTACGCTCGGTAACTACTTTACGCACAAAGTCAGCGTAACCCGCCGCTTTCGCCACGTTCCACAACGCCTCGAGCTCGTCAACCGTCTTAGCTTTAGCTACGTCGTCAAAAAAGGTTGCCGGTGCCTCAACGGTTGCCGGTGCCGGTGCCCCACGTTGTACCTTTTCCATTTCCTCACGCGACGCCAACGACTTACTAGCGTCGTCTTTATTACCCGACCACTTAGACGAAGCCAGGGCAAGGCAACGCCCCACACTGGACGTTTCGCACACCTCAAGCGCGCTAGTGGCCTGTGGCCCGTTAGCCGAGTCCACCTCGAACGCGTGACCTGTAGCTTTAGCCAACCCGTCTAGTTGATCCTCACGAGTCAAGTACAAAGACGTTTTTACCCGCCAAACACCTTTAGCACGATCGTCGGCCGTCGAATAGTCGGTAGTCTCCAACCGGTAATCTGGGTACTCGGCCTCGAGCATAGCTAAACGCTCGGCCACCGTCGCATACTTTGATAAATCAAACCTCGCCATAATTGTCCTCCAGATAGCTCTCCAACATATCGTTAGCAAAATCGCCAACAGTCATTTTAGACCCGTTAGCTGCCGCCAAAAGCCAAGAATAAACCTCAGCGTCTAGCTCTACCGTAATTGTTACACTCGTCATCCTTTACCCTTCTCTCTCACTAATGGCCTGCCACAACTCGGCAGACCTCGCCACCATACCCTCGATTATGTCTTCGTCACGATCTATAAAACCGTACTTAGGCTCGAGCCACGCCGGCACCATAACACCTGTGTTGGACTGCTCACGCAACAACCAAGTAAAGACGCACGAAGTAGCACCCGTAACGTAGAGCTGCCATTGCACCTGGCGTATATACACGATAGGTATTTTATCTAGGCTGCCCCAATCTTTACCCGTCGTCTTAATCTCGGCAATAGTGTCGCCGTCGAGGCTAATACCGTCAGGTGTTGCCAACGCGATCGGGTTCGACTCGTGGCGTATCAGCCAGTCGTTAGGCATAACACCCGTCACTTGTTTAGTCCACATTGCCAGCCACGGCTCATTATCAAGCCCAAACTGCATATAAGCATTTACAGGTATCGGGGTATGGTTATCCCACTCCGCCACAACGTCTCGGAAACCCGCCGGCGTCATAGCTTTAGCCATAGTGGTAGCAGACAACCCTAAACGTCGAGCTTCGAGCCACCCGGCCTCGTCAAGCTGTTTAGACGCCACAAACTGGTCAGCGGTGAGCATTAGTACCAGTGCTCCCCCATCAGCGACGAGAGCTCGTGTCCCACCCAAAAAGTTGCGTCCGACAACGCGAAAAACCGGGCACTTGTTACCAAGTCCAACCGCGCCCCCGCGCTACCTTCTTTACGGTGCTCGTAAATACTCACGTATAACGTCTCGGGGTCATCTTCAAGAAACTCGACAACCCATTTAGACATTAGACAACCCCCAGACAATCGAATACCGGCCAGAGTTTAAAAGCACCCTACGGCCCGTATCGGTCACAAGCCCACGATCTACCAGCTCAGCCCTACGCGACCTAATACCAGACTCTGACGCCCGAGGTGCCGTCTTGTAAGCCCTGTAAGCGTCGACCAGTTGACTGTCGTTACGTGGCCGTTTCAAACACCGCAAAATATACGCTTGCGTCGCCGTCACGTTGTCCACCGAGTCAGCGGCCAAGTGTGAAGTAACCGGATCAGTGCTACGCGCTCTAACCGTCCTCGCCATCTTCGCCCACCCCCTCAATACCAAACGTTAGCCGCATATTTTCCAGCGCTATACGTAACGTGCGCGCCTCTTTTAGGGTCAGCACAAGCCGGCCCTCTTCCATATTCCAACTATCTGTAGCGGTAACCAAAACCCGGTTACCTGTGCTAACTACCTGCATTTTTTAGCCTCCATCTCTCTTTAGCACTCGTGCCACCCCAGACACCGATACTCTCGCCGGCGTCCAAAGCGTACTCGAGACATTGTAACTTTACCGGGCACGACCCACACAGCTTTTTAGCCCGTACGGTGCTTTCCCCAATCTCGGGAAAGAACAAGTCTGGCCAGGTCATACAAGGCACCTCGCTGCCCTCGTCAATAATTGCGCGCATAAGGTCGCTGTAGTTGTAGCTCACCGACGACCGCTTACAAGTCGTACGGTCGCCCAACCAACCAACACTAAGCCAATAAGCGAGGCACCGTTGATAGGTGCCAGCGGGTCAACCATTCCAGGGGCAAACAAAAACCCGGCCCCAATTACCATTAACACCCAACCCATCACTTCACGGCCATAACGAATAGTGTCAACGAGAGCAACCCAAAAAAGGCGATACCGATAAACGCTAAAGCCCAATCCAGGCTCGATAGTTGTACGTTACGTTTTTGGTTACGTTCGGCGGCGAGAGCTTGCGCCCGCGTCACCGGTTGTAAAGCGACGTGATCTACGGCGCGTTTTGCCTGGTATGGGCTCAGCTCCCAAAGCTCTATCGCGCTCCACAACCGTTCGCTACGTTCATCCAACCAAGCCCACGTAACCGCGTCGAGTGTGTGCCCAACCGCCTCGTACCAGTTGTGGTAACGAGTTACGTCGTCTTGCATAGCAACCTCGAGGTTTTTATAGTGTCCCATTTTGATTAGCCTCCCACAATTTCAATATATGCGTAGCGGCCAACGTTGCCCTTAACCGTGTGGTACCCGTCAACCAGGCCGGCGTACTCGCCCACAATCTCGGGGCCACTCGAGTACCAAACTTTTACAATAGTCCCAATTTTGAACATTTTACTTACCTCTCTCTAGGTGGTGTTGCTTTGTGTCTACATCCTGCCACCACCTGTAACGAAACACCTAATTAGGAATGTCACAAAAAGGTAACAAAAAAAGACCCCCCAAGCCGTTAAGCCTGGGGGGTCTCTTCCCTTGAGAGAGGGGGCAAACAAAATTACATTACTGGCAACTATCGCACTGCAACAAGTCCATAGGGTCTACAGGTACGTCATAATCTGCCACACGCTCGACAGCGTCCAACCGTGCCACTACTCGCCGGCCTTGTCGTACTGAAGAACAGAAGTTAGCAGCGACATAAGAGTAGACAACCCGGCAACGCCCAACATCTGCACAAAATCGAGCTCAATAATAGACAACGCACCGCCCGCGGTAATCGCAGCGAGAGCCGTCTGGGCAAAAGTTTTTACAGCTCTCTCGCCAGCGTAAGCCCAATAAGCTTTAATTTTATCCATCAGGGTTAACCTCTTTTCTGTGTAATCTAACATCTTCGTAAGCGCTCGCGCCCGTATAAACGGACAAAGCCGCGCCCATAAGCCCGGCCACAGACAATACTACCGTGTCCAACACTGGGCGATCGTCGCCACTCACAAGCACGTAAATAATAACTACCGCGCCGAACGCGAGGGTACTAAATACGGCTCGACGGCGATATTTCCACGACGGTTTACCAGTCACCGGATTAGCCCCACAATCCACGGCATAACGGCCGCAATAAGACCGAAACCGCCGACGGCCCAGCCCATACGCATTTCGAGTTTACGTATACGTAGCTCGTGGTCGTCTATTGTCTGTTCACTCGTCGGAAGACTGTTAGCAATTTTCTCTAACAGTTTTCCTTGCCGTTGAACCTCCGAATATATGTCGCGCATCGAAACCCTTACCGCTAGAGCTTCTTGCTCGTCACTCATCGGATTGCACCTTCGTTGATAGCCCGCTGCAGGGCGCTAATGGTTAGGCGTCCCCACACCCCATCGGGTTTCACGTCAAGTAGAAGCTGTACAGCCCGTCGAGTGTTTGGCCCGAACACGCCATCAGGTTTTGCCCCAGCCCATCTCTGGATAGCCGTGTAAGTCATTCTTCCCGGCCTGCCGTCGATACGGCCAAGAGGGAAACCGGCGTTAGTGAGTGCAGTCTGAAATGCTTTCCACGTGTTGCGCCCCAAACGTCCATCCACTTTTAGCAGTGCAGGCTTTACGACGACGGGAGCACCGTCAAGGAAAGGTACGGGGTCCAGCGTATTTCCCCAACGCCCGCCACGTTTGCGCACCTCAAAATGGAGATGGTTGCCTGTGCTCGAGCCGGTAGTCCCAGACGTGTAAATGAAATCGCCCGTCACAACCCGTTGGCCTTTACGCAACCCGGTACGGTGCGCCCCATGGTAGTAGACCGTGACAATCTGCCCATGGTCAATAAGCACCGTATGCCCACCACCGCGAGGGCTCCACCCAATCTTCACCACAACACCATCACCCGCAACAGTTACCGGGAACACCCCTGCAACATCGACCCCGTGATGAAAAGTGCGCCTACCCGTAATGGGATGCTTCGCTCTCCAACCGTAAGGACTCCTTGCGTTGATTGTTCGACCTTCCGGCCAAGGGTTACGGAGTTTCATCTTGCACCTCAACCCAATCAGTTGTTTCTTCGTCCCACACATATTGCCCACCGTCGGCAGGATAATCTATCGGTGCCACCCACAGACAGGTTGCCTCATCGAGTACCCATGAAGGGTAAGGGATGGGCGCAATAAACGCATCGCGGTTTTCATCGTAAGTAAAATTTATTCCGGCATAGTTGAACCTGAAAGCTTTGGTTTGGTCTTCGCTTGGTTCCCCATCGGTGTAGTGAATACCGCCGTAAGTGTTGTAGCTTGTCTGCCGGTACACGTCACCAGTACGGGCGTTCAGTTCTTCCTCAAGCCCGTCATCTTCCTGCCTACCCACCGTCACAAAAGTGACCAGGTTATTCTTGTCAAGTTTCGCAAAATGGCTCATCCTATTGTCACCGTTTCTGAATCTGTGGAAGTAGCCGTCACCGTGTACACAAGGTTTGCACCAACAACCGCAGAACTTTGAGTTACGCCTGCGCTAAAAATAGCTATTGCTTGTTTGGGCAAAGCGAAAATAACTACGCCAGAACCGCCAGCACCGGAAGCAAGATTATCGCTAGAGGCCCCCCCACCACCAGAACCAGTATTAGCCGTACCATCCACCCCAGCCGTACCGTTAAGGTCAGAAGCGCCCGCACCGCCACCACCAGCCCCACCAAGCCCAAACGTCGTCGCACCCTCGCCAGTCTTGTCACCTCCACCGCCACCACCGGCGCGAGTAACACTAGACCCCGTAATGGATGAAGCTAACCCATCACCACCAGACCCGCGAGTAGCACTGTTGTCCTCGCCCACTTCTGAAGCTCCACCACCGCCACCGCCTGTACCGTTATTCGAATTGTTCGCACCACCAGCAAAACCCTGCCCCACAGTACCAGCGCCACCAGAACCACCACTGTAAGTACCACCACCACCAGAACCACCAGGCCGACCAGCACCACCACTACCAGCATTACCGGAGCCTCCCCCGGTTGCAACAATAGTCGAAAACGTTGAATCATTGCCGTCACTACCGGACGAAGAAGATGCGCCACCCGCGCCTACAATCAAAGAATAAACGCCAGAATCGAGAATCACAGAATCAGTCAGATAGCCACCAGCACCACCACCGCCACCACCGTGAGCTGCATTAGTTCCCCCACCAGAACCACCACCAGCAACAACAAGATACTGACAATCAAAAGGTGAAACGCCAAAGGTCGTAGACATACGGTTGAACTTCGTAAAGTCCCTTATGGAACTGTTTGCCATACTTGTTACAGCCACAACAACCCCCCCTAGCTAATCTCAGTACCGAAAACGTTCACCGACATATCGGCGCTCGAGCAATACAACGTAAGCACATCCGCAGCATCCACAGTAAGCCCCAACGTCAAAGTCGTCGAATCATTAGCAGCCACGGGCACATCAAACGCAATATAATGCTGGTCAGCCTGCGTCGCACCATTAGGGCGCACACTCAAACGGAAAGTACCCGCCGAAGCCGCCCGGTTAGCAATAATCACCGTACTAATAACCGTCTCAGTAGCCGCCGGTACCGTATAAACATTCGTGGCCGTAGTAGCCGAAGGTGCCGACTGTGCCAAAACCTTATAAGCGTTAGCCATTCTATTATGCTCCCATCAGTAGAAAAGACGCCTCGAACCCGACGCCACCGCCAACGGGGGCCCAAGCCGCCGTATTGACGTTGTAAAACTCAACGCTACCCGTTGTAGTGTTGAAACCAAAGAGCACTCGCCCAGCGGGTAAGGGCCGACCGTCAGTAGCCCAAGACCCCAAACGGGTACCCATAAACTCTCTACGATCCGTAATTGTCGACGGCACCCCGGCAGTAGCCGGCACAAGCACGTTAGCTAAAGCCTGCTCGAAAATACCCGCGTCAGTCTGGACGAGCGTAGGCGCAACCGGTGAACCGCCCGGCGTACCCGTCTTCACCGCCACAACAATCGAGTTAGCGGTAGGGTCAAGCCTCAACAAAACCGTGTCGATACGGCCGTTAGTTGCGTCAGCCGTAGCCAAAGCCAAAGACTCTACAGCGTCACTCTCGTAATAATGGCCCCGCACCATAGCCTCACCGGCGGCAACATCCACCGCAAGACCAGTACCCGCGCTCACCTCAAGAGCTGTACCCGTAGGCTCATCGTTCACCCCATTATTGAAGTGCCGAGCCCACTGACTAAACTGGGTCTCTGTAGTGTCAATCCCCTCGAAGGGGAAACTAGTCTGGGTCATACCCTAACCTCTCTTATTGTTCCAGCTCGTACGTGCCGGTAATATCGAAACTATCCGCCGTTGTAAGCGTTATCGGCTTATTGTGCTCAAACGGCTCTGTCTCACCGTTCGACTTGATATAAGCCAAAATCATAACGTTAGAGCCGGCGGCCACCTGCCCAATAATAGAGTAAATAGTGCTACCCGAGTCGTCGGTTAGCGATCCACTCGAAAACGTTACCGGTCGGCGACTGTTATACGGCAACGTCATATAATATTGACCTGTACCAAAAGTGACAATATTGGTAAAGTCGACCGAGTAGGCAAAATAGACCATATCGCCAAAGCGTGTATAAGTGGCTGTAAAGACGTCACCACTAAAAGTAGGTTGTGTGCCACTCGTGCCACCCTCGACACCGGCAAACGTTGTAACGACGCCATACCCCGTATTGTTGCGCTCTATCTGCCCAATCCGTTGCCCCTGGGAAACCGTAGCCTGTCTCAACTTAGCCTCGTAAGACGAAGCCACCGGTGTACCAACCTCGGCCGCCAAGTACACCCCGTCAGTCTGGATAGACAATGCAACCGTGTACACCACAGCCGTCGCAACAATGTCGCGCACCGTCACCGTAATAGTGTCGCCCAACCCCCACTCAGAGCCAAACAACATAGTCGTATTGTCTGCCGGTGTGACGGTCATAGCGACCCGAGTTTTACCGTTGTCCACGAGCGCGGTTGTAGCCTCTTGATCGAACTCTGTAGACAACTGGGTAGTACGTGCGTCCACAAACGACTCGATACGTCGACCCCACACAGTCTCAGCCGCCGTAGAGTCAGACGACGTACCCTCAAAAAATAGTCTTTCTTCTTGCTCGCCAGCACCACCAATAATAGCGCGGGTCAACAACGGGGCACTGTAAGAATAGTTAGCCGACGTTAGCCGGCCGTTGTCAATATCAAAACGGATAAGCGCGCTACGGTCAACCGGCTCGTACACGTCAAACACAAGGTTAGAGCCCTCTTGTTGCAACGAGTAACCTACACCGCCAGACTGGGCGAGGTTGTAAAAAAACTCTTGCATATTCTCAAAGCGTGCCGAACCGTAAACCGTTTCACCCCGGCCGTCATCCGTAGCCACCGTCAACGTATTTACTCGTCGAACCGTAGGCCCAGTAACAAGGTTAGCGTTTACATAACCCTTGAGTACCGTCTCGGCAACATCTTCGCGTATATCGTGCGAGGCGAGCTGGGCAGTAACGTCCGCACTAGCCGGGTAAGGGTAAGACAACTTTTCAGACAAAATAACCGAATCGTCGGCACCCTCAATAACCCAAGTACCCTCGGGCTCGTTATCAGTCTGTGCAAGAGCAGCCGACAACATAGGGCCCGACAAAATTACACCATCAGGGCCGGTAACAATAAGCCCATACCCCGGTGTCCGCAACAACTCAGCCATAGCCGAGGTCGCGTGAAGTTTTACCTTCCAAGCACCGACTTTGTTGTGGCGTAAAATAAACTCGGCACCCACAAGGTCAGCACCGGACAACTGGCCCACACGATCTAAAGTTTTGTTGCGTATTTCTACAGAGAGGTCGTCAACGTTCACCCGTGCACCACCTCAAACGCGAGGTTATAAGTTGCCCTTATCACCGTGTTTAGGTCAGCGTCGGTACCTGTAACAAGCACGCTCGACAACCCTGGGGGCAACGCGAAAAACTTGGGCGCGGTGTCCAAAATGTCGTAACGGTTAACACCGCCAATACCTGTAACCGTAGCCGTCTCGTGATCCACCGTAAAAATATCACCCGTAGTAACAGCCTCGGTAAAAGTCCACCCTTGACCTTTAAGCGACACCTCCAGCTCGTCAACCGGGCCCACAACCTCAAACGCGGGATAAACCGGTACGTCGCTAGTGTTGTTCACGTTGATAATACCGAGTGCTTGAGACGAAGACACCCGCAACTTAGTTAGTTGAGGCAATAACCCGCGACCAGTGTTACCAGTCGTAACCGTAAAGGTCTCAACAGTGGCAGACTCCCAATACGGGTTAGGGGCCTGAAACGACAACATCATCGTAGCCCACGTTTTACCGCCAGCGCTGCCACCGTACTCCAGCTCAGCGCCACCCGTGTAATGCAAAGCCATAGTAAGGTCGCCAGCGTCACGCAACGCCGTCAAAACTGTAGGCCCGCTTGTGTCCTGAGTCAACCGGGCAAGACGACGCAAAGACGTCTCAACCTCCAACGCCGTATCGCCAAAAACCGTTACAGGCATATCAACATTACGGACACCCCGGCGAGTATAACGCCACACCCCACCGTAACGGGCAGACTCGTCAATACGCACCGACGTCGGCGGGATACCAAAACCTATAAGCGACGGGTTAAGCACGTAAGTAATGTTATCAAAAGTGATAACGTCACCGTTCGCACCCGTCAAACTAAAACCACTCACGCCAACACTCTCGCTCTCGTCATAGCCAACCGTAGCTCTTGCTCAGCGTCAAAACTCTTATTAGGTGCCGCGTAATAGTTCACCGTGCCACCCTGGCCGTTCACACCCATCATCGACTCGAAGCGATCCAAAGGTATAACAACCTCAGGCCCAGCCTCGCCAATCAGCGCGTTAGTGGGCCCTGTAACAAGCCCACCGTTAGCGAGGGCAATACGGCCCAAACTAATCTCAGGTATCTTAGGGATACTAAACCCGAGTGTTGCCCCGCCAATCTCAGGCACCCAGTCGGGCACCTCAAAGCTGAGACCGTTTAGCGCGTCGACAATCTTGTTTACACCACGAATAACAAAGTTTACAAAACCCTCGAACCCGCTTATAAGCGCGTTAATGGTGTTGACAAAAAACTCCTTGATACCATCCCAGAGCTCGCTAAAAAACTCGCCAAAGGTTGCCAGGCTTTCAGTTATTCCCGTAATCGCGCCCACAAAAAGCTCAATAGCAAAAACGAGTATGTCGCCAATAATCTCGGCAACGGTTACAAGTATCGGCGTCAAAAACTCTATGAGCTCAACAAACATTGGTAGCAACAATTCAATAATTGGCAACATAGCTTCGATAAGCGTAAGCACCACCGGGGCGAGAGCCTCGAACAGCTCCATAAAGACCGGGAGCAGGGCCTCAATAATAGGCACTAGCGCGTCGATAAGTTGGACGAGAATCGGTACTAAAACCTCCATAGCGTTACCGATAAACTCGGCAAGGATAGGCAACAGGTCGGTAATTGCCGGCATAAGCGCCATAATAAGGTCAACAAAAATAGGTAACAAGTCGGCCGCGAGCTCCAAGAAAATACCAGCCAGCTCACCGATAACCGGCAACATAGGCAAAAAGCTTTCCAGTAACCCAGGTATCTGCCCAGCCAAGTCGGTAATAATTGGGGCCAAGTCTTCAATAACACCCGTTAACAACGGGCCCATAGTCTCAACAACCGGTAACAGCCCGGTCGTCAGGCCAGCAAAGGCCCCGAGTAGAGGCCCGCCCACCTGGGCTTTCATATTGTCAAAGTTAGCCCCGAGGATACGTTGGGCGTTAGCCAACCCGTCAGACGTGTTAGAAAAATCGCCTTGAGTCTTAGCCGTCTGCTCCATGAGAGCGCCGTAACGGGCTTGTTGCTTTTGTGCCTCGGTAAGGGGTTTACCAGCCTCCCCGATACCGTTAGCCAAAGCGTAAGCGTCAACCGCTGCCGCGCTAAGGTCAATACCAAACTTTTTAAGTGGTTCAGTTTCACCGGCAAGACCGGACTGGAACATGCGGGACGCCTCGGCGACGTCCAGGTTCATCACCGAGGCAAAGTCAGCCGATCGGGTAGTGATGTCGTCAATGAAACCGACCACGTCGCCGTTATCGGCAATATTGTCACCGAACGAAGCAAACTGTACTGACAGGGCGTTAAAGTCTGTGGCGGACAACCCGAGGCGTGTGGCTGCCGTTTCACCCAGCGCCACAATACCCTCAGACGCGGCACCATACGTAACAGTTACCGCGTTAAGAGACTCGCTTAAGTCGCTCGCCTGAGATACCGAGTCCTTCAGGAATGAGCCAATACCGGCCGCCGCAAGCCCGCCAGCGATAACCCCGCCAAGACCCTTTAGAGCCCCGCCAAAGCCACCGCTAAAGCCTTTACCGGCTTTCCCCCCGGCAGTCTTCCCGACGTTGTTAACGCCGCCCATCTCTTTAGCTACCGCTTGTTGGAACCCCTTAGCAACCGGTATTAGGGTTACATAAGCGTAGGCTTGCTCTGCCATTTATAGGCTCCCTCTCGCGCGCGTTTAAGAATTTCTCGACCATCAGCCCGTACCGTACCTTTACCGCCAGCCTGGTTAGTATTAGACCAGGGGCGAGGGTACGGTTTAGGTTTCCGTTTGCTGTTTACTTGCGCGTGTAGATCGTATTGCGCCACCATAGCGGCCCACTCGTACGAGACGGGGTGGTGCCAACCGTTTACGCTCACTTGCAACCAAGAGGTTGGGTCACGCAACAAGACGGCAACTAAATACACAACCTCAACCCAGGGGATACTCTCCCCGAGGTCGGCAAGGCCCAAACTAAAACGTGATCTAAAGTCGTAAATAAAAGCGGCAGTGTGGTCGTCGATTAGCTCGACGACCTTAATTATTCCCCCAGTGCTACGCCACCCGTCCAAGCTTTCATATGCTTAGAAAACTCGGACAACGGCAACGTGTCTAAAATATGTAATTGTTTATCGTCAAGTACGCCCTCGAGGATGAACCAAGTCTGCTCGGACTCGGTTTCGTGGCGGGCCTTACGCAAAACACCCGTAGGCATATCGTTAAAGTTAGGCAGCTCAACAGTCTTACCCTTGTGTTCAATTTTGTAACCCATAGCGGCGATACCTTTCGATAGTTTGTTTACGGCAAAGTGGGGGGAGTGATTGGGGGCAATAACGCCCCCCACTAGTTAAAACCCTCTAGGCCGCCGCAAGAAACCTAGAGGGCAATACGTTAAGCCTCGAGGTCAGAAAAGAACTTCTCTACAACCGTCGAGCTTGCGTCAGCGTAAGCGGTAACGGTCACCTGGTAACCGATAGCTTCACCCGAAGCAAGCGTACGCTCGCCAACCGAGGTAATCTCACCCGAGGGCACATAAGTACGCTCGATAGAGGTACCGTCGATAACGTCAATAACGAAAGCCTGGCGTCCACCAGTCTTACGAGGGTCAATAGAGAACTTGCCGCTGGTCTGAGTGACACCGTAGTAAAGCTCCAAAACGGCCTCGTTGGTTTCGATAAAGGTCATTTCTACAGAGTAGGTACCCTCAGATACAACTTCACGTACAAGCGATCCATCTTGCCACGAGCGAATCTGGTTAGTGGACTTGTCAATGGTCTCGGCAATTCCGTCGGCTGAAACGTATCCCAGGTCGATAAAAGCCGCGTCCAGAGCGGTGTCCGAGTCGGTCGGTGCCGTAGTGCCTGTAGGGGCAACATACACGGCCCCCGTAGTAGCAACTCTCACGTTGTCAGAGTCTAAAGCCATAATAGCTATCCTTTCGTTAGAGGTTTGTACCTCTATGATCTACAGCAAAACGCATAAATCTACGCTCTGCCTTGAGGTCGGTTACATCTTGTATAGAGCTCTCGGGTACGACGTCCACTATTGGGGTACCGTTTGGCAAGTCGTCAAAGACGGCCATAACCGTACGGGCCAAAGTTTCGGCAGTACCAAAAGACGTTTCGTACACGTTTACACCGATAGAGTCAGTCATAATTGTTTTAGACCGACGTGTACCACCATCACGGCGTAAAATTACTTGCGAGCCCGAGTCGTTAGCGAGCACACCAACCCGAGTAGAGGTAAAACCTAAAGTTGTTAGTTCGGTTGTAAGACGAGTAACTAGGTGGCTCATAATGTCGCTAAAAATAACCGCGTTAGCCATAGTTAGCCCTTCCTCGCCCGAGGCTTATTAGTTTTTACTTTGTAGCCTCGCTCACCGCCAGATAAATCTAAAGCCCTCGACAAGTTGCCGGTGTTAGCCTCGTCAAAATCTGAGCCGTTGATAACCTTAGCCCTAGCCCTACGTCCAGACCGGACAACTATCAACAAGCTCCCAGGTACGGCACCCTGTACCCGCGTCATACGTTGCCGTAGGTCGTTAGCTATCTCTGGAGAGCGCAAAAGCTCGCCCATACCTTTAAAGTCTAGTTTTACCTCGCCACCACCGCCAGGTATTTTACTAGCCACGATCTACCTCGCGTTGTAAATTGACAACCGTGCCGGGCGACCACGAGCCCAACCCGTCGCGCCAATCAAACGCCTCACCGTCGAGCTCGTACGTCTTCGTCCGAATAATAAACTTATCGTCGTCTTGCACGTCATAACCTGTAGGCAGGTAGACGGTTAACCCATCAGTTACCACAATCTGGTCGGCGTCAAAATTGGTACCGGACACCCGAGCAGAAACAATAGCCCCTACTTCAGACGAGGCCGTAGTGTAAACGGGTTGGCCGTAACTATCAGTACCGCTCGAACTTCGTCGGACTCGGGTAATTAACTCCATAGTTTCCGTTTCCAATCGTCGAAGCCGACCTAAAAGTTTTATCTCGGTAGTAATTAGCTACCTCTACGTCGCTAGGGCTCATCAACACTTGGCGGCCAACAGCCCAGTTAGCGTACGACTGAGAAAACGGCCCTACGCTTTGTTGCTGGATACCAGCGGCAGCGTCGTCAGGGATAAGCACCGTGCGCACCACCATACCGGCGATAACAGCCACAACGTCGTCGGGTATAGTTGCCGAGCCGTGATCATAAGTGACCCGTACCGGGGTGTAAGAGCCCAAGTCGTATAAAGACTGGAACCCGTCGTACGTGTAATCTAGCTCTACACCGTCAAGGTCGGTAACGCTATCTATCTCTATAACTGGGCGTTGTACAAGACGCACAACCCCGTCACGAGGGAACAAACGCACAACAGACGAGCTAACCTCAAACTTTTGTATAGCACGTTGTACAAACATAGACGAGGCGTCTTCAAGCCAAGCCGCCGCCTGAGTGTCCTCGGTGGCCGTCAGCTCGCGCCCTAAACGTGCCTCAATATCGGCAATAGTAGCCAGTGCCATTGGTAGCCCTCCAGATAAAAACTTGCGCGGCTGGGTGGGGGAGACCGGACTAGCCGACCTCCCCCAAACGAGTCAGTTACTAGGCAGGAACCGAAACGTACTTAACAACACCGGCAGCCTGGGTAACCTTTGCACCGTAAACGTTTAGTCCACGAACAATGTCGGCGAACTTGGTGGGGTTACGCAAAGACTCAAGCGAGTTAATCTGGTTAACAAACGCAACCGTAGAAGCGTGGTAACCAATAGCGACGGGCGCGGTTGCCTCGGCAAACAGTGGGGTCTCGAGGACTCCCATACCGTAAAGTCGGGCAATCTGTCCGTTACGAAGCTCGTCGGCAGAGCCAGCGCTAGACACGTCAGACAGGCCAGAAATCAGCAAGTCGGCCATAGCTGGGTTAACAGCTACGAAACGGTCAGACGCGGGCACTTTACCAGCGGTCATCGTTGTACGGATTTTGAGCAGTGCCGCCTTTGCAAGGGCGAAGGTTGTCACGTCAACGTCATCGGCGTTACCGTCGGTTGCGCCAGCCAACATCTGAGTCAAAATGTACTCTTCAGCGTCCTCAGCAAGCGCGCGGCCGGCAGAGTCAACCCAGGGGCCAAACTCGCTAGAAGCCTGCACTTTGTCCACGTCGTCGACGTTTACAGAAAATGCTTTCTCCTGGTCGATAGCAAGCGAAACCTCGGTGTCGGCCAAGTCGGCGGCAGTAATGCTACGGTTAGCGCCAGCGTAGTCCACAATCGTGGGGGTTGTTGCGTTGATAATGTGCACCTGGTTACCGCGAGTAATCTCACCGGTAAACTGGGTGTTAAGGGTGGGGATAACCACCTGGTTGGAAATAAACGACTGGGTTACCCCTGCCGCCCAAATCTCGGGAATAAATTTGTCAATAGCCATTATTAGCTACCTTTCGTTTTAGGGTTTTCCCATCAAAGAATCTAGGCGACCGTCATTACGGGCCGCCAATATCTCGGACGGTTTCATACTTTGTAATTCTTCACGCGATCTAACTTGCGCGAGAGAACTGTTACTACCTCGTGCGCCCTGCCCTAAATCGGGTTTGGGTGCCTCGGTGTTGGTACTGTGAGCCTCTACCCACGTCGCAATAGCGTCGCTGTCAACGTCACCGTTATCGTGAATAAAAGCCGTCCTATCAAACTGTAAAATAGAGTCACCGTTAAGGCTTTTGCCTTTTAGTGACGTTTTCAGCTCGGCCTCTACAAGTTTCTCGGCGTACTCCATACTAACCGACCGGCGTGTGTCCTCTTTAGTTTGCTCGATTAACCGCTCTTGCTCGGTGAGTTGAGCCTTACGCAACTCGTCCAATTCCTTAGCGGCCTCGGAATGAGTTTTACGTAGGTCTTTTAACTCTTTGAGCTCGGCTCGTTGCTTAGCTAAAGTTTTGACTAGCGGGTGGTCTTGTGGGTACTCGTCAAGGTCAACCGTTTCGGCTGTCCCAGCCGTGCCAGTGTTTTCCTCTACGGTTTCGTCTCTTGTTTTATTTTCGTCTTGCGACATAGGGTTTACCTTTCCATCTCGGAATAGATAAGGCTCATCTCGAGCCTGAACCGACCAGGGTGGCCGGAAAACTATACAGCGGTATCTAGTACCGCCGGAATATCTGACGGGCCCGTAAACTTTTGGTTACGCCACGTCAAAGTAGGCCCGTACTCGCCGTGCTCGCGCACCGCAATAATTTCGGTAAAGTCTGCCAGGCGTTGCTCGCCGTCGTACTGGACAAACTTACCAATACCCGCCGCTCGCGCTCCACGATCGGAAACGCCCAGCTGGGCCTCTAAAGCCTCGTGGATACTGTCTAAACCTGTCTGGTTGATAACTTGGCCAGGGTCAAAGTCACCGTAAATAGGTTCCTCGCCACAATCGCAACCAGGGTGTATAGGTTTTAAGTCGTTCACTCGGTAACGTTGCGTCGAAGCAATCGCACACAGCGCACAGTTTTCGCTACCGGTCAAAACGCGACGGTAACCAACAATATTAGAGTTACCCAGACGTTGCCGACGGCCAGCCTCACGACTCGCCAACTGTATATCGGTCTCTGCAATACTCGAAGCACGCGCCGCGCCTTGTTCCACAGCGGTACGCAACAACTGGTTACTAGACAACGCCGTATAAGTCTCAACAAAAGGGCGACGGTACACCTCAGCCGTTACAGCACCGTTACGTAAGGTTTCGTCTGTAAGGTCTCGAGGTCTCACCGCGACCGGGGTAAAGCTTTCCCCGTTAGCTTTAGCAACCTCTTGGTAGTAAACGGCTTGTAATTGTCCCGCTTGAGACTTGATACCGTCAATCTGTGGCCCAACGAGGTTTAGGTAACGTGTAACGTCAGCGTCGCGCCACGATCCAAGTTGCCTAAAAAGGTTGCCCGCTAAAACGCCAGCACCACGTACCAAACGGGTGTTTAGCCGGTTGTAGCCGTCTGTCAGCTCGGCTAAGGTAGCCATTACGCCTCGGGCAAACCGTCAAGCCGGGTAAGCTCGTTGTAACGAGTCCCAAAGACGGCGGCGGTTGGCTCCCAAGTGTTGCCGACAATCTCCCAGCGACGAACTTGTACCGCCGGGTTGTTAGCGGTGCCATTAATGGCAAAGTCGCTACCCTCGATACCCAAAACGCCACCGGTCATAATATGCTCGACTTGTCCAACGCCTTGCGCGAACTCAACAACATCACCGTTAGCAATGTCACGGAAAACGTTTACAACTTGCTCACCGTCAGACGGTGCCTCAATTGCTGGGCCAGCGGGAATCCCAAGCAAAGCCTCGGTAAGTAACGTTTCGCCAGCGCGTTGCATTTCCATCTCGTCAATTTCAGCGGGCGAAAACTGGCCAATAAGCGCCATACGCGACCTAAACGGAATATCTTGGAACTTCGAGTTAGCGTCAGCCCGCTCGGACATAGAGTAACGCTCGGCAGGTTTCCACAACGGCTCGAGGTCGAGCAAAGCGGCCCGAGTCTCGTCGCCCATCCAACGGAAAAGCAAAGACATAACCTTAGACCAACCAGGCGAAACCCTGGCGATACGATCCTCAGCTTTAAACACAAGCCCCTCGCGGGCCAACTGTGCACCCTCAGCGCTACCGTTAGCGCCCTCAGGGGTAAAATAGTGCATAGGTGTACGGGTAACCGCGGCAAAGTCTTGTATATCGGCGCGTACAGCCTGCAAAATACCACTAATGTCAGCTTGACCAAGCTCTTCGACGTCAGCGCCCTCGGGAATCATCCACAAAGAGCCGGCCGAAGACTCGAACATACCGTTATAGTCAATTTCGTTACCGTCGGCGTCGTGCGTAGGGAAATCGCCCTTTAGTACGCGCTGCCTAAACGCTTGCGTCGTAGCAATAATTAGACGCTGTAGAATCATATGGTTAACGCGGTCGATAATGTCCAGGTAAGGCTCATACTCGCCGCGCTCGTCAGCGTTAGTAAACTTGACTACGGGAACCTCGCCTAGAGGGTTAGTGGTCTCACCGACCAACTGGTAACCGTCAGGGTCGAAAATGTTTTGGTCGGAAGGCTTGGTAAACACCTCGATAGTGTCCACGCCGTACCAATACAAAAAATGCGAGCCATTCTCGCTAAAAACCTTAATAGCCTCTAAGACGTTAGACGGCTCTGTAGGCGATACACGGCCATAAACTTGGCGCGGGTCTTCTACGGTCACTACCGGGTATTGCGAGCCCTCAGGGTACCCCACAAGGGCGTAGCCGGTACCAAAACGCAACATATACGAATGTAGGTCGGCGCTTAAGTAATCTAAATGGTTAGCTTTCCACAACCGGCGGGCCTCACGGTCGCCGTTGTCGTCATCTTCGGCACCCGTACGAAAACCGCCAATAACCATACGCTCACGAACGGCCGCCACCGACAACTGTGCCAAGTTTAGACGGCTTTTACGTTGGAAACGACGGTAAGCCCTCGACTGGCCCTCGGCGCTCTCGGGTAGAGGCGCGTCACCGTCGTAATAACGCTCCAAAAGCGCGTAGTGACTTTGTTTACGTGCCAAACTCTTTACGAGAGCTTGTTGGCCGTTAGTAAGCTGAGTAGCCATAAAATTAGTGTCCTATCGTATGCGACGGGGGATAAAAGTGGATCGTGTGGCTTCACCTTTGGAGAGGGCTATTAGCCGTGCCTGGTACGCCAACAAAGCACCTACAGCCGCGTCGATTTTGTCCCTGCTTTCAGGGTGTGCTTTAGCAATAGTGATACCCGAGCGCCCAATACGGCGTCGAGCGTTAAGTACGTGGCGGGTCAACGCCAAAGAGCCGTCGTGTGTTAATTCTTTATCAACCACGGCGCTAGAAAATTGTTCAACAGCTCGGACAACAAGGTAAGACCGGTTGCCAGTCATCCACCACGCGATCGGGTTGGACTGGCTTGCCTTAGCTTTAAGTTTTTTGCCGTAAGACGCTTCCCACTTGGCTACGTAGCTCTCCCAGCGGGCCGGGTCGGCAAACATACCGACCACGTTGTACGTTTCAAACGCTTTAGTAACCTCATAGTCGACTTCGTCAACCGGTACAGCCCACTCGTCACCGGCTGGGCCGTTAGGTTGCTCCCACACTTTAATCTCGAATAGGTGACCGTCAGAAACTCGGCAACCAATAAGCGCGGTAGCGTCAGTGACACCACGAGCGCGTTTACGCGAACCGTCAAAGCCCAAAGTAATATCGTCGTTAGGTTTTACCACAGTTTCGGCGTAGCAACTATTCCACTCGGGTGCCGTTATCCAAGCGTCACGGGCCGAGGTTGGTTGGTTAAAATAGTAACGGCGTGAGTCTTGCGGATCGTTACGCGGGTCGTAAATCTCGTCCACGATACGGTCTAAGTCCATCAGGTCAGCAAACGGCCCGTAAGACTCTCGAAGCCCGGCGCGCACTTGCGCCTCGTCGGCCATATCTAAATCAGGCTCGGCCTCGCGGTGGTCAAAAAATAGACGCTGCCGTTTAGTCTTGCCCTCGGTAATTAGCTTAGCGAGCTCGTGAGTTTCCTCAGCCACCGACTTCTCCCCCGGCAGATACATAGTCGACGTTTCCAGCGACCACGGCTCAGCAATTTTACGCTTAGCAAGGTTACGCCTAACCGTCTGATACATACGTTTTAACTCGGGCCGGTTATATAAATGGGTTTCGTCAAAAACCACCATTGTCTCTTTACCGCCGTCTTTGGCGCTATTGCTCGCGGTCGACGGGATAATCTCGCCGCCACCTGGCAAAAATATACGTGACAACCCTGCCGCGTCACGAGGCAACCCCTCGCCTAGCGGGCCCTCGGTTAGGTTGTAGTGCACGTTGTCGTAAGTGTTACCGGCTTGGCCTTCCTCGGTAGCCAAACAACGAATAACCGGGGCCGTAACAAACTGGCCCATAACTTCACCCTCGCTATACGTGTATAGCAAACCGTCACGCTCAAACGTTTCCCCACCATCAGCCCAACCGGCAAACCGAGCCGGGCCCATAGCTTCAAACAAAACAATAAAGCCGGCAAGCTCAGACTTTGCCCGACCCTTAGCGCGAGACAAAAAAGCCGAATCGTAAAGCCTACGCCCGTTACCGTCTAACGCGTAAACGTCAACAATAAACGCCGTAAACTCGTCATCTAACTCAACCTGTAAACCCTGGACGTCACCGGGGCCGTGGACGCAAAACGTCTCAACCCACCACACAGCTAACCATCCGAGCGAACGCTGCCGATCGTGGTCAGCGGCTCTAACAAGCTCACGCATTTAAAAGGCGTTGCCGGCGGTCGTCGAGATTATCGACAGGCGCAAGCGTGGTCACTTCGTCCTCAGGCTCTACGTAACGTATGCGTAGATCGCGCCTCGAGTCCACCGTGGTACCCATAATTTTCTCGCGTTGCCGTAACTCGGACATAGCAGACACCACACCGGTCACAGCTTGCGCG
>Ga0307934_1000500_pt1 | contig 28858 bp, 26 predicted proteins | sample OrgLakmetageno90_FD_201838 | JGI IMG/M metagenome (GOLD analysis project Ga0307934, IMG submission 201838) | Saline water microbial communities from Organic Lake, Antarctica - #90 | ecosystem: Environmental > Aquatic > Non-marine Saline and Alkaline > Saline | place: Antarctica: Organic Lake...
CGTCTGTAAGTAAGATACTTATAATCAATAAACAAAATCCGATGAGAAAATTACTCTTACTTCTTTCTGTTACTTCCTTCTTCTTCAATGCTACCTCTCAGGTCGTTCGACTGCAAGAAGATTTTAATAGCTCCACTTTACCAATTGGTTGGGTCACTTCCGCATTAACAGGCTCTCAAACTTGGAGTTTTGGAAATAATGGTTCAGCAGCAACAGCAGGAAATAATAACATAAATGGAACAGCGATGGCCTATTTTGACGACGATTCTTTTGGTGCCGCAGGTAACAATAACACAACATCTTTGACTTCTCCAAGATTTGACAATTCTTCCGACCCTTACTCCATTTTGAAATTTGATTATAACTTCAGGGAGTTTGCCGGACCGACAGATCGATTTTATGTGCAAGTATTTAATGGGAGTGCATGGAACACTGTACTCTCGACTACTTCAAACGATTGTGGAAATTGGTTGGGCTCCTGTGCCGGCAACTTTCCAAGTGCAAACATCGACATTACCCCTTTCAAAAATCAAAATTGTCAAGTTAGATTTGTTTACGACGATGGGGATGATTGGTGCTGGTATGTTGGAATAGATGACGTTTCCGTAGTTTCCGATACATTAAAAACAATACCTTACTTCGTAGACTTCGAATCCATTGGGAACCCCGGTAATCAATTGAATTTTTCGAATGAATTTACTACAACTCCAAATCAGTCATTCAATTGGAGTACAGGTAGAGGAATGAATGTCAATAGCATTACAGGCCCTGCCAATGACCATACTTTTGGGACTAACGCTGGAACTTATATGTATTGCAATTCTGCGTTAGGTAATTCATCTGACCAAGCCCACTTAACTAGTCCTGAAATCGACATTAGTAATTCCACCAACTTAACCATTTCTTATTGGTTCCATATGTATGGATTTACCATGGGTAATTTGCGCCTTGAAGTTAACTACGGTTCAAATTGGATCGTTGTAGATAGTTTATTTGGACAAAATCCTAATCAAAGATTTGGAAATAATTCTGCTTGGGAACAAAGAATAATCACGCTTTCTCCAACTTCAAATATATTGAGATATAGATTTGTAGGCGTTCGAGGTTTTGGGAACGCAAGTAACATGGCTATTGATGATGTTTTGGTTCAAGGAAATACCATCACCGCTATTACAGAAAATAACATTTCTGCTTCGATTCATTTATTTCCCAATCCAAGCAACGGAAATTTTAGTTTAGAAGTAACAGAAGCACTAGTGGGCAATCAATACCAAATATTTGATATTAAAGGTTCTGTTATTGCAACCGCTAGAATTACTTCTATTCAATCTAAAATTGAGTTGATCAATCTGGGAAAAGGCATTTTCTTCCTTAAGGTCGATGGAATCGATAAGGTAAAAAAACTTGTAATTCGATAACCCCTCCGAATCGCACACACGATCAATCTAATTAAACAACATAAATTATTTCTATAGCTTATACAAATGGGCTATCCATCCACTATTACTATGAAAAATCTACTCTTACTTTTATCCATCACTTCACTTTTCTTCTCCTCAACTGCTCAGGTAGTCCGGTTACAAGAAGATTTTAATTTAGGAACACTACCTTCTGGTTGGGTAAATTCTGCTGTAACGGGGACGCAAACTTGGAATTTTGGAATTAACGGTTCTACTACCAATGCCGGAAATAATAACCTCGATGGAACAGCTATGGCTTATTTCGACGATGATAATTTAGGTTCTAGTAATACCAACAATAGAGTATCACTAACCTCCCCCGCTTTTGATAATTCTTCGGATTCAGCGACAACGCTAGAGTTTGATTACAACTTTAGAGAATTTTCAGGGCCTGCCGATGAGTTCTATGTGGAGGTTTACGATGGTAGTATTTGGAATACTGTTTTTTCTGTTACGTCAAACGATTGTGGCAATTGGTTGGGTGCTTGTGTAGGCAACTTCCCACACGCTAACATAGATATTTCAGCTTATTCTAATGCTGCTTGTCAAATTAGATTCACTTACTTTGATGGTAACGATTGGTGCTGGTACGTAGGAATTGATAACGTAGAAGTGAATTCTGAAATTAACAACGATTTAAGTATTGTTGAACTATTACGTCCTACTAGTTCCTGTAACTTAAGTGCAGCTGAGCAAATCCAAGTGGTGGTTAAAAACAACTCCCCAAACATTATTACGCAACCCTTCGATGTAACTATTGATGTGAATAGTGGTGCGCAAGCCTTGTCTGAGACAATAACTTCTTCAATAAACGCAGGTGATTCAATCACCTATTCTTTTGTAGGAACAGTAAATCTTTTAGCAAAAGGAACCTATTCCATTCAAGTGTACAGTAGTTTTTCTTTAGACACCAATTATGTCAATGATACCATTATACGAACCATTGACCACATAAACGCGTTAACAATTCCGCTCAGTGAAAATTTTGAAAATGCTGTTCCAAATTGGAAGATTTACGGTCAAAATAGTTCTTGGCAAGTTGGTGTACCAACAGGAACAAATTTAAATTTTGCATACACCGGAACTTCTGCTGCCGTTACTAATCTTTCAGGAAACTACAACAACAGCGAGGTTTCCTATTTTGAAACTCCTTGCATTTCATCAACCCAACCCAATAGCACACCGGTAGTTTCTTTTTTCCTGCACCATTATTCAGAAATTGGCTTTGATGGAATGGTTGCTGAGATTTCAAATGATAATGGAATGACATGGCAAAAAATAAATGCAGGTTCCATTTCAACCAATTGGTATATGAACAACTCAAATTGGGAAGGAACTTCACCCGGTTGGATTAAAGTTGAAAACTACCTCGATAGTAACCTCGTTCAAAGCAGTTTTAAAATAAGATTCAAAATGACATCTGATGGTTCAGGGGTGAGAGAAGGTTTCGCGATTGATGATTTTGAGATTAAGTACCAAACAGCTACAGACCTTGCTGTTGAAGCCATTAAATACCCAACCTTAAACCCTTTAATCTGTGGAATCGGCAACGAATTTATACAGGTGCAGTTAAAAAATTATGGGAATTCAACTATCGATTCCACATTAGTAAACTATCGGGTAAACAATGGACCAATAATTACAGAACTATTAGACAGCACAATTCTTTCTTCTGAAATTATTACGTATCGCTTTTCAACCCCTTACGATTTTAGTACAATAGGCACCTATTCATTAGCTGCTTGGGTTACTACTAGAAATGACCAAAATGCATTAAATGATAGTATCCTAAACTATTTGGTCACCAATTCGAATAATACAATTTCAATTGACACCCTGCCTTTTATCGAGAATTTCGATGGGCCACAATGGACTTCAACGAACATTGCACCGAACTGGACTCGCTTACCTGTAGCTACTGTGAGTAATTACAATTGGTCCTTTGGGAATCAAACCACTCCTTCGCTAAATACAGGGCCAAATGCTGACCGTAGTGGGAATGGCAATTATTTGTATACCGAGGCGACTGGAGCAAACCAAGGTGACACTGCTGTTTTAATGACACCATGCATCCGAATTCCTGCAAACATTTCACCTCGCATGGAATTTTACACACACGGGTATGGAAATACAATACCTAATTTGATTGTTGAAGTAAATAGTGGCAGTAGCTGGCAAAATGCAGCAATTTTTAGCGTTCACTCTCAAACCTCCGGCACCTCTCCATGGACTAAAAGGACAGTTAATTTAAACTCCTATGCAGGCTCTTCTATTAAAATTAGATTTAAAACAGTTCACCGAGGTGGTATAGACGGAGATTTAGCAATCGATGAGATTAACATTTTTAACCCATTGACAACCTCAATAGCAAAAGCTAAAACAGAATCTACCTTCACCCTCTACCCCAACCCAAACAATGGAAACTTCAACCTAAAAGCGACAACGGAAATGGTTGGGAAGAACTACCAAATCTTCGACTTGAAAGGTTCCATCATTAAAGAAGCTCGGATTGGTAATGTCCAATCTCAAATTGAATTGAGCAATGCAGATAAAGGCATTTACTTCTTCAAAATAGTTGGAACAAATGAGGTGAAGAAGTTGGTGGTGCAGTAACATCTCTCTAATCTACTATCTTAAAGCAAAAATTAAAGTGAGGAAATCCTTAAAAACTGAGTAACAAACAGCTTAAAGTTAGAATCACCAACATTTCCCAAAAATCTAAATTCTACATGTCTAACAACTTGTTTAGTTTCTCTTTGAGCTGCTTTACTTCTTTATCTGTTAATTGCATACCAAAGGGTATGACCTTCCCTCCTGCTGTAAATGCTAAACGTTCTCCACCTACTACCCAGTATGAGCTTCCGAAAACTTTAGCGAACGTGCCTAGTTCCTCGTCAATCGTTCGAATAGCATTCACTAAGTCTTTTCTGTGTGGTTTTAAAAAGCCTCTGTTGTTATAGGTTCGTCCGTAATGAAAGTGCTCTTCTGTTATTAAAAATTGCTCCTCTCCATTTTTACGCCATTTAAATGCCTTGATTACGGTATATTCAAAGTAAGCCCAAAAAGCAAGGTAGACAGTAATGAACGTTTTCACCTCCTTATCCCCGTCCATAAACAATTGTGAGCCAATTGCAATTCCACAAAACGTCCAAAAAAGCAACCAGATCGTTAAATTCTTTTGTTTGCTTTCGTCTCGAAATGCTGCAATCTTTATTAACGTTCCCTCTTCCTTTTTTTCTTGAGTAATTCTGCTCATTCCTTTTTTATTCAAAATTACACTTTGCAGCTTAAAACTATTAACGGTACAGATTTTGTAAATACCTGCAGAATTCTTAATTATACGTTATAAATTAGCAACATGAAAAAACTACTGATATATTCTATTATTTCCCTTTCTGTTCAAGTACTTATTGCACAACCGGCAGACAAGAAGCTAGGTAAAATTACCTTCTTAATGGTGGATGGAAAATATGAAGATGCTGCTTCTAAGTCAGAAAAACTAAAAGAAGACAGTGATTACAGAAAGAATGCATGGGTTTATTACTACTTATCTCAATCTTATTTTGAGATTGCAGGTATGCCCGAATTACAAGAAGATTATCCAAAAGCACTCAAAGAATCGTTTAAGGCTGCTTACAAATTGGCAAAATATAGAGACGATTCAGACGAGAATTTAGAAGTTTGGGATTTTTCCAAAGAATTTCGTTCGGTATTAAAAGATAGTGTCATCAAAGTTTCAGAAATTTATTATGACAACGAAGATTATCGAAAAGCAACTTATTACCTGAAATACGTTACAAGGTTCTCACCTGATGATTATGGTGTATGGTTAATGAAAGGAGTGTATGAAATAAAATCTCGAAACATAGGAGAAGGCGTGAAAAGTATCCTGTTTGCTATGGATAGTTTAAACGAGGAGTACGTGCCCGACCCTGTTTCTGCTTTGACATTAATTGATGCCTTAGACGAATTTGTGCTTATTGTTCAAAGCGGAGAATATGATAAATATTTTTCTGCCTACAAGTACAACCCTACGCAAAAGGAAATTGACCAAGCTCTAAAGTTGAAAAAGATTTACACGGAATACATAAAAGAAGATGAAATAATTACCAAAGAAGATCGTAAAAAGGAGTCTGAAACCATTTACAAAACATTCAGAAGTGACGATGAAGAAGATGAGGATGATGATGAATAATTGGACTCCAAAACTTTACCTCACCATAGCCTTTGCTTTTTTGATTTCTAATACTGTTAGTGCTCATAAATTCTACATGAGCATTACGGATATGGAATACAATTCCTCTTCCAAATCATTGCAAATAAGCATGAAGCTTTTTGTAGATGATTTCGAATTGGTTTTAGAAAAAGAAAATGATAAAAAGTACTTTTTAGGAACAGAAAAGGAAGATACAAATGCGAACGAGTTTATTAAAAAGTACCTAAGCACTCATTTTTTTGTAGAGCAATCAAAAGGATCTCTTCCTGTTACTTTTGTGGGTAAGGAGGTGGATAAAGACTACATATGGATTTATTTAGAAGTAAAAAACTTTAAAGCGAAAGACGAGACCTTACTCACCAATTCTTTTCTAATAGACTACTTCTCAAATCAAACCAACAAGGTGAATTACAAGAAACAAGACGAAGTTATTAGCTTTACCCTTTTTAAAGGAAAAGTAAGTGAGGAGTTTTAAAGGCTTCCATATATTTGCAAACCCAAAAAAAAATTATGAAGAGATTTCTAACCGTTGCACTTTGTGCATTTGGTCTTATTGCAACCGCTCAAGAAAGCATCAATAAAAATCCATTTAGACAGTTAAAACAAGAACTACCAACACCAAATTCCTACCGAACTGCAGCTGGCTTTCCAGGTCACGAATATTACCAGCAAAAAGCTGACTATGTAATGAAAATTGAGCTTGACGATACCAAGCAAATCTTATCTGGCGAGGAAACCATTACCTATCATAATATGTCTCCTGATGCATTGCCTTACTTATGGGTGCAACTGGATCAAAATGTACGAGCAAAAGATTCCGATACCAAAAAGATTTCTCAAAGTAGTATTGGAGAAAGCATGTCCTTTGATAACCTAAAAAGAATGATGAATGATTTTGATGGTGGTTTTAAACTGGACTTTGTAAAAGGCAAGGATGGTAAGGATTTAGACTATACCGTAAACAAAACCATGATGCGAATTGACCTAGATGAACCCTTGCAGCCAGGTTCCAACTTCTCCTTTCAGATAAAATGGTGGTACAACATCAACGACAGGATGCAAATTGGTGGAAGATCCGGATATGAGTATTTTGAAGAAGAAGACAATTACCTTTATACTATAGCTCAGTTTTTCCCAAGAATGGCTGTCTACAACGATGTGGAAGGATGGCAAAACAAGCAATTTTTAGGTCGTGGTGAGTTTACCCTACCTTTTGGTGATTATAAAGTGAGCATCACAGTTCCGGAAGACCATACTATTGCTTCTACCGGAGTATTACAAAATCCTGAAAAAGTATTAACTACTAAGCAAATAGAAAGGTTAGAGAAAGCAAAAACGGCAACCCAACCTGTTCTAATTACGACACAAGCAGAAGCAGAGAAAATTGAAAAGAAAAAAGCAAGCGGCAAGAAAACATGGGTTTACCATGCTGAAAATGTGAGGGACTTTGGTTTCGCTTCTTCTCGAAAGTTTATGTGGGATGCCATTGGAGTAAAATTTGGAGAAAGAACAGTTATGGCAATGAGTTACTACCCGAAAGAAGGAAATCCAGTTTGGGAAGACTACTCTACAAAAGCTGTAGCACACACATTGAGAAGTTACTCTAACACTACCTTCGATTACCCTTACCCTGTTGCTATTTCTGTAAACTCAAAAAGTATAGGAATGGAGTATCCTATGATTTGTTTCAATTATGGAAGACCGGAAAAAGATGGAACCTACACAGCGCGTTTAAAATATGGTGTAATTTCAGTTATCATTCATGAAGTAGGACATAACTTTTTTCCAATGATTGTTAACTCGGACGAGCGACAGTGGACTTGGATGGACGAAGGCTTGAATACTTTTTGCCAGTATTTAGCAGAGATGGAATGGGATGTAAATTACCCATCTAGAAGAGGACCTGCCTACAAAATTGTAGACTACATGAAAGGAGATAAAAGCAACATCACTCCTATTATGACCAATTCTGAATCTATATTTCAGTTTGGAAACAATGCATACGGAAAACCGGCCACGGCATTAAATGTATTGCGAGAAACGGTCATGGGCAGAGAATTGTTTGATCATGCCTTTAAGCAATACGCACAAACTTGGAAGTTCAAGCACCCTACTCCTGCAGACTTTTTCAGAATTATGGAAGATGCGTCAGCAACAGACTTAGATTGGTTTTGGAGAGGTTGGTTTTTCTCTACCGACCATTGCGACATTGCATTAAACGATGTCAAGTGGTTACAGTTAAGCGATAAAAATCCAGTTAACCAAAAGGCATTTGAAAAAAAGACTGATAATGCTAAAGAGGATTTTGTAGGAGATATCCGAAATAAAAGCAACGCTAAAAATACTGTGGTTGAGTTAGACCCAAGCACAAAAGACTTTTACAATACGTTTGATAAATACAAGGTAACAAACCTAGATAAAGAAGATTATGAAAAATACTTGGACAAACTAACTGCTGAAGAAAAGAAAATGCTTTCCATGAGAAAAAACTTTTACGAGTTAAACTTCGAACTTGTTGGAGGTTTAGTAATGCCAATTATCTTAGAATTTAGTTTTTCAGACGGCACAACTCAAAAGGAATACATTCCTGCGGAAATATGGAAAATGGGAAATAAAACAGCTAAAAAAGTTTTTTGGTTTGAAAAGGAATTGGTATCCATCAATTTAGATCCTAATTTGGAAACCGCAGACGTTGACCGTTCTAACAATTATTGGCCTACTCAGGTTGTTCCTTCAAGGTTTGAATTGTTTCAACAAAAATCAAGAGACTCGGAGAATGAGATGCAAAAAGCCAAGCGCTCTAAATAATAAACCACCTTTTAAAAAGCCTTCTTTCCTGAAGGCTTTTTTTATTCTATAATTTGCTCGTGCAAAAAAAACACTAGCTCTGATTTTCCTATATCACCGTCTTTTATAATTTGGTAATCTTGTAAAAAGAAAATAATGAAAAGAATAGTATCTGCTATCGCTGTGACAGCTTTAATAGCTATCTCTCTGCAAGCATGTAAAAAAGACGACGACAACGACGGTCCCACCAGAGTCTTACTTTTTTCTCCTGATAAGGACGTAAGTCTTGGTAAGGAAGTGCAACAAGAAATCTTCAATAACCCTCAGGATTACCCTCTTTTAGATTCTGTTCGATATGCTTCAGCATACGCTTACATTAGAGGACTAAAAGATTCTATTTTAAATACAGGAGAAGTCGATTATCGCAATGAATTCGCTTGGCAGGTATATATTATCGAAGATGACTCAACCCTTAACGCCTTTGCAACTCCTGGGGGGTATTTGTATTTCTATACAGGACTTATAAAATATCTGCAAAACGAAGACGATTTGATGGGAGTTATGGGTCACGAAATAGCACATTCCGATAAGAGACATTCTGTTCAACAATTACAACGCGAATACGGAATTAATTTACTGTTGTCTATTGCCTTAGGAGATCAACCTGGACAAGCGGCACAAATCCTTAAAAGTCTTGGAACATTAAAGTTTAGCCGAGACAACGAAACAGAAGCAGATTTAGAGTCTGTTGGTTATCTTGCAAATACACCATACCGTTGTGATGGAGCTGCAACTTTTTTTAAGCAACTATCTGCTGCAGGACAGTCCGGTGGGCCCGTATTTCTAAGCACTCACCCATCTCCAGACGACCGTGTACAAAAAATTACAGCTGAAGCCATGTCAATAGGATGCGATACAAATTATTATGCTCCTTCCAGTTATCAAGCCTTTGTCAGTTCATTGCCGTAGGGTTGTCTATTTTTAGTTTTACAATTTATATCATCCTTAACACAGTTTTATTATCTTAGCACCAAAATTAAATTGAACATGAAAAAAATTACATTCGCCCTTTTTAGTATTGTAGCAGTTTTAGCTTTTAGTTCAGCGGTAATTGATGCCAGTTGTGATTCCAAAGTCCTGAAGAAAGAAAGTGTCTCAGAACTAAACCCATTCTACTACTCTGCTTCTAAAGTAACTGAGATCAGTTATGACTACAAGGCCTCAAGAAGAGAAATTGAAGTTCCTTTATTCAAAGGAGAAAAATACAAGTTGGTGTTCAATAAAAAAGGACTACCAAAAGACGTTATTGTTGAAATTTTCGACAAGGATAAATCTCACTCTAACAGAGACGCAGTATTTACCTCTGAAGCTAATGCAGCAGAAATTGTTTCTTATTCTCCTGAAAAATCTAAAAATTTATTCATCAGATACACGATTCCAAAAGCTGATGGAGTAGAAGAAAGTGGATGTCTGGTTTTTGTATTAGGCTATCAGTTAACCTTTGTTGCTGACGAAAAAAAATAAAAAGTTTAAAAGTAATTCAATTGACCAAAACTAGATAATGATAACATTATGAATATATTAAAAACATCCTTAAAATCAATTACAGCGTTAAGCTTAGCCGGAGTATTATTTTCATGTGCGGATGCACCAAAAAAGTCAGAAGCAACGGAAGAAGTGCAAGAAGAGATCGTGGAAGAAACTGAAACGATGGAAACCGAAACGATGGGTAGCGATTTCATGATGCCCTCCCCGATCCAAGTTGCAGCCATGTTTAATAGATCGGGATTAAAATACGAGGGAGGAATTACTAATCCAACTTCGAATATAAATAAGTACAATACCAAGACTGCACGTTTTTTAAACTTTGGAGTATATAGTGCCGACCTAGCATATGCTGTTTTGAACAGTGAACGCCAAGCTTCTTTAGATTATATAAAGGTGGTGAGAGAGCTTTCTGACAAAATTGGAATGCCCGGTATTTTTGACGGCGGGAACTTGCTAACTAGTTTCGAAAAGAACATTGAAAATCAAGATTCTATTCTTTTTATTCTAACCACCATTAAATTGAGAACAGACGATTATTTGGCTGAAAATAACGATCAATCAAAAGAGGCAGTATTCTTTGCCGCTGCTTGGGTAGAAGGCATGTATTTAGGCTCTAAGAGTGCCACTACAGAATCTTCTATAACACCAAGAATAATTGAGCAGATGACAATTCTAACCAACGTGATTGGAGCAGTAAAAAGTCAAAATGACGAAAGTTTGGATTTAACTTATTTGATTGAAGGCTTAGAGAGAATTCATAACACATTTGAAGGATTTGCAGAAGTTAAAAGTTTAGAAAATGAAGATGTTTCATTTTCCGATGTGAACCTAACAAACGAAGAGATTGCAACGTTGAACAAAGAGATTGAAACCCTAAGAACTAAAATTATCAACGGATAAGCGAAAAGAAAAAGAAACCTCTGCCCCGCTTTTAAGCGGGGCTTTTTTTTTACCCAAAATCGAAAGCAAGGGATTACCTTTGCCTCCTTAAATTAAAAGAGATGATTAAAATTACTTTGCCAGATGATTCGATACGAGAATTTGAACAAGGCGCAACAGCATTAGATGTTGCAAAAAGTATAAGTGAAGGACTAGCGAGAAATGTATTAGCTGCTAAAATCAATGGAGAAGTTGTTGATGCTTTTAGACCAATTGAGACCGATGCAAATTTGCAACTTCTCACTTGGAACGATGACGAAGGAAAAGAGACCATGTGGCACTCTTCTGCCCATCTCTTGGCGGAAGCGCTAGAAAGCATGTATCCTGGAATTAAATTAGGCATTGGCCCTCCTATTGAAAATGGTTTTTATTATGATGTTGATTCAGGAGACCAAGTAATTACAGAAGGAGATTTAGTCGGAATCGAGAAAAAAATGACGGAACTCGCACGTCAGAAAAATGAATATAGTCGAAAAGAAGTCTCCAAATCAGATGCAATCGCACATTACAAAGAGAAAGGTGACGAGTACAAACTAGACCTCTTAGATGGACTAGAGGATGGAAGCATTACGTTCTACACGCAAGGAAATTTTACTGACTTATGTCGTGGCCCTCATATTCCCAACACCGGTTTTATAAAAGCGATTAAACTTTTAAGCTTGGCAGGAGCTTATTGGAGAGGCGATGAAAAAAACAAACAATTAACAAGAATATACGGAATTACTTTTCCTAAAGCGAAAGAGCTTACAGAATACTTGGAACTTTTAGAGGAAGCAAAAAAACGAGATCATAGAAAGTTAGGGAAAGAATTAGAGTTATTTACGTTCTCCCAAAAAGTAGGTCAAGGATTACCTCTTTGGTTACCAAAAGGCGCACAATTGAGAGAGCGCTTGGAGAACTTCATGAAAAAGGCCCAATTAGAAGCCGGTTATTTACCCGTTATTACTCCTCACATAGGCAGCAAGGAATTATATATTACTTCTGGTCATTATCAAAAATATGGCGCTGATTCTTTTCAACCGATTCAGACTCCAAATGAAAATGAAGAGTTTCTATTGAAGCCGATGAATTGCCCGCACCACTGTGAAATATATAAGTCCAAACCGAGATCATATAAAGATTTGCCTGTGCGTTTTGCTGAATTTGGTACCGTTTATCGATACGAGCAAAGTGGCGAATTGCACGGTTTAACTCGAGTAAGAGGTTTTACACAAGACGATGCTCACCTTTTTTGCAGACCAGAACAAGTAGAAGAAGAGTTTAGAAAAGTAATCGATTTAGTACTCTACGTATTTAAAGCACTAAAATTTGAAGAATTTACTGCTCAAATATCTTTACGAGATAAAGAAGACAAGGATAAATACATTGGAAGCGATGAAAATTGGGAGAAAGCCGAACAGGCTATCATTAATTCAGTTAAAGGCAAAGGACTTAAAACGGTAGTGGAATATGGTGAAGCAGCTTTCTATGGCCCCAAGCTTGACTTTATGGTGAAAGATGCCTTGGGTAGAAAGTGGCAGCTAGGAACTATTCAAGTGGACTACAACCTCCCAGAACGATTTGAATTAGAATACATTGGAAGCGACGATCAACGACACAGACCGGTAATGATTCACCGAGCTCCATTTGGTTCACTAGAGCGTTTCGTTGCAGTATTAATTGAACATTGTGGCGGTAATTTTCCGCTTTGGTTAACCCCAGATCAGGTTGCTATTTTACCACTGAGTGAAAAATACAATGAAAACTGCAAAGAGGTTTTAAATCTGCTAAATAAATACGATATTCGCGGATTCGTAGATGACAGAAACGAAAAGGTGGGGAAAAAGATCAGAGATGCAGAAGTATCTAAGGTTCCATACATGTTAATCATCGGCGAAAAAGAGATAGAAAATGGCACACTTTCGGTGCGAAAACATGGAGAAGGTGACATTGGAACAATGAAAATTGAGGAATTTTCAGCAATAGTTGAAAAAGAAATAAAAGAATTAGTTTAATAAATTAATGAGGAGGACCAAAAAATAGCACGACAACAACGCCCCAGGAGATTTGTACGGAAAGAAGATCCGCACAAGATAAACGAAAAAATTTCTGCAAAAGAAGTTAGAGTCGTTGGAGAAGGAATAGAACAAGGCGTTTATTCCATCCAAGCTGCTTTGCAGTTTGCCCAAGACGCAGGTTTAGATTTAGTAGAAATTTCGCCAAACGCTGCCCCACCGGTAGTTAAAATCATCGACTACAAGAAATTCTTGTACGAGCAGAAAAAGCGCCAGAAGGAAATGAAGGCGAAAGCGGTGAAGGTTGTGATTAAGGAAATAAGATTCGGTCCCAACACAGATGACCACGATTATGAATTTAAGCTGAAGCACGCTGAAAAATTTATAGCGGAAGGTGCAAAAGTGAAAGCTTATGTGTTCTTCAAGGGTCGTTCCATATTGTTCAAAGACAAAGGTCAAATCCTATTGTTAAAATTTGCTCAAGCATTGGAGGAAGTTGCAACGGTTGAATCGATGCCAAAAATGGAAGGAAAACGGATGATTATGATGATTGCTCCGAAAAAGAAAAATAAATAAGTTTAATTCAAAATAGAAGAACACATGCCAAAAATGAAAACGACCTCTAGCGCCAAAAAGCGTTTCAAGATAACAGGGTCAGGAAAAATCAAAAGGAAGCATGCTTTTAAAAGTCACATTTTGACCAAAAAAGCTAAAAAAAGAAAGAGAAATTTAACCGCAGCAACTTTAGTGCACAAGGCCGACGAGTCTAACATTAAGTTGCAATTGTGTATGAAGTAAAACCTTTCTGGTTATCGTAAAAATAATTTTAACAAAACCCGGATTATCGTAATTACAAGTGTTTTAAATAAACCACGATACTCCAAAAAACGAAAATAAAATGCCTAAGTCAACAAATTCAGTAGCTGCAAAAGCTCGTAGAAAAAAAGTCCTCAAGCAGGCAAAAGGATACTTCGGAAGAAGAAAAAATGTCCACACTGTTGCTAAAAATGCAGTAGAAAAAGCAGGTGTATATGCATACACAGGCAGAAAATTGAAGAAAAGAAACTTTAGAGGTTTATGGATTCAAAGAATTAATGCTGCAACTAGATTGCACGATATGTCCTATTCAGAATTCATGGGAAAACTAGCTAAGAAAGATATTCAATTGAATAGAAAAGTATTGGCTGATCTAGCTATGAATGATGCGAAAGCATTTGAAGCAATTGTAAAAGCAGTAAAGTAATATAAAACCTCTGTAATTAAACTTATTTAGGAACTCCTTCCCCACTCGGGCGAAGGAGTTTTTTTTTGCTTTATATTTATTGAAATCTAAATGAATAACTCACTTTCCCATCTCGAGTTTACAGAGAATTTAAAATATCACTTCCTAAAAAAAAATGGCAAGTTTTTGCTTGTTAATTTTAACACGAATATTAAACAACATCAGGTAAATGAAGAATACCTATTTCGACTTAATTGATCAAAGTTATTACTTTCCGCAAGAGGGTTTTGACTTAAAGAATGACAACCTAACATTTCATGGAATTTCCCTTTCTCACTTAATTGAAAAGTACGGAACTCCCTTTCGCTTTATTTATTTGCCAAAAATTGGGGATCAGATCAAGAAAGCCCGAAACCTATTCAACCGTTCCATAAAAAAGAACAACTATCGTGGCAAATACCACTATTGTTATTGTACCAAGTGCAATCACTTCTCTCATGTTGTTTCCGAGGCTTTGAAGCACGAAGTGCATTTAGAAACCTCTTCTGCATTTGATATTGATTTAATCTTGAAATTATATTCTGAGGGCAAAATCGATAAAAAAAGAACCATTGTCAACAACGGTTACAAAACAGATGAATACCTGAGAAAAATTGTTGATTTAATCGAATCTGGTTTCGACAATGTAATATTGGTATTAGACAGTAAGTCAGAGATGGCTAGAATCAAAAAGTTGAATTGCAAGAAGAAAATCAAAATTGGGATTCGAATGGCAATCAATGAGGAGCCACAAGCCTCTTACTATACTTCCCGTTTAGGTATCGCTAATACCGAGTTAATTGATTTCTACCATTCAGAAATTGAAAATGAGGAGTCAGTCGAATTTGTTATGCTTCACTTCTTCGTAGATTCCGGCATAAAGGACACCATTTACTATTGGGGAGAATTCATGAAAGCGTTAAAACTTTATGTTGACCTGAAGAAGAGATGTGATTCATTAACTGCGTTCAATTTAGGTGGTGGTTTACCCATTCGAAACAACCTGGGATTTGAATACGATTACAATTACATGATTAATGAGATTGTAACCAACATTAAAACCGTTTGCGATGAGCAAGAAATTATGGAACCCGATATTTTTACAGAGTTCGGGAAGTATACCGTAGGAGAAAGTGGTGCCATTATTTTTGAAGTGATTGAGCAAAAGAAGCAAAACGACACAGAAACGTGGTACATCATTGACAACAGCTTAATGAACACCATTCCTGATGCTTGGAGCATTAACGAGAAGTTTATTTTGTTGCCAATTAACAAATGGAACAACGAATATCAGCGGACTGCCATTGGTGGCATTTCTTGCGACCATTCGGATTATTACAATTCAGAGGATTTAAACCAAGAAGTTTTACTGCCAAAAATTAATGACGACGAAAAGGAGCCCTTGTATCTTGGGTTTTTCCACACAGGCGCGTATCAAGATGCAATAAGCGGTTATGGAGGAATAAAGCATTGTTTAATTCCTTCGCCAAAACATATTATTATTGATAGAGATGACCAAGGAAACATTATTGACTATGTTTACAGAAACGAGCAATCTGCTGAAGAAATGTTTAAACTTTTAGGGTACAAAAAGTAATTCTGAAAAAGATGGTAGACAATAATAATTACGCAGGAATAGAAGATCAATTTGCCAACCGAGAAACGGCAAAAGTTTGGCTTCAATCTATTCCTTACGATGGAACTAGTAGTTGGGGAAAGGGTGCAGACAAAGGTTTTGACGCTTTCTTAGATGCTTCAGCAAACATGGAGCTGTACGACATAGAAACCGCCTCTGAAGTGTACAAACAAGGCGTGTTTATTCTAGATTCCATTACTGAAGAAAGCTCTCCTGAAAAAGTATACGAAACAATTTATGAGAGTACTAAGGAGTTGTTGAACCACGACAAGTTTTTGACCTTCTTTGGTGGTGAGCATTCCATAAGTATTGGCATTATTCAAGCCTACTATGAAAAGTTTGAAAATCTAACGGTTTTGCAATTGGATGCACATACCGATTTACGCCCAGAATACATGGGATCACCTTACAACCATGCTTGTGCTGTATATGATGCAAGTGTTAATACCAACCTGATTCAAATTGGTATTCGGAGTATGGATGTTAGTGAATTGGAGTTCCTCAACAAAGAAAAATGCTATTTCGCAGAAGATATTTACGGTAAAACTGAGTGGATGCAAAAATCGATTGATCAAATGACAGACGATGTTTATTTAACCATAGATTTAGATGCATTTGATCCTGCTATTATGCCCGCAACGGGAACGCCTGAACCTGGCGGTCTATTTTGGAACGACACCATGATTTACTTAAAACAAGTGTTTGAACAAAGGAATGTAGTTGGTCTTGATATTGTAGAGTTAGCTCCTATTGAAGGAAACCACGCAGCAAATTTTTTAGTTGCGAAATTGTATTATAAGTTATTGAGTTATAAATTTGAATTAAATGGGAAATAAAGGACCAGTAGGGAAATTCATTACAGAGCATTACAAACACTTTAATGCTGCTGCATTAGTAGATGCTGCTGAAGCATATGAAACACACTTAGCTAGTGGAAAAAAAATGCTGATTTCATTAGCCGGAGCAATGAGCACAGCTGAATTAGGTAAATCTTTAGCAGAAATGATTCGACAGGACAAAGTTCAAATCATCTCTTGCACAGGTGCCAACTTGGAAGAAGATTTGATGAACTTAGTTGCCCACTCCCATTATAAAAGAGTTCCGAATTATAGAGATTTAACACCTAAAGAGGAGTGGGACTTGTTGGAACAAGGATTAAATAGGGTGACAGACACTTGCATTCCAGAAGAAGAGGCTTTTCGAAGATTACAAGGTCATGTTTTTAAACTCTGGAAAAATGCAGAGAACAACGGCCAACGGTACTTGCCACACGAATATTTGTACCAGTTATTACTTTCAGGAGAGTTAGAGCAGTATTATGAAATTGACCCTAAAAACTCTTGGATGCTAGCTGCTGCAGAAAAAAACCTACCAATAATTTGTCCTGGTTGGGAAGATTCTACCTTGGGTAATATCTTTGCTTCTTACTGCTTAAAAGAAGAATTGAAACCTTCTACCATGAAATCTGGTATAGAGTACATGACCTATTTAGCGAAATATTACACAAAGGAAGCTGGAAAAGAGGGAATTGGATTCTTTCAAATTGGCGGTGGAATTGCAGGAGACTTCCCAATTTGTGTTGTTCCAATGCTGTATCAGGACATGGAACAAAAGGACACACCTTTTTGGAGCTACTTCTGTCAAATTTCAGACAGTACAACTAGCTACGGGTCGTATTCTGGAGCAGTACCAAATGAAAAAATAACTTGGGGTAAATTAGATATTAACACTCCGAAATTTATAATTGAGTCTGACGCTACTATTGTAGCTCCATTAATATTTGCATATTTGTTAAACTGGTAATTAATACTTAAAAGATGAACATTCCTAACAAACCAAGAGTAGTAACCGCTTTTGAAAAAATTGACGATACCGTCCAACATCAAATAAAACTTGAGTATCCTGAAGGTTTTAGTCAGCATTTAATAAGTTTTGTAAACAAAGAAGGGGAAAAAGTGAGTGCCCTACGATTTGAAACCGAAGAAAAAATCTACTTGATTAAAATGTCCATTGTTATGGCAGAGCAATTAATTGAGGACGATGAAGACTACGATGATGATGGTAATTTAACAGATGATGCAAGAGAAGAATACGAAGATGAAGAAGTAGACCTCGAAGATGAATGAAGTATTTAATCGGTTTCCTTTCGTTGTTACTTCCTTTACTCTCTGTTGGACAAAATGTATATCCTTTGCATCCAGCTATTGGAGACACAATTAATTTAGACGAAAAGTTAGATTATTCCTTGTTTCCTGAGGTAACTAACAATGGTTTCAAGTTTGCCATTATTGCTTATGCAGAGGGAGGTTTTAGGTTGGTTTACAACATTACAACTGCCGATTCTACACTGCCGTTAACAGAAATGAAAATGGACTTAAGTCAAGAAAAAATTATTGAGGAGCAACAAAAAATTCAGAAAATAAACGCCTATTATAGATACTTGGCAGAAGAAGCAAAGAAACCGAAACAGCAAGAGTATGAAGTAGCGGATAAGGCAATTCCCATTCGATTTGATGGTCCAATTTCAGAACAATTAAGAAAGGAAAGTAGAATGAAAGCCCGATTAGTAGAAGATCAGCGCAGAATGGAGGATTTTGAAATGGGACTGAGACCGAGAGAAATTGGACTTCGGCTTGGTCCATGGTAGATCTTTAAAAATGGTTGGAAAGAAGAAGTGTAATTGTTAAAAGACCCTTTTATGAAATGTATGTTCTGCACCATTCTGACCTTATTTTATTTTTTTGCTTCGTCTCAAGTTTTATATCCCTTGCACCCTTCCATTGGAGATACGATTGACGTTACTGAAAAATTAGATTATTCCCTATTTACAAACAGCTCAAACGAGGGTTTCAAATATGCTACCATTCAATATATTAATAAGAATTTTACCTTCATTGAACGCAAAATGATCACGAATTCTAATGGATCCACAGTTTTGTTCAATGACAGTTCAGTTCTTACCCAACAAGAAATAATTATTGAACAACGAAAGATTCAGAAAGTAAACTCCTACTACGCCACTTTAGCAAAGCGCACGGAACAAAAACAGAGCACTGAGGTTTCTGAAAAGAAAATACCAGTGCGTTTTACCGCACCTTTAGCGGAACAACGAATACTAAGAACAATGCGCTTTTGTACCTTCGATGAAACTAGCTGGATGAGTTCATTTGAATTGGGCCTGCGTCCAACAGAAGTGCAACTAGAAAAAAAACCATGAGCTACCCTATTATAATTTTAAAACCAAAAAGAAGTGAAAGCTTAAAACGAAAACATCCATGGATTTTTTCGGGAGCAATTGACAAGATTTTAATGGATGAAGATGCAAAAGAACTTGTTGAAGGCGATGTGGTTCACGTTGCAGATTACAAAGAAAAAATTTTAGGAGTTGGACATTTTGCAGAAGGAAGTATTGCTGTTAGAATGTTATCGTTTAAAAACGAAATGGTAGACTCCAAATTTTGGGAACGAAAAATAAAAGCTGCATTTGAGCTAAGAAGCGCACTTCAACTCACCCACTCTGATTCCACTACTTGTTACCGTTTGATGCATGCTGAGGGTGACGGTTTACCAGGTCTTATTGTGGATATTTATGGAACAGTCGCTATTGTTCAAGCGCATAGCGCAGGATTTGCAAACGCATTAATCGACATTGCGAATGCACTTAAAGCTATAATGGGTGAAAAGCTTTCCGCAGTCTATTCTAAAAGTGAAAAAACACTTCACCGCCAAGGAGAGGAAGGCGCGGAAGATGGCTATTTGTTAGGTACTGCTGAAAGTCCACAAATTGTACTAGAAAATAACCTAAAATTCGAAATAGACTGGATAACCGGTCAAAAAACGGGCTTTTTTATTGACCAACGTTTCAATCGTGAATTATTAAAGGCCTACTCCAAAGGCAAAAAGGTGTTGAATACGTTTTGTTATTCCGGAGGATTTAGCGTTTATGCAATTGAAGCAGGTGCCACTGAGGTTCACTCTGTAGATAGCTCTCAAAAAGCAATTGAACTCACCGATAGAAATGTTGCTATCAATTTTAAAGACTGCAGCATTCATAAAAGTTTTGCAAAAGACACCTTAAAGTATTTGAATGAAACGGAGGAATTATACGATACAATTATCTTAGATCCTCCTGCCTATGCAAAAAGTAAAAGTGCTCAACACAAAGCTGTTCAAGGCTACAAACGCTTAAATGCAAAGGCATTTTCAATGATTAAAAAAGGGGGAATTCTTTTCACCTTTTCATGCAGCCAAGTAGTGGATCGTAAGTTGTTTGAAAACACGATAATGGCTGCAGCTATTGAAGCTAGAAGAAGTGTAAAAGTACTGCACCACCTTTCTCAACCTGCAGATCACCCTGTGTCTATCTTTCATCCTGAAGGAGAGTATTTGAAAGGCTTAGTTCTGTACATCGAAGAATGAATCAAGCCATAGATTACAAAAGTATTTGGAAAGTCTCCTACCCCATTATTTTAAGTGGTGTAGCACAAAATATTGTAAACGTAACCGATACTGCCTTCTTAGGTCGCTATGGAATGGTGGAGTTAGGTGCTGCGGGTAATGCAGGCATTTTTTACATGGTTTTAATGATGATAGGCTTCGGCTTCACCATTGGTTGCCAAATAATTATTGGAAGGAGAAACGGAGAGGGAAACCACCATCAAATTGGTGAACTTTTCAATGCAGGTTTGTTTTTTTTGTTACCAGTCTCGCTGCTCCTTTTTGTCTTTGTAAAATTATTCACCCCAGAAATTCTATCCAGTGTAGTTGCTTCCGAAAACATATTGCAAGCATCCATTGACTACTTGTCCATAAGAAGCTACGGACTGTTTTTTGCATTTTTCAATTTCCTGTTCATTGCTTTTTATACCGGAACTACCAATACAAAAGTATTGACCAAAGCTACTTTCATTCAAGCTGGGGTCAATGTTGTACTCGATTATCTATTGATTTTTGGAAAATTTGGTTTTCCGGAAATGGGGATTAAAGGAGCTGCTTTAGCCTCTGTAATTTCAGAAGTAATAGCACTACTCTACTTTGCCTACTTCACCTATGCAAAAACAGACTACAAAAAATACAACCTTTTTCAAGCGTTGCATTTTAATTGGAAAAAGCAGCTTCACATCTTAAAAGTTGCAGCACCAATAATGTTGCAAAATTTTGTGGCTCTATTGTCTTGGCTCAGCTTTTTCATGATTATTGAACAAACAGGCGAAGCTAACTTGGCAATTTCGCACATTGTCCGAAGTATTTATATGGTGGTAATGATTCCATTGTTTGGTTTTAGCTCTGCAGCGAGCACACTTGTTTCTAATGTGATGGGAGAAAAAAGGGTTGCGGACGTTCCACTGTTAATTAAACGAATTGTACTGCTCAGTATTCTTGCTACTGCCATCTTCTTGCCGTTTTTACTTCTTTTCCCATCTGAGGTATCTTCTATTTACACTAGCGACAATTCTTTAATATTAGGGGCTGTGGAGGTAATCCCCGCAATCTGTGGTGCAATGTTGTTTTTTAGCATTGCTTTTATTGTTTTCTCTTCGGTAACCGGAACGGGAAAAACGTTAGTAACCTTAAGCATTGAATTTGTAAGCATTTCCATTTATTTATATTGTGCCTATCTCTTTGCTCTTGAGTTTGACTTCTCTTTAGTAGGTGTTTGGTGCTCTGAATTTATTTATTTTACATTAATGGGCTTACTGTCCATTTTATATTTGAAATTTGGAAATTGGAAAAATAGTGTGATATGAAAAAGGAATTGAATATAATTTTTATTGGAACACCAGATTTTGCGGTAGAAAGTTTGAACGCATTAATCGTCGCTAAAAAGAACGTTGTAGCCGTTATTACTGCGCCAGACCGCAAAGCCGGAAGAGGACAAAAACTAAATGAATCCGCGGTAAAAAAGTATGCTGTAGAAAAAGGAATTCCTGTTTTACAACCAACTAATTTAAAGAGCGAGGAGTTTATTGCTGAATTGAGAAGTTACCAAGCAGAGCTTCAAATAGTAGTAGCTTTTAGAATGTTACCAGAAGTCGTTTGGAGCATGCCAAAGCATGGTACTTTCAACCTACACGCTTCCCTTTTACCAAACTACCGCGGAGCTGCTCCAATAAACTGGGCCATCATAAATGGCGAAAAAGAAACAGGAGTCACAACGTTTTTTTTAAAGCATCAAATCGATACAGGCGATTTAATCTTTCAAGAAAAAGTGCCAATTACTGCACAAGAAACGGCAGGAAGTCTGCATGACAAATTAATGCAAGTCGGTGGTGAATTAGTAGTTAAAACTGTCGAAGGGATAGAGAAAGATGAAATTGAAACTTTTCCTCAACCATCTGTTGAAAGTAAAGAAGCACCTAAAATATTTAAGCCAGATACTAAAATAGATTGGTCTAAATCAGCAACAGAAATAGACCGTCTAGTTAGGGGGATGAGCCCTTTTCCGACTGCATGGTCAACTTTAATGCATAAAGAAAGTGGAGATACCGTTAATGTAAAAGTCTACTTAACGGCGCCAATACAAGAAAGAACTTTGAGCGCAGGTGAATTAATAGTTGAGGATAAAAAAGTAATTGTTGGTTCCAGAGAAGGCAACATCCAGTTGCTAGACATACAGTTAGAAGGCAAAAAAAGAATGCCAATAAAAGATGTAATGAATGGCTTTAATTTTGAGTCCTATCGTTTCATCGCATAAAGTGCTACGTTTAAACATTGCACCATAACTAGTTGTAATCAATGAATTCAATGAAAAAAACGTTACTTCTTACCTTTCTACTTGTTATTATTCAGTTGGTAAATGCTCAAGCAAAAATCGAAGTTCTAAAAACCATAGAAGATTTAAGTTTTTGGTCTAAGAATGTTATACCAATATCTTCGGACACTAACTGTAGTTCTTTTTTGATTCGGGTCAAAGATGAAGTAAAGCCACATTACCACGATTACCATACAGAGCATATTTACGTGGTGAACGGAACTGCTACGGTAAATGTTGGAGACTCTGTCTTTAAAGCCAAACCGGGAGATTTAATTGTCATTCCTCCCAAAACAGTGCATTCTGTTAAAGTTCATACCTTGGATTCATTTGAGGTAATATCCATTCAATCCCCTGAATTTAAAGGAAAGGACAGAATTTGGGTGGAATAATTTGATGCCCTTTTTGCCATTTTTAATGGATGATTTACTCCTGTAATTTAACATACCCAACGTACCTATTAGCAACTTGCTAATTGCTAATTTCGCAATTGTATAATTATATACAAGACGCATCCATTATACGATTACAATGATTGAAGAAATAGAAAACATCGAACTTAAGTATCTCACTATAAACGACTACCAAGAGTTGAAATCTGCTATGATTGAGTCGTATTCAACCATGCCTGATTCGTATTGGAAAGAGGCGCACATTAAAGCGCTGATTGACAAATTCCCAGAAGGACAAGTTGTGTTGAAGGTGAATAACCAACTTGCGGGATGCGCGTTATCTATCAGAGTAGACCATGTAACCTATGCAGATCACCACACTTATAAAGAAATTACCGGCGATTACACTTTCGGGACTCACAATAAAGTAGGTGATATATTATACGGCATTGATGTATTTATTAAACCTGAATTTAGGGGATTACGTTTAGGCAGAAGGCTTTACGATTACCGAAAGGAACTTTGCGAAAGGTTAAACTTAAGGGGAATCGCATTTGGAGGAAGAATTCCCAACTTTCACAAGCATGCCCAAGACATTGGACCAAAAGAGTACATTGAAAAAGTAAAGCGCAAGGAAATACACGATCCTGTTCTCAGTTTTCAAATCTCCAATGATTTCCATCCTGAAAAGGTCTTAAAAGGTTACTTAGAGGGAGATGAAGACTCAAGTGAATATGCGGTTCTGCTTAAATGGGATAACATTTATTTTGAGAAAAAAAACATTAAGGCTGCTAGCCAAAAAAAAGTAATTCGCTTAGGTCTAATACAATGGCAGATGCGATTGTACAAAGATTTTGAAGAGTTGATGCAGCAAGCGGAATATTTTATAGACGCGGTTTCTGGTTATCGCTCTGACTTTGCACTTTTTCCTGAGTTTTTCAATGCTCCACTAATGGCGGAAAACAACCACCTGCCGGTTTCTGAAGCAATACGAGAACTTTCTAAGTTTACTGACGAGATTGTGAAACGTTTTTCAGAGTTGGCTATTTCGTACAACATCAACGTAATTACCGGTAGCATGCCGGAAATGAAAGATAATTTACTTTACAATGTAGGTTATTTATGTCGCAGAGATGGGAGTATTGAGAGATATGAAAAACTGCACGTTACACCGGACGAATCGAAAGTTTGGGGCATGCAAGGCGGTTCACAAATTAAGACGTTCGACACCGATTGCGGTAAAATTGGTATTCTTATTTGTTACGATTCTGAGTTCCCTGAGTTAAGCAGACTATTGGCAGATGAAGGAATGGAAATATTGTTCGTTCCATTTCTAACAGATACCCAAAACGGGTACTCAAGGGTTAGGTTATGTGCTCAGGCCCGAGCAATTGAAAATGAGTGCTATGTGGCCATTGCAGGAAGTGTAGGAAACCTCCCTAAGGTGCACAACATGGATATTCAATATGCACAATCTGCCGTGTTCACACCATGTGACTTTTCGTTCCCATCTAATGGCATAAAAGCAGAGGCAACTCCCAATACAGAGATGATATTAATCGCAGATGTAGACTTAGGTCTATTGCGCGAATTGAATCAATTTGGAAGTGTTAAAAACTTAAGAGACAGACGTAAAGATTTATTTGAGTTGAAAAAGAGGAATACGTAGAACCAATATTTACTTAGTGATTTTCCTTTAAAAGCTCTGGAAACTTCTCTTTGAAACGATTTAAACGCGGAACAGAAACAGATCTAACGTAAGATACATTTGGGTTTCTGCGCTCGTAATCTTGATGGTACTCCTCTGCTTCCCAAAATTTTTCAAACTTAACTACCTCCGTTACTATTGGGGCATTAAATACCTCTTCATTGGTTAGTTGGGTCATGTAGTTTTCAATGGTCTGCTTTTCACTTTGGTTTGTGTAAAAAGCTATGGAACGGTATTGCGGTCCACGATCAGGTCCTTGCTGGTTTGGGGTAGTTGGGTCTTGAGAACCAAAGAACACTTTTACTAAAGTTTCAAAACTTACCTGTGTTTCGTCGTAAATCACCTCTACAGCTTCAGCATGCTTCAGTTGTCCTGAACTAATCTCTCGGTAAGTAGGGTTAGGTTTTTCTCCCCCTGAGTAACCTGAAACGGCCTCTTTCACTCCTTTTACAGACTCAAATACGGCCTCTACACACCAAAAACATCCACTAGCAAAATAAGCCTTCTTCAGACCTTCCTTTTCAATTTGTGCTTCAGTTATCGAAGCTTTCTTCTTTACTGACTTTTCTGTTGTGCCGTTACAAGCTAACAAACTGAAAAAAGAACAGATGGATGCAAGTAATAAAAATTGCTTTTTCATGCGGTGATTTTAAATTATTGGTGGATTAAAGGTTATAGTTCAACATTCCCTGAAAACATGGAACCAAAAAGATCCTCAAACTTGAAGCTTCGCTCCAATTTACTTTTATTTAAATAGGAATATTCTGACAAACTATGCAGCAGGTACTCCATCATTAGGTACGTGCCTTCCACAGGTAACGCAGGAAATTTCTCATTTATAATTTCCTTCAGATTTGTAACGCGGTCTAATTCTTTGTGAAAGTCTTCTTCAGAAAGATCATTCATTAAGTCTAAATTATTGGAAGAAAACCAATTAATTATTGAATTGTACGTTTCTGAAGAATTGTTTTTCAGCTTTTTCAAATCTTTCAATTCTGGGAAAAATGTTATTGCTTGTGTCCGAATCGCAGATCTAATTAGTGCATAACTAACATTTACTGCACCTTCTTGCTCTCCTTCATAAACCATCTCAATTTTTCCAATAAGCGCAGGAATTACAGACATTAAATCACTTATTCGAACGGTAGTTTTTGCATCTCCACTTCTGAGCATTCTTCTCTCTGCCGCACTTAACATTGTTTCGTAAGCGGAGATAGAGAGCCTTGCAGAAACGCCTGACTTCTCGTCTACAAACTCGCTTTCCCTTGCCTCAAAAGAAACCTGCTCTAACAAGTCTTTTACAATTTCTGGAACAGTTATATTCTCTTTTTGGAAGTTAGAAATTTTTGCCTCACTCTTAGTGATGTCTTTAGCTAGTTCAATAGTTTTAGGATAGTGGGTCATGATTTGACTTTGGATTCTATCCTTTAATGGGGTAATTATAGAACCTCTATTCGTGTAATCTTCTGGGTTGGCCGTGAACATAAACTGAATGTCCAACGGAAATCTCAATTGGAAACCACGAATTTGAATGTCTCCCTCTTGTAAAATATTGAAGAGCGCTACCTGAATCCGAGCTTGTAAATCTGGTAACTCGTTTATGACAAATAAGCATCTGTTTGCTCTTGGTATTAGACCGAAATGAATTACTCGTGGATCTGAGTAATCTAGTTTGAGGTTGGCGGCTTTAATCGGGTCGACATCTCCAATCAGGTCTGCAATAGAAACGTCTGGTGTCGCCAGTTTTTCAACATAACGCTCGTTTCGATGTACCCAAGCAATTGGCGTGGCGTCTCCCTTTTCTTTCACTACTTGTTTTCCAAAATAGGAAACTGGTTCAAAAGGGTTATCGTTGACCTCACTACCTTCAATTATTGGCATGTACTCGTCCAACAATTGCGTCATCATTCTTGCAATTTTAGTTTTCGCCTGCCCTCTCAATCCCAACATATTAATGCTGTGCCGAGATAAAATAGCGCGTTCTATGTTTGGAATTACAGTATCTTCATAACCATAAATTCCTTTAAACACATTTTCATTCGTTTTAATCTTCTCTATTAAGTTGTCACGGAGTTCGTCCTTCACACTTTTTACTTCAAATCCTGAATCTTTTAGCTCCTTCAGTGTCTTTATCTTCAATATATCCATCTTTAAACTCTTTTTCTTTTGTTTTTCTCGTAATCTGTAAATATGAAATTTCCTAACCCGTTTAAGTCGGAGTAAAATGCTTTACCTTGATTCGCTTCTGTAAATTCTTCCACAAACTTTTGTAAATATGGGTCTTTTGCAATCATGAATGTGGTAATAGGTATGTTCAGTTTTCTGCACTGAATACCCAAATTAATTGTTCGGTTCAATATTTTTGGATCCTGCCCCCATGAATTTTGGTAGTACTCGCCATTTTCAATTAAGCAAGTCGGTTTACCATCTGTAATCATAAATATCTGACGGTTGGCATTTTTTCTTCTTCGCAATAAATCCATGGCCAATTCTAAGCCTGCAACTGTATTGGTATGATATGGACCAACAGATAAATAGGGTAAATCTTTAATTTTAACCTCCCAAGCATCATTTCCAAATACTACAATATCTAAGCTATCTTTTGGATATTTTGTGGTAATTAATTCCGCCAAGGCCATGGCCACTTTTTTAGCAGGAGTTATTCTGTCTTCTCCATATAAGATCATGGAATGAGAAATATCAATCATTAGAACGGTTGACATTTGGGTCGCATGAAAACTCTCCGTTACTTCTAAATCCTTCTCCGTCATTTGAAAAGAATCTATACCATTATTGATTTGTGCATTCTTAAATGATTCCGTGAAAGCTATTTGGTCTAGCGTGTCCCCGAATTGAAAGGGTCGTCTATCCGTATTGCTCTCCCCTCCCGGACCAATAGTGTTTGTCTTGTGGTTCCCCTTTCCTCCTTTTTTCAGCTTACCAAAAATTTGCTCCAAAGCCTTCTTGCGAATGAGTTGTTCCGACTTCTCGCTTAAACCCATTTGATTGTCTTGGTCTTTTTTAATATAACGCTTCTCTTCCAAATCTTTTCGAAAGTCTTCTAACGTATACTCTGGCGTAGTCAACCCATGTTCATCATCCAGTTCTTTCAACCACGCCATACTTTCTTCAAAGTCTCCCGAGGTGTGCGTCATGAGCTCCAAAAATATTTTTAACAACCGTTCAAACGGTGTCTCATTACTTTCACTTTCCTCAAATTCTGAAAATCTAAATCCTATCATCTATCTTTATAAACCTTGAACAAAGTTGAAAGTTCGTTAGTTTTCCATGAAATTTACCAATGCTGTTCACAAAAAAAGTTAACAATTAAAACAGATGCTGTACCTTTGGAACATGAGAATTAAAAAGAGTTTGTTGTTATTTGTTGCTCTGTATTTATCCCTCTTCTCTGTAGCTCAGCAAACGATAGATTTACCGAAAGACGGCGAATCGAAGCACTTAGCTAAACACGCTTGGATTCTCGAAGACCCAAAGAATGAGCTCTCCATCAAGGAAATTTTAGAATTGAAAACCCTGAGCAATGTAGAAAATGCTTTTCAGGCGCAGTCTGAAATTCCGTACATGGATTTTACAACTTCTGCGTTTTGGATGGAAATAAATGTGCGAAATTCCGAAGATGACAAACGGAGGTTCATTCTTGAGCTTGGCAGACCGCTTACGAATCAAATCGATTTGTACCTTTTAAACGAAAGCAATTCAATTGTAAAGGAGTTTCACACCGGTGATGATTATGTTTTTGAAGAACGAGCATACGATTATAGAAAGTTTGTATTTCCACTTGAATTTTTGCCAGAAAGCAATTACCGGGTTCTAGTGAGAGCTAAAAGTGATGGCGAAATTTTGAAGCTACCAATGAAGTTTTGGAGTATTGAAGGTTTTTCCGAGTTTATTTCGAAAGAAAATTTCTTTCTAGGTCTATACTATGGCTTTATATCCTTGGTCGTAATTCTCTTCACCTTTTTTGGAATTGCTCTTCGCGAAAGAATCTACTTCTTTTTTGTGAGCTATGTATTTATAATGGGAATGTTTCAGCTCTCCTTGGATGGTTTCGCCTTTGAGTTTATATGGCCTCATTCTAATTATCTTGGCAACCATTCCATCCTCATCTTTGCGGCTATCTCCATGCTATCCTTATTAGCGTACGC
>Ga0307934_1000503_pt1 | contig 28722 bp, 28 predicted proteins | sample OrgLakmetageno90_FD_201838 | JGI IMG/M metagenome (GOLD analysis project Ga0307934, IMG submission 201838) | Saline water microbial communities from Organic Lake, Antarctica - #90 | ecosystem: Environmental > Aquatic > Non-marine Saline and Alkaline > Saline | place: Antarctica: Organic Lake...
TCCCAACCCTCAGTGGTCATAAAATGAGAAAAACTTCGTCGCCACTCTGGCGCGAGTTCGCTTGCGCGTAACCCATTCATAGACAATTGATTGACCCTTTTTCTCATTTTTGACTGCCGGATTTAGGATAATACCAACGCTTAACTAAACCTGGCAAAATGATGACTCCCCTAAGATGTGTTATACCAGTGATCGACATTTTCCGGTAATAACTAAACCCCGAAATAAAGTTTCGAGGCCACGCATCCTCGCTCGTAAAAGCGGGGGAATAAAAACGAGATATATGTCGCTAATACCAGTAAAAGTTACGCACTGGTATTATAGGATTGGCTTCTCGCAGAGAGTCGGTGCCATCTAGCTGCAAAACAGGTGCTCTCTTCGGGAAGCCTGTCCTACAAAGATCCACTGAAATTGGGATCACGGCAGATAAAGCTGCACGTTGGTATATGGTATTTTAATTGTCTTATCAATTTCAGAGGGAATAGTAATGGTTTAATCTATACCCCCTGATGGATAAAACGCTTTTCTTTAACAACCTGATAGAAAAACTTCGCAGTGAAATGCTGCACGCGGTTAATGCATCACGTGATGCTGCCGACTACGCCACCAATGAAGAATCCCGAGCGGAATCACAGTGGGACACGCAGGGTTTGGAAGCATCTTACTTAGCCGCAGGTCAAGCGAGTCAGGCGCGTGCCTGGGCAGAAGCTATTGAGGAACTGCAATCGGAGCGTGAAGATTTGTTGAAGCGAAATACGACGATCGCGCTGGGTGCGCTTTTTAGCTGTGATATTGACGGCAGCGAAGAGATGTTTTTCTTCGCCGGGGTTGCGGGTGGTCAGGTTATCGAAATGGATGGTGTCACGGTCACAGTGATTACTCCGCAGTCAGCTTTAGCAGCGAAATTAAGAGGATTACGAATAGGCGAGAGCTTTCGCATGCCAAATGGAGTCATCTGGCAGGTTTTGGCGATCGAATAGCTACTCAATAACCGCCGCAATGCTGCCACGTAGATTTATCGCACGCGCTAAGGTGTATTCAAATACGCGCTCATCCCCATGTTGACTGACCCAATCCAGGTGTTTTTTCGCCTCACCCGTCTGCCCTTTGTGTTTCAACAAGAGTCCAATGTAAACATGAGCTTCAGTTTCTTCAGCGGTGTTCATGACGGATGCGATCAGTTCTGAAGAATCGATTTTTTCCGTCAGATAATTGATGACGGGCGCGGGCCATTCGAATGCAGATACGTTGCGAACCGCGTAGGCCAATGTTTGCTTCGCATCTTTAATTTGGCCACTTTCAAGGTATGCGAAGTAAGCAATGAGGAGGGGATAAACGCTCTGCTCACCTTTGCGACTATACATCAGGGTGGCAATTTTTGCAGAGTCTGCGGCTTCGGCGAATTCGCCGCGACAGAGCCGAGTCCAGGCAATTGATTCGTAAAAGAAACCGTTCACAGGTTTATCGGCGACTGCGTTTTGAAATGAACTGAGGGCAGTGTCGAAGTCTTCTAAATTATAGGCTGCAAGTCCGCGACCGTTCCAGGCAAAAGCATGTTGAGGATATTGCTTCACGATCGAGTCGTAGGAATCGAAAGCTTTTGTATGGTCAGCGCGCTCCGCATAGATCATTGCGGTTCCGAGTAAAGCAGCTAAATTATCTGAATTATCCTTAAGGGCGTTTTGGAAGAGCGAGAGTGCACTGTCGGCATCACCGTTTTCCAACTGGTAATAGCCCTCAGAGATCATTTTTTCAGTCGCCTCATTGATGACGGGGCCGATGTCTGCCTCAACGTGTAAGCTCCCTACAAGACTGAGTGCTATCAAGGTGACTAAACGTAATCCACTTTTCAAATATCTCGAAGGTCTGTAAACTGATATGTGGTGTGGAATTTTGCTCATAGGCTTTTTTAACTATCAAGAACCGTTGAGCCTAGATAGTGCCAAACTTTCATAATTTGCAACATTCTCGTGAGTATTTTGCAAAAGTAGAGAAAAGCGGTCTAGGGTTTTGTTCCAGGGATACTGTTCGGCGGTCGCGCGCGCAGCCGCTTTTAGGGCGGGCCAGTGCGACTGGTTCTGGCATATCTGAACGGTCTGTTCGATGAATTCTTCGCGATTATTTAGCTGGGTTAGGTATCCGTTATGACCGGTTGTAATAAATTGTTTACCCGCAGCATAATCATACGTGAGCACAACCAAGCCGCTGCTCATGGCTTCGACGACGACATTGCCGAAGGTTTCTGAGGTGCTGGCGAAAACAAAGAAGTCGGCAGAGGCATAATGCGCTGCCAGATCTTCGTCGAACCGCATACCCGCAAAGTGCACATCAGGCCATTTTTTTTCGAGTTTTTTGCGAACTGGGCCGTCGCCAACGACGACCATTTTTAGGTTGGGACAGGAGGCGCGCGCTGCTTGCCAAGCTTCGAGCGAGAGCGGAATGTCTTTCTCGGCGGCGGCTCGACCAACGTAAATGGCGACAGGATCGTCGTCTGTGGCTCCCCACGAAGCGCGCAACTGAGCACTTCGTTTTGTTGGCGAGAATAGTTTAGTATCTGCCCCGCGGCCAAGCATTTCCAATCGTTCAACTCCGTCGGCGCTGAGACGCTCGATCAGGGAAGGGTCGGGGACGGTAGTCAGTGCGCAGGCATTGTGAAACCAGCGAAGATAGCCCATCATGATGGGCTCTAGGAAGGCGGCTCCATAATCAGCGCAGTAGTCTTGGAAATTCGTATGGAATGTAGAAGTGACAGGAATGCCGAGTTTGCGTGCGGCGCGCAGAGCGGAAAATCCGAGTGGGCCTTCGGTAGCGACATGGACGACATCGGGCTTGGCGGCTTCGAAGGTAGTTTCCATTTCGCCAGGATAAGGGAAGCCGATCTTTAGTCCTGCGTAGTTCGGGATGGGAATGCCAAATACTTCTTTAATTTCGATAGCGGGCGATTCGGGCGGCAAACCGTCTGCACGGCGTGGTTTAATGAGCAGGACCTGGTGCCCACGCTCGACGAGCCCGCGGACTAATCTTTGATTGGTCATCGCGACGCCGTTGACTTCCGGTGGAAAGGTTTCGGTGATAAGGACTATTTTCATTGGCTTGATAGGTAAGGACTTAAAAGAGGTAGATAGGGATTAAGCGCAAGCTTTGGACTGTAACAATTTGTTCACAAAAGTCTGTTTGGTGCTGATTGCCGGCTAGCGTAGGACCTAGCTGCGCTGTCTGACTTGGTGGACGGCTATAGTTTTTTCATCCTACGCAATTGAGTTGAAACAGTTTCCGATCTAAGCAAGTTACGGTAGATATGTTAATACAATTTAAGGAACTACCACCGATTGGGACGAACGCGTATGCGCTTATAGATCTTGAGCGTGCGGAATGTGTGATCATTGATGCGCCGGAGGCTTGTTATGGGTGGGCGCAGGAGATGGCGAAAAAGCATCGTTGCAAAATAGTGGCGCTTATTCTCACGCACGGACATTGGGACCACATATTGGACGCTCACTTATTTGCGAGTGCGGGCATTCCGACATATGGGCATTTGGATGATAAGCGATTCTATGAGACGCCGGAACTTATGACCAGCTACGCGATTCCCGGCCTCGAAATGAAGTCGGTTGCGATCAATCATTGGGTAGCTGGCGGCGATATGATTGAATTACTGGGAACTCAGATGGAGATACGCCATGTGCCTGGGCACTGTCCGGGGAATGTGCTCATTTATTTGGCAAGTGAAGGCTGGGCGATAGTTGGCGATGCAATCTTTGCCGGCAGTGTGGGTCGCTATGATTTGCCGGGAGGTGATTTTAAGGTGCTGGAAAACTCAATCAAAACACAGATCTATAGCTTGCCCGACGAGACGACGCTCTATCCTGGTCATGGATCGAAGACAACAGTTGGAGCCGAAAAGCGCGATAATCCTTATGTGCATGGCTGATTTAGACAGTGCACACATGCAGCGTGCTCTGGAATTAGCAAAGTGCGCTTGGGGGCAGACGCATCCAAATCCCATGGTGGGGGCGTTGATCGTGGAAGCGGGTGCAGTGGTAGCGGAAGGTTGGCACACTGCAGCCGGCGAGGCGCATGCCGAGATCGAAGCTTTTCGTGCGCTTGGCCGAAAACCGTTGGAAGGGGCTATTTTGTATGTGACTTTAGAACCCTGCTCGACTTCGGGTCGGACGGGGGCGTGCACGGATGCGATTTTGGCGAGCGGTGTGCGTAAAGTTGTGGTCGGTGCGGTCGATCCGAATCCGAATCATGCTGGCAAAGGATTGGAGATTTTGCGAGCTGCGGGAATTGAAGTAGTCGAGGGTGTCTGCGCGGAAGCATGCCGAGACTTGAATTTGATCTTCAATCACTGGATTGTGAAAAACCGGCCTTTGCTGGCGATGAAAATAGCGCTAACTCTCGATGGCAAATTTGCGGCAGGGTCGGGGCATTCACGATGGGTGACCGGTGAAAGTGCTCGAAGCGATGTGATGCGGTGGCGACGTTATTTCCCAGCGATTGCTGTGGGTGCGGATACTGCACTGGCGGATGACCCACAACTGACGAGCCGTATCAACGACAATGAATGGTGCCCGCAGCGCTTTGTCCTGGATCGACAATTACGCACGGCTGGCGCGGATTTGAGACTTTTTACGGATACGTATGCGGACCTGACGACCGTTGTTTGCGGTGAATCGGCGGATGTAGAGTTGGAGGCGACTTTGAATGAGAAGGGTGTATCCGTATGGAGGATATCTGAGCAAAAAGAGCATTTGGATTGGACGGAATTCAGTATGCGTCTCGCCGATGAGTCTGTTTATGGATTATACATTGAGGCGGGCCCACGCTTATCGAGTGCACTTGTGGAATCCGAGCTCGCTGATTATGCATTTGTCTACCGAGCACCTAAATTTATGAGTGATTCGGCGGCGGTTGGTATGGGTTCGCAGCGCGAGACGCACTCGATGGAGCAGGCCTTTGAATTAAAAGCTGTCGTGCACGCCCACTTTGGTGCGGATAGCTTGACGAGGGGTTGGTTATAAATTATGGACACAAAACAATTATTCATGGCGACGGCCAATGCGCATAAGGTCTTTGAGTTTAATCAGCTCTTGGATGGTTTGGGTTTCCATATCTGCTCGGCGAGGGCCTGTGGCGGCATGCCGGAGGTGGAGGAAAACGGTGATACCTTTGAGGCGAATTCTATTTTAAAGGCTCGCGCGCTGAAGGAACTTGTACCCGAAGGTGCGTGGGTGCTTTCGGACGACTCTGGGCTAGAGGTGGATGCCTTGAATGGCGCGCCTGGGATCTATTCGGCTCGATATGCAGGTCTGGAGGCGACGGATGGAGAGAATGTTGAGAAGTTATTGATGGCTTTGAACGAAGTGCCTCCGAGCGAACGGAAGGCTCGGTTTCGTTGTGTGATCACACTGATCGATGCAGATGGCGTAGAGACCTCGCATGCGGGTAGCTGCGAGGGTATGATCGCCGAAGCAGTTTCTGGAGAAGCGGGTTTCGGATATGACCCTTTGTTCATCCCCGAGGGTGAAACCCAGTCTTTTGCTGAATTGGGCGACCCGGTTAAACAGCAATTAAGTCACCGGGCGCGCGCGGTCGAAGCGCTGCGCGTTTTCTTGAAAGCCTAAACTATGGCAGCAATCGGTCGCCGAGCCCGGTGCGTGGGATGGGGCAGTTATTTTTAAAGAAACGATCCCGGTTTTTTGCGATCCAGTTGTAGATGGTGTCTCGAAAAGCGCGCGGTAAGCTAATTGCCATTTTCGCTAGGTAACGCCAGCTACTTCCCGTAACAATGATTGCACTCAGTGCCGCATCAGAATGGGTGAGTTGCTGACTAGCACCTTCCTGAACTAGATGAAGAACTACCGTAGAAAGGTTTTTTCGCAAGTTAGTCGGCAGAATTTGGCGAGCAACTTCGCCTTGGAGCGGAGCAAACTGGATGCGTTTGTCCTTATCCATTCGCATGAGAATGCGCACGGTCCGGCTGCAAAGGCCGCAGTCGCCATCGAAGAAAAGGATCGTTTTATTGCTATGTTCCACCTGGTTTGAATTTATCGAAGGTCTTTCATTGCGCAAATCTATGTATACTTTCCCGAAAGATATAGGTTATACCATGTATGCCTGGGTGGGTCGCGCTGAGAAGAAGGGTTTGAGCAATAATAAGACTTAAAAGTAGTTCTTTGGTGAATGTGTTTTGACTCTGGGTATTGTCTGGGTCTCTATCAGCAAGCTATGCGCTTTCGAGTCTCACACACAACCCAGTATAAATATGCGGTTCCGGCATCGGAGTCGTTTGCTGAGTTGCGGGTGACTCCTTTAAACAACGAATCGCAAAAGGTGCTAAGCCGGACCTTATCAATTGAGCCGAATAGTGTGATTGATGAGTATGTGGATTATTTTGGAAATCAGGTAGAGTTTTTTTCAATCCCGCATCGGCATTCATCACTGACGGTAACTTCGGAAGCAGAAGTGGAAACCCAGGCAGTGGAGCCCCCACAGTCCTCTTTAGACATTAGTCTGGGGGAGGCGCGTCAAATCTACAACAGCATGCGGTATCAATTGTTTGAGTATTTGAATCCAACCTCGCTGGTGCCCTTGAATCAGCATAGGCGCATTCGGAAGCGCTTTTTTCGACAGGTAGAGTCATTGGGAGATGCTTTACATCTGTTGAATACTTGGATTTTTGAGAGTTTCCAATACCAGTCCGGTGTGACGGATATCTCTACTCCGATTAAGCAGGTTGTGGCCACTCGGCGCGGCGTGTGTCAGGACTTTGCGCATTTGATGCTGGCCATATTAAGGAGTAATGGAATTCCCGCTCGTTATGTGAGTGGTTATATTGAAGCCTACGATCCGGAAAAGACGAGTCCGGAGATGATTGGAGCGGCCGCGAGCCATGCGTGGGTAGAGGTGTATTTGCCGGGAGGTATTTGGTGGGGGCTGGACCCGACTAATAATCAAGCGGCCGGGGAAAGACATATTGAAGTTGCGGTGGGTCGTGATTATAATGATGTCGCTCCGATGCGTGGAACGTATAAAGGAGCGATGGACCAAAAACTTAATGTGATCGTTTCACTGGAGCGCACAAAACAAACTGCCTAATGGATATAAAAAAACACATACGAATTGAACACACGACCCGGCATGATTACTCAGGCTTGGTCAGCTTTAGTGATCACAGTTTATATCTTAGGCCGACGGATAGTTTGAGCCGCAAGGTCTTGAATTTTAAAGTGGAGACGGTTCCGGCTAGTCGCCAACGTTGGGTCCGGGATGTCTATGGGAACCATATTCTAGTCTGTAATTTCGGCCTGACTGAATCAAAGGAGTTGTCGTTTAAGACGCAGATTGAGATGGAAGTGGCGAATGAGAATCCGTTCGATTTCGTCTTGGAAAGTTATGCTACCGGCTTTCCGTTCAAGTATTCTCCAGTCGATGAAGCGGCTTTGGCTTCGTGCATGGGACGGAGTGCTACGAAGGGTGCTGGAAAGGTCATTGATTGGTTCTACATGGCGGTAGCGAACCCTAATCAGCATACAGATGTGGTGCAGTTTTTAACCGAGATCAATAGTGCGATCCGGCGTGACATTAGTTATACACGTCGAGATGAGGAAGGCATTCAGACCCCGGATGAGACCTTACAACTCCGAACCGGTTCGTGCCGGGATATGGCTGTTTTGTTTGTGTCGGCTGTGCGGCAATTGGGCATGGCTGCTCGGTTTGTCAGTGGCTATTTGTATGATCCGCCAGTAGAGGGCAGCGCGGAAGAACATGTTTTCAATCGTGCGGTAGGCTCCATGCACGCCTGGGCTGAGGTCTATCTACCGGGCGCGGGCTGGAAAGGTTTTGATCCGACTAATGGAATCTTAGCCAATGGATATTTTATACCGAGTGCAGTCTCGCATGAGCCGAGTTGTGTGGATCCGATACAAGGTAAGTATTATGCAGATGGAGCAGAGAGCTCGACTATGGAAGTGAACCTGGAAATTGATACCCTATCATGAGCGAACATGCAAAAATTCTAAAACTTGCCGAGCGTGTTGAGGCTTACCTAGATTCAGAATCAATTGTTTTAACGATGGGTGGAGAGCCGACCTTCATTCCCGCATTACCCGATGGCGCAGAATGGAACACCGCAGCGATGGGCGAGGAGAAGCTAGGCTATGCACGGCGGATGGCGGGTCGTTTGATCGATACAGTCTATACGGGCGCGTTGGCGATGCAGGTCTTTGGTAAATGGTATCCGGGTGAACCGCTGCCACGCTGGAACATTGTAACTTTGCACCATAAGGGTGGTGAAGCGATCTGGCCCGAGACGGAGCGGCTGATACTCGACGACGTGGACGGGGGTAATGAGGTTTCTGTCGGAAAGCGTTTGATGGATTCGGTTTCGGAAGCACTGGGATTGGGGGATTATGTGTTTCCTGCGATTGAGCAGGCAGCGGATGAGGCGGCGGAGCCGACAGGTTGGGTGCTGCCTCTAGAGTCTGCAGATGGGCAATGGGTTTCAGCGGATTGGCCGCACTCAATGGAGGAGCCGGTAACTTTGTTTGTTGGAGATAGCCCGGTCGGTCTACGGATGCCGCTCGATGATTTAGAAGAAGGAACGATCCGAACTGCGCTCACCATGGAAGTGCGAAGGGGCGCCTTGGAGCTTTTTATTCCTCCTTTGGAATGGCATGCGTTTCGTGAATTAATTGAGCTGCTGCGTTCGATCATCAACAAGATGGACTTGAAGGATTTGTTAATCTGTGGCTACGCACCGAAAAAAACGAAGGGTGCTGTTTTGAGTCTTGGGCTGGCGGCAGATCCGGGGGTTTTAGAAGTGAATTTACCACCCGCGAAAAACTGGTTGGAATACGATCGTTTTTTGAACGAATGCGCGACGGCGGCGAAAAGTGAAGGTCTACAACTGACTAAATTTCAACTCAATGGAGGGGTATTTGGCACAGGAGGTGGGTCACATTTGGCCTTTGGTGGACTCGATCTTGACTCGAATCCATTTATACAAAAACCGCGGCGTATCGCTTCTTTTCTGCGCTACTGGCAGCATCACCCGGCTCTATCGTATTTGTTTACGGGGCAGCACGTGGGTCCGGGGAGCCAAGCGCCGCGAGTGGATGAGGGGCCTAGGCACGGTTTGTATGAACTTGAGGTGGCCTGTGAAGGCTTGGAAAGTTTGGAGGCTGAAGTTGATGGCGATACCATCGATCAGTTTCTTCGTAACTTATTAACGGACTCATCCGGTAACACGCACCGTGCAGAGCTGTGCTTTGATAAATTTCATAATTTTGCCGCGCCCAATGGTAAGTTGGGGATTGTTGAATTACGTGCATTTGAGACCTTTGGGGATGCTGAGACGATGTCGCGGGTGGCTTTGTTTATTCGCACGATTTTCGCACGTCTCTTTAAGTCGCCGTATTCAGAGGGACTGAAACGGTTTGGACCAGACTTGCATGATCGCTATTTCTTACCGTCATTTCTTTGGGAGGATATCCAGACAATCTGTGCTGATTTAAAAGCGCACGGATTTGAGTTCGACCCTGAATGGTTGCGACCAGTTTTGGAGTTCCGCTCGCCGAGCTTGGGCTCTTTAGATCTGTCTGGTGGGAGTTTGGATGTGCGGCAAGCTTTTGAATCGTTCCCCTTGATGGCGGAGGAGAGTCGGGGTGCGGATACGATCCGGGTTGTCGATAATTCGAGTGACCGCTTACAACTGACGCTTTCGGATATGGAACTATTGAAGGCAGGACGCTTATACGTGAATGACGTGGAAGTGCCGTTCGAACTGGTCGATGGACGGATGATTTGCGGTTTACGTTATAAGTGTGCGAGTGCCTACCCTGCCTTGCATCCTCATGTGCCGATCCAATCGCCGCTTTCGTTTGAATGGGTTGATCTGAAAAGTGGGCAAACGATTGCAGCGGCACGCTACCACTTTTGGAACCCGAATGGGCCCGTTTATGAGGGGCGACCGAAAACTAATAAGGAAGCTGAAGCGCGTCGATTAGAGCGCTGGAAATTGGCTCCTGATTTGGTTGGTAATACGCCAAAGCCGATTAAACCAAAGTTGTCTCCAGAATATCGATACACCCTGGATTTACGCAGGCAATTCAGCGGATAATTTCTAGGGCGAAACTTTTGCCTGATCTCAAAGACTAAAACCAGGGCTGTAAGATGATTTCTTTTGTAGTGTCTGAGTTTGTGTCATCACCAAGGTGGCTCAGGCCATCTTTTCCGTTAGCCTTTTCGGAGCGCGAGCAAGCTCGCACGCTACGAAAAAAAACCGAAAATTCACATGTTGCAGGGTACTAGTGCCATTTCGGGCGTAACCGTGTAAGTTATTTTAGTATGAAAAATCAGTGACTCGCCTAGGCTTCAATGCGATCCCATGGGCCGGTTATAGCCAAAGTCTGACCGTTTTTCTGGATGTTAATGAAGAGTGTCTGGCCGTCGGGTGAGAAGCAAGCGCCTGCGAGTTCAGATCCGGTGTAGTTATTTCGCCCAAATTCAAATAGTTTACCTTCTGGTGTAATACCTGAAAGTTTGCAGGGCTTATCGGCATCTTCACAGATGAAGAGGTTTCCGTTTGGAGCTACTGTTAAATTGTCGCAGTTTTTAAGAATGTCGGCATCCCCGGATTCAACAAAGAGTTCAAGCTTACCCGGATTTGAGGTTTCGAGTGCAGTGCCTTCATCTGGGCTTGGAATGTAACGGAAGACTTGTCCTTTTTTGATAGCGCCCCCATTCGTGCACGCGAAGTAGACTTCCCCTTTGTCATACCACATGCCTTCGCCGCGGGCAAAGCGTGCAGCGCCTTTCTGAAAGCCTTGTATACGAAGATCATCTTTCGGTGATTCAACGTCTTCGATATCGATCCATGTAACGGAATAAGCTGTGCCTTCCGGGAAATTTGGTTGTTTCTCTTCGGGCCAGTTACGAGTGTCACGGGAAGGAGCGCCGAGGATAGCGAGCGCTTGTAGGCGTCCACCTTGAGCGAGTTTACCTTTTACCTTTGGGATGAAGCGATAAATCAGGCCGTCGCCCATATCTTCAGTTTGGTAGACGATACCGCTATTTGGTTCTACCGCGACGGCTTCGTGCCGGAAGCGCCCCATTGCCTTGAGGGGAACAGGTTGAACGTGTGTGATTTCTGAGGAGGCCGGAACTTCAAAGTTGTAGCCGTGATCCTGCTCGAAGATGTCACTCGCTTTAGTATTAGTTTCTTCGCAAGTGATCCATGAATTCCAAGGGGTGGGGCCGCCTGCACAGTTTCTCGCAGTGCCTACCAGGCTGAGGTAGTGGAGCTCTTTTTTGCCCGTTGCTTGATTATAGATGAGTGTGCTGGTGCCACCTTGGTGAGGATGTTTGCCATATCCGGCATCATATATAGTTTTGTGACTTCTTAGATTAAGTGTTTCGTTTTTGGGTCCAAAAGGCCCTATATCTGATTCTTCAGCGCTCAGTTCGTGGTTACAAATGATCGCAATGCGACCGTCGTCTAAAGGAAAGGTGGCCATACCATCGGGCTTACCCGGGAGTAGAAATCCGTCGTCTAATCTTTCGCCTATTTCAGCAATCACTTTGTAGCTGAAACCTGCCGGTAGATCGAAGATTCTATTAGGGTCTGGAATAAGGGAACCGTAGCCTTTTGTGGTCAAATTAGTAATTGCATTGGCTACGGACTGTTTCGCGCCCGAAGAGTGTGCTTGAGCGAGAAGATTTACTTTTTGTAGGCCTAAAAAGCCAGCGGCCAAATAGCCACCCTTTACGAGGAATTCGCGACGCGATGAGTTATGCATATTCCTAGTATTGGGTTTTTTGAGTAATCCGCAAGTGCTCGTGCATTCAACAAAAAGCGTTCTTATGGGAGCTAGTGCGATATGACGGCTTTTGGTTCAAATAATCTAGCTTCAGATGAGTGGATGAAATAACCGATCTGACTGCACAGGGAATATTAAGCGTATTCTTTCAAAAATTGAGACGTGCGCAATTCGGCGTAATTTTGTGTAGTTTGGAGTCCTAGCATAAAGCCCATGTGCCCGCCGTATTTAGTTGCTTCAAAGTTTAGGAACTTGCTATCCCGGGCTGTTTCGTAAGGGAAACATTTAGACGTTAGAAATGGGTCGTCTTGCGCGTTGACGAGCAGGGTAGGGATCTGAATGTCGCTGAGCTTTGGCCCACAACTACACTGGCTCCAGTATTCGTTAGCGTCTTTAAAACCGTGGATGGGAGCGGTGTAGGCATCGTCGAATTGCTGGAAGGTGCGCATCGTTTTTAAGCCGTGATCTTTAATTTCACCGGGGAAGCACTCCATTTTGTAACGCACTTTGTCAGTTAGACTTTTTAGAAAACGTCGCATGTAGATACGGTTATCCCAGCGTTCGAGCTTTTTCGCGCAGCTCTCTAAGTCACATGCGACGGATACTCCCACGGCGCTGCGTATGTTCGCCGGGAGGTTATGACCTGCCTCAGCGATATACTTGAGGGAGAGGTTACCACCCAGGCTAAAGCCGATCAGGCTGATGTGCTCGTAGTGTTTGGATTTGAGTATATGATTGATCACGCATTGAAGGTCTTCGGTCGCGCCTGAATGGTAGGATTGCAGGCGGTGATTGGGTTCACCACTACAGCCCCTGAAATTCCAAATACAGACCTGCCAACCGTCTTGGACGAGTGTGCGCGCCATGCCTTGGCAGTATTGGCTGTGTCCGTGGCCTTCCAAGCCATGGCTGATGACTACTAGTTTCTTTGAAGGTTGGCTTCGCTTCCAATCAAGATCGATAAAGTCTCCGTCCGGTGTTTTAATGCGCTCACGTTCATCAGTTACGAGAGGAACTTTTCGAAAGAGTGTTGGATAGATTGTCTGAAAATGGCCACTTCGTAAATAAATTGGCGGACGGTAGTGATTATTCTGAATCAGCGGCATTGAATAATTATGTGAGGGTGCATGGAGGCTATTCGCAAGTTTAGTTTTAGAAGGCGTTCTACCATTGCATATTTAACTACCCTAATTAACGTCTAATTATGCATAAATTAATTACTTCCTTGTTTTCGATGTCAGCTCTCCTCTTCGCATTGTCAGGGTGTTCTCCTAAGGAGAGCGCTGAAGCCGATTCTGTAGAACCGCAAGCCAGTGAGTCGTCCGCTGAATCAAGCACCGGAGCGATGGTGACTAAAGCTACTGAGGTCATAAACGAAAAGAAGGCACAGGCGACTGAAGTCATAAACGAAACGAAAGCTGAGGCTTCTGAAGTCATCAGCGAAAAGAAGGCAGAAGCTTCTGAAGCTTTGGAAAAGGTTAAGTCGGAGGTGGCAGAAGTCACAGCACAAGCGCAGACAGATGCGAAGGCAGCGATGTCAAATATTTCAATGACAAGTAAGGATAGTTACACTGCTGCAAAGAACGAAGTTCTTAAAATTCAGTCTGCAGCTACCGAAAAAATTATGGCCATCTATGATTCAGCATCTGAAGAATTGAAGAAAGCAGGTGTAGATGTGGCAGCACTGAAGGAAAGTGCTACGGCAAAGCTTAAGTCGCTTTTCTAAAAGGTTTCCTATCTACAGCGCCTTGGTGGCTTGATGGATGGCGACTATCGACATGGTCAAACCAGTAGCTTCGATTTTATCATATCCGGCGACCTTTAGTTGTTCACTTAAAGCCTCTTTAGTTGGGAAATTTTCGATTGTTCCAGCGAGATAGTCGTAAGCCGCCTTATCGCCTGTAGCAAAGCTGGCGACGATCGGCAGAATATATTTCAAGTAAAGATAGTAAAAAGGACGAAACCATCGATCCGGTTGGGAAAACTCCAGGATAAACAAGCTACCCCCCGGACGCAGGATGCGTAGGATTTCTTTGAGCCCTTTTTGGCGGTCTTCAAAATTACGAACACCGAAGGAAACCGTGACCGCGTCCACAGAGCTATCCTCAAGCGGCAATTGCATGCAGTCCCCATAGCTAAACTCAAGGTCGCTGTAACTCGGTTTACGTGCTTTTTTTTCTCGCGCTTGAACAAGCATGGGCTCGCAGAAGTCGAGCCCGGTAATGGGAACCGTTTGCCCGAGCCGATCACGGAGTTTAAAGGCGACATCACCGCTACCTGTGGCCAAATCAACGACCTCGCGGGGCTTTAAGCTGCGGACAAGGCGGGTGAGCACTTTGCGCCAGTAAAAGTCGATTCCACCGCTCAGTAAATGGTTGGCGACGTCATATCGACCGGCGATTCCGGCAAACATTGTATTTACTGCGTTTCCTTCTGGCATGTTGTGATGTGTGAATTTGAAATTAAATCGCGCACTGATTTGATTGATTTAGAGTAGTCGATTTGTTCCTTACCGATCAAGATTGGTTGCTGTTATTAAAATTTAAAACAATTAAGTTAGAACTCTATTGGATTTTCTAGTTTGACAGTGTTTTTTCGATAGCGAATATCGACATATCAATAACTTAGGTTCGAGTAACCGCAAGTTCTCCAAGAACATATAACATGTCTAATAATTTAACAAAACGCGATATCGTCTTAGATATTTACGAGAAAACTGATTTTCCCCAAAAGGAAGTTAGAGAGACTGTGCAACTTACTCTGGATGCCATCGCTAATGCCTTACAAGAAGGGCGTAATGTTGAATTGAGAAACTTCGGTGTATTTGAAGTGCAGGTGCGCAAGGCGAGAATAGGACGTAACCCTAATAAGCCAGAGACCGATGTTGTTATTCCGACGCGGGTTGTGATTAAATTCAAAGCAGGCAAAGAACTGAAAGCACAACTTAAGGACATGGATATCGATTCGTTGATGAACGATAAGTAGCCTTTCGGTAGCGAGCACAGAGAGCTATTCATGCAGTTTGATACATTACCTGGATTTCGGGCGTTTTACCCGGATGCATGCGGGCAAAGGAACTTCGTTTTCGGTCGCTGGCGGAAAGTAGCTAAGACATTTAACTTTTTGGAGTATGATGCTCCGATACTGGAGCCGCTTGAACTGTATATCGAAAAGTCCGGCGAAGAAATCGTTGGGCAGCTCTTTAATTTTGAAGATCGCGGTGGGCGTGCAGTCGCTCTAAGGCCCGAGATGACGCCTTCACTGGCTCGTTTAGTTGGGGCCAAAGCAAACAGCTTGAAACGCCCCATCAAGTGGTTCAATATCGGTGAGCATTATCGTTATGAACGTCCTCAAAAAGGACGGTTGCGTGCATTTTATCAATTCAATGTAGATATTTTAGGAGAATCCGGACCGGGTGCGGATGCGGAGTTGATCTCACTCCTGGTCGCGACTCTAGTGGAGTTTGGCCTCAACTCGGAAGATTTTAAGATACGTTTAAGTGACCGTGATCTGTGGATCCTTTTTCTTAAATCGGAAGGGCTCGATGATGCTGAAGTGACGACTGTCCTCGGCGTGATTGATAAAATGGAGCGGATGGAGCGGGCGAAGACGGTTGAAAAACTGGCTGAAGTCGTCGGGCAAGCAGCGGAAGCGCTTCTCTCTAAAATTGAAAAGGCAGTCAAACTGCGTGATTTTGATGAACTGGAAGCATTTATTTTTGCCTTACCACTCGAAGGTGATTTGGAAGCGCAAGCACATGCACGAATCAAAGACTGGAAGGCGCTGCTCGGACATTTGAAGGATGTGGGTGTGGCGCCCATGATACAAATCGATCTAGGGATTGTTCGTGGGCTCGCGTATTATACCGGTTTTGTCTTTGAAGCATTTGAGGCGACCGGCGAGGGGCGTGCGCTCGCGGGCGGTGGGCGCTACGACAATTTAATTAAAAAGCTGGGTGGACCTGACATGCCAGCGGTAGGATTTGCGATGGGAGATGTCACATTGCTGGATCTTTTAGAGGCCAAGCAAATGCTACCTAAGCTTTTAAATGGGCCTGATTTTGCCTGCATCATCGGTGGAGTGGCCGAGCGGTCAGTTGCTTTGGCAGATGCGGCTGCTTTACGTGAAGTTGGATTTTCAGTTGATTATCCTTTAAAAGAGCAGGCCTTTGGAAAGCAATTCAAAGAAGCGAATCAAAAGAACGCGCGATTTGCTTTGATTTATGGATCTGAAGAGCTCGAGCAGAATGAAGTGAAGCTGCGGGATTTTGCGAACGGCTCAGAAGTCAATATTCCCAGAGATGATTTAATTGTTCGCATACAGCGATTCGTGGCGGAGGGAGTTAGCTAAGAGAATCGGACTTTTAGTGCTTTTATCTACTAGTGAAGCACTTGTAAAACAATAGCTTGGGCAGTCTTTTGACTTTACCGAAAGCCTGCGGTTACGGTAAATTTTAATTGATCTTTTAATGATAACTCTACGAAAGCTGCTACTATGGATACTTTTTGGTTTAATAACCGTAAACGTATTTTCCTATGTGCGAATGCATACGCGCGGAGATGTTATTGCCTACAAAAAGTTTGCGAAGGCTTTGTTGAAAGGTGATCGATATATTTTGAAAAACGCATCCACTGAAGAGGAGGCGGATAGAGTTTTAAGTGTTCAGGAAGCGCGGCTAAAGGACTTTGTAGATACCGAAGTTGTGTTCACTTATTACAGAATTAAAGACCGCACCATCAGCGCGGATGGGAAGTTGTCTCAGCTCGTTGGCGAACAGGTTTCGAGGGTTAACCCTATAGGCGCCGATACAATTTGGGGCGATCAGGCTTTAATCATTCGGCAAGTGGTCACTTTGGTCATGAAAAATAATGCATGGAAAGTGCAAGAGTTTGCAGATCCAGCGATGACGAGATGATCGATTTATTTTAGTCAGACTCGCTGAGACTATGGTCATTTATACCTACAAAAATTGCAGTTCCTGTCGAAAAGCGACCCAGTGGCTTCGAGCGCACGGAATCGAATATACAGAAAAAGCAATTCGGGAAACGCCACCGTCAAGACTGGATCTTGGCGCGATGCTTGAGTATCAGGCAGGTTCATTAAACAAGCTTTTCAATACGGCAGGAAGCGACTACCGAGAACTCAAGATGAAAGAGCGACTACCGGGCATGCGTGCAGCGGATGCTTTGCAGATGCTTTCCGAGCGCGGAAACTTGATCAAGCGACCATTCTTGTTGGGCGATGATTTTGGAATGGTTGGTTTCAAAGAAGTGGATTGGGCAGCGCAATTCGGCAAATAAGTTTTGCCCTGTGTAGAGCCGTGATCAAAGTCCTCTGGATATGAGTGCGATTGAGGATTTGATACAGACAGTGGCGGCCTTGCGAGCGCCGGAGACGGGGTGCCCTTGGGATATTGAGCAGAATCACCAGTCGCTTGCGGAGTGCTTGGTCGACGAGTGCTGTGAGCTTTTACAGACGATAGATCGCTTGGACATGGATCACATGGAAGAGGAACTAGGTGATGTGCTTCTGCAGGTTGTGATGCACGCTCAAATTGCGAAAGAAGCGGGGCACTTTGATTTTGAATCGGTTTGCCGCGTCGTTGATGAAAAGCTGGTGCGCCGGCACCCACACGTTTTCGGAGACGGCACTTTGGACAATTCCGATGCGGTGCTCAAGCAATGGGACCAGATCAAGGCGGGTGAGCGCAAGCGCGGACCGAAACAGCTGGGGCGATTTAAGGATTTACCGAATCAATTGCCGGCTTTGATGTATGCAAAGGACGTTTTTAAACAGATAGAAAAGCAGTCGATGCCTGCCGATGAGGTGATCGACCTGACGGCGATTGAGGCGCAGGCAAACGCAATCAATGAACATACCCTGGGAAAAAAACTTTTCGAAATTGCGGCAGCATGTCGGAAGAAAGGGATCGATCCGGAATCTGCACTTAGGCACTATACTCAAAAAGTGGTCGATACGCTCGAAGCGGCTGAATAAAGTTTTGTAGCCTGTGCCGATGACCAAAGTTGCTCATTTCGCTCTTAAAGACGGCGGCACTGTTCCGGTCGAAATTAAGCACCGCAAGGGGGCGCGACATCTACGTTTGAGTCTTGGCCTGAACAACCAATTGGTTGCGTCTGTGCCTTGGCGTTGCAAACAAGGTGACATTACGCGCTTTCTTGAGAAAAATCGCGCTTGGGCCGAAATGCAGCTTTCGCAGGCTCCGAGATTATTGTCTTTGGAGGAATGGTTTGAGCGTCATCCGACATTAAGTGGAAGCGGAGACCAGTTTTTAGTCTCTATCGAGCAAACGAATCAGTTAAAAGCTAGCTATAGGTTTGAGAAGGGTGGCGCGGATATCGTCTTGCGCTTACCTAACAAAAGTGAGTCTCTTTCGTTAGCATTAAACCGACTGGTGCGGCGTTTTGCAAAGGACGCACTGCCTTGCCGGGTCGCTTACCATGCGAAACGTCTCGGTTTGAATTATAACCGCGTAAGTGCACGTGATCAAAAGTCGCGATGGGGATCTTGTTCGTCGAATGGCGATCTCTCTTTAAATTGGCGCCTAGTGCTGCTCGAGCCGGATTTACAGGATTACGTTATCCTACACGAACTCGCTCACCTCACAGAAATGAATCACTCTGCCCGTTTTTGGAGCCTTTTAGAGACGTATGATCCTGATCTTAAACAACATGAAACCGTTTTGGATGCAGTCACCGCGATGGTGATGCGAGTGGGGCGATTATAGTGCGACATTCTCTGCCCGATATGACTTCGGGGAACATCCAGCCTGTTTTTTAAACCAGCTTGAAAAGTGGTGCTGTTCCACGTATCCACAGAGTCTACCTACCTCCATTATCGCGAGTGGTGTAGCTTTTAATAATCGCTGTGCTTCTGCCAGTCGTAATTGACTCATCAACTGGTAAGGGCTCGTTTTGAGTTCATTTTGAAAATTGAGCTCTAAGGCGCGCCTGGATACGCCAAGTGTCCTAGCCAGAATGCCCACTTCAAAAGTAGGGTTTTGTATATTTTCTTCAATAAGCTTAATCGCTCTCTGCGCGATCCGGGCTGATTTTGTCGGTAGCGAGGATTCTCTAGCGATTAACTTAGGCATGGGGAGTGTTGGGTCGGATAGTAGTCTACCGTCCCGAAGTAGTTCATGGAGCGCTTTCAGTGCGACGTAACCGGTTTCTCGGATCGGTTGTTTAAAACTGCTGATCTCGACACCCGCGAAGATCGATTCCGTTGGGTCATCATCGACGCCTACTATCAGAAGATCTTTACCGCAGATAAGTCCTAAGCTTTTACCGATCAGTATCAGTTCTCTGGCCGCAAAGTCGTTGGAGCAAAAGAACCCTATGGGTTGGGTGTCTTGACAAAGAGCTTCGATTTCAGCTTTCAGGGAGGGACTTGGTTGAAGCGTAGTCAGTTTCCGGTGACCAAGTCCTTTTGCAAATCCAGCAGCCCGAAGCTGAGTGTAGTGAATACCATCTGCTCCGTAAAAGGCGAAGCGCTCGAGCCCTTGCTGTAGTAGATGATCTGCCGCAGCGACTCCGGTTGCAAAGTCATCGGGTCCAATATTCGGAATACTTTTAATCTTAGAAAAATTAAACATATTGATCGCGGTGACTCCCTTATTGATCAAGCCCTCGACCCAACCATCACTCACAAAGGTGCCGATGGCAGCTGTCAGCTTGCCCGATGCCGCGAGCTCCATAAGCTTCGCCTCGAAACCAAAATTCAACGGCATTAATCGCCAGTCCAAATGCGCTTCCTGCAAATAGTCAGACATGCCACTAAAGATCGAAGCGGCGTGCCTGAAATTCAGATCGAATGCGATCGCGACTATTATTTCGTCTTTCTCCATATTTTGCGCTTATATATACATATAATTACGTAAATACGTAAAGACAGTTTTAATTTTAGCTGCTATCCTCTCATCATTATGAAAAAGGCATTAATCACAGGCATTACCGGTCAAGATGGTTCTTATTTAGCGGAGCTTCTGTTGGAGAAGGGTTACGAGGTTCACGGCATCATTCGTCGTGCATCGACTTTCAACACGGAACGGATCGATCACTTATACACGGATCCCCACATTAACGGGACAAAGCTGTTCCTGCATTATGGAGACTTGGCAGATGGTGTCATGCTTATGAAGCTTTTGTATAATATTAAGCCGGACGAGATTTACCACTTGGGTGCGCAAAGTCATGTTCGGGTTTCATTTGATGTTCCTGAGTATACAGGAGATATCACAGGTCTCGGCACGCTCCGTCTACTTGAAGCTATCCGCGAACTAAATATGGGGGACAAGTGCCGATTCTATCAGGCATCGTCTTCGGAGATGTTTGGTTTGGTGCAACATGTGCCGCAGACTGAGAAAACACCGTTCTATCCACGCTCTCCGTATGGTTGCGCAAAAGTCTATGCCTATTGGCTGACCGTGAATTATCGTGAGTCCTACGATTTGCATGCGACAAATGGGATTTTATTTAATCACGAATCACCTCGCCGCGGAGAGACCTTTGTCACTCGGAAAATCACCCGGGCCGCTACGCGGATTAAGTTAGGCTTACAGGATAAGCTTTATCTTGGAAATCTGGACGCACAGCGCGATTGGGGGTATGCCAAAGAATACGTCGAAGCGATGTGGCTCATGCTCCAACAGGATAAAGGAGACGACTACGTCATGGCGACTAATGAAACGAATTCAGTTCGGGACTTCGTGATCGAAACATTCAATTTACTAGATCTCGACTGGGAGCGCTATGTTAATTACGACCAGCGCTATGAGCGTCCGACTGAGGTCGACCTATTGATCGGCGATGCTGCAAAAGCGAAAAAGCAGCTCGGATGGGAGCCAAAGGTGCGCTTCAAAGACCTGGTCAAAATTATGGTTGATGCGGATCTGGTTCTTGCAAAGCAGGAGCTCGCATATAAGCAGGCAACAAATGGATAAGCATTCCAAGATTTATGTAGCCGGGCATCGTGGCATGGTTGGATCCGCGGTGGTGCGTGCTTTGCAAGCAAAGGGGCACGGGAACATCGTGATGCGCACGCGCGATGAACTCGATCTGACTGATCAAGCGGCGGTGCGCCGCTTTTATGCAAAGGAAAAACCTGACGTTGCAGTGATTGCAGCCGCTAAAGTGGGTGGTATTCACGCGAACAATACGTATCCAGCTGAGTTTATGATGGAGAACTTATTGATCGCACAAAACGCGGTCGATGCAGCGTATCGTGCGGGCGTAGGACGTTTGCTCTTTCTTGGGAGCACTTGTATTTATCCCAAGTATGCCGAACAGCCGATCAAAGAGGAGTCCTTGCTAACTGATTATCTGGAGCCGACAAATGAGGCCTATGCAATTGCCAAGATCGCTGGACTTAAGCTCTGTGAGTATTACCGCCGGCAGTATGGCGTTTGTTATCACTCGGCCATGCCGACAAATCTCTATGGGCAAGGGGACAACTACCATGCTCAAAACTCGCACGTGCTCCCCGCATTAATTCGTCGGTTTCACGAAGCGAAAGCGCAGGGTCTAGCCGAGGTCGCTATTTGGGGCACGGGCACGCCGCTTCGCGAGTTTCTCCACGCAGACGATGCCGCAGCGGGTATTCTTCATTTATTAGAACTCGAAAATCCACCAGAATGGGTGAATTTGGGGTCTGGAGAAGAGATTTCGATCGGCGACCTAGCTAAGTTGGTCATGCGAGTGGTCGGTTACGAAGGTGGGTTGACCCTGGATAGTTCGAAGCCAGACGGGACGCCCCGTAAATTGACCGATATTTCGCGGATCAAAGCGACTGGCTGGACTCCCCGAATCTCGATTCAAGCGGGTGTCGCGATGGCGTATGCCTCTTTCTTGAAAGAGTTGGCCGACGGCAGTTTGCGGCAGTAAATGGAGCCGAAAATCGGAATCGAACCGACGACCTATTCATTACGAATGAATTGCTCTACCAACTGAGCTATTTCGGCGTGTGTCTACTTAATTAAAATTTTCTTCGACCTGTGATCAAGTCTATTCACATTGAGTTATTGCACTTTGTTCCAACTGTGTAGTTGTGAAATGCACTGACAGCACTTATAGGACGAACCCCATGGCTTAGCAAAATGACTACTGCCTTAGGCGCGTTTTGATCTCTTGGGACAAAACATCCAGCCGTTTCTCAGAAGCTTTTTGAGCGGTGCCTAATTCCTGTGCATAGACGGAAACTTTGAATTCTTCGAGCAGTAATCGATAGGGTTTGGTTGCTGCGGGCTGCTTTGACTGCTTCGCGAGTGTGGTTAATTTAGTTAGTTCCGCTTCAAAAGGCTGGACGCGTTTAGACTTTTCGATGTCGCGCTGGATGCTGTCCTTCGCCCGCTCAGCGCGGAGGCGCATGGCTTTAAGGTAGCGGGCGATGTGGGGTAGTTCGGAGAATTCGTAGTCCTGAAGAAGTGAATGTGGAGCGATCGATTCTAGTTGGACGCGCATGCCGGGAAAGCTGATCGCGCGGGCAGTCTTTTTCTGCTCGATAATGAGGGTGACTTCCTGACGCGCTTCGAGGAGTTCTTTGAGTGTTTGCGTGAGTTCGTGGATGATGCCTTTGCGAAGCGCCTCGGCCTTCTGTAGGCAAGCGGTAAAGCGTTTTTCACTGAGTGGGCGCAGGGGCTCGCAGTGAAAGAGGTGGCGGCGTAGGTGATCGCCGGCATCGGCTTTGATTGTATCGAATGCGCCAAGTGGGAGCAGTCGCGCACCGAGTTGTTTGAGCTCTTTGAGGTCGCGGCGGATCCACGCGAAATCGCGGCCGCTAATTTGTTCCGCGAGCTGGGGCCATGCTTCGGCTGTGGATTGCTCGGCGCGTGCGGCGTCGGGGATTAATCGAAGGGAGACGTTGGCTTGGTCGATGACGAGTGCTGGGTAGGCAACGAGTGGCAGGCCGGCATCGCCGGAGAGGTTGATCGATTCCGGTAGCTCGCCAATTGTGCAGTCGATCAAGTTTTCTCGTTCGTAGCGCTCAGCGGCTCGTTGCCATGCGGGCACCGCTTCGACGCCGTCGCCGGAAGTGACTTCTTCGCTCTTAGATTTGAGCGTCTGCTGGATGGTCTTGAGGTCGCGGCTTTCGGCAAGAATGTCACCTGCTGTATTTTCTATTTGAATACGAGGCTGCAAGTGAAGTGGGATCTCGGCGCGGGCCCATTCGTCTTTGTAGGTTTGTATTTCGTAGTCTTTTTTTAGGCACTCGGCGAGTGTTTCTGCAAGTGGTCTTTCGGAGGGTGTCAGTTTTCCTTTGAGTTCTTTTGCTCGTTCTTTGAGCGGATGGAGGGCGATGCGAGTCGCTTTGGGGAGTCCACGCAAGAGGCTCTCGATCTTTTCTTCGAGGTGCCCTGGAATAGCCCAGTCGAGGACGCCTTGCTGGATCGCGCCGACTTGAGCGAGGGGCACGCGTAGGGTGACGCCGTCATTTTCGGAGCCGGGCTCGTTTTTATAATAAAGATTGAGGGTGGTGCCTCCGAGCGAGAGTGATTGTGGGTAAGCCTCGATCGTGTCGGGGGCATCGTCTGCCGGAACAAGGTCTTGGAGGGTGGCTTTAAGGAAATCGAGCCTGCCTTGGTGATGCGCTTTGGCGAAGCTGCGTAGCTCGGCATACGAGCCGACGGCTTGCAGGCGGGCAAAATAGAAATCGAAGAGACTGTCTTCAACGAGGTATCCGGAGCCGAGCTGTCGGCGGGCGAGTTCGGACTCGGCCTGCTCGCGGATGGCTTCGTTGCTTTTGAGGAATTCGGGTTGTTCGCGGATGCCGCCCTCAATGAGGCCGTTACGGATAAAGATTTCGGTGGCGTCTTCGGGGTCGACGCGGCTGTAGCTGACATTGTTTTGGCTGATTTCGAGGCCGAAGAGGACTTTACGTTCTTTGCAGAGGGCGGCTGCTGACTTGGTGCTCCAGAAGGGTTCGGTATGCCGAATCTGGAGCAGGTCGCCGGCGAGTGCTTCGATCCATTCGACTTCGACCTTCGCAGCAGTGCGGGCGAAGAGGCGGGAGGTTTCCATCCACTCGCCACAAACGATCCAGTCGGGTGCGGTTGTCTTGGCGGGCTTGGGTTTCCCTTTTTGTGCGTAGCTTGCTTTGCGTTGTTTTTTGGCAGCGTCTTGATCGAATAGGCCGGAGCCGGGAAAGAGCATGGCTCTACGTCCGCGCGGGCCGCGGTAGTCATGGGCTTCGACTTTCACCGCGATGTTACTGAGGAGGCCGCAAAGAATGGAGCGATGGATGGCGGCGTAGTGAACGTCCAACGCGGAATCCCGCTTAGCGGGGTCTGGTTTCGAATTTTGATTGGCTTTTGGGGGCGGTGTTTGCTTTGAGGGCAGTAGCTTTAAGTTTTTGAGGATCCGCTCGAGTTGGCTGTGGATGTCGCGCCATTCGCGCATGCGTTGGTAGCCGAGGAAGTGTTGTTTGCAGAACCGCCGAAGCTGGCCCTGGGAGAGTTGATCCATCTGATCGTGAAAAGTATTCCAAATATTAAGGAGTGTGAGGAAGTCGGACTCTTTGTGAATGAAGCCTTTGTGGGCCTCGTCGGCCTCTTTGGCTAAGTCGGCGGGGCGTTCGCGCGGGTCTTGGATCGAGAGGGCTGAGGCGATGACGAGGACATCGGGCAGGACGTTTTCTTCGCTTGCGTGGAGGAGCATGCGCCCGACGGTCGGATCAACGGGCAGTTTCGCGAGGCGGCGGCCGAGCTTGGTCAGCCGGTAGGCATCTTGACTCTGACTGAAGGGATCACTGTCAACGGCACCGAGCTCGGCGAGAAGACGGTAGCCGCCTTGAATGGCGCTATCGCTTGGCGGATCGATGAAGGGGAAGGTGCGGATGTCGCCGAGACGGAAGGCGAGCATGCGCAGGATGACCGAGGCGAGGTTGGAACGATGAATTTCAGGGGTTGTGAATTCGGGGCGGCCGAGGAAATCCTGCTCGGAGTAGAGACGGTAGCAGATACCGTTGCTGACACGGCCACAGCGACCTTGGCGTTGGTTGGCGCTGGATTGGGCGATGGGCTCGATGGGCAGCCGCTGAGTGCGCGAGTGGGGGCTGTAACGACTGATACGAGCAAGACCAGTGTCGACGACGTAGCGGATTCCAGGGACGGTGAGTGAGGTCTCTGCGATGTTGGTGGAGAGAATGATGCGGCGGCGTCCACCGGGGTGAAAGATACGTTGCTGGTCGGCATTTCCGAGACGACCGTAGAGAGGGAGGAGGTCGCAGCTACGGGCGGGGCCATTTTCGAGTTCTCGACGGAGCTCATGGATGTCGCGCTCGCCGGATAGGAAGATGAGGATGTCGCCGGCTTGGTTCTCTTGCAGGATCTTTTCAACGACTTTAGCGGTGGCCTCAATGGTGCTGAGCTCACCGTGCTCGGCTTCGAGGTCTTCGATTGGACGGTAGTGAGTATCTACGGGAAAGGTGCGCCCGGAAACTTCGATGATCGGCGCGCTGTCAAAAGCTTGGGCGAAACTTTCGGTGTCTATGGTAGCGGAGGTGATGATGATTTTGAGATCATCACGCTGCTTGAGGATATTGCGCAGGCAGCCTAGGATGAAGTCGATGTTTAGGCTGCGCTCGTGGGCTTCGTCGATGACGATGGCTTCATAGTTGCGAAGGAGGGGATCGTCTTGAAGTTCATTCAAAAGGATGCCGTCGGTCATGACCTTGATCGCGGTGTCTTTTTGAGTCTGATCGGTAAAACGGATTTTTGCGCCGACTTCTTTGCCGTAGGTGACGCCGAGCTCTTCGGCGATACGTTGTGCTACGGAGAGTGCGGCCACGCGGCGTGGTTGGGTGCAGCCGATGAGACCTCTTTGTCCGAGGCCGGCTTCGAGTAGGAACTTTGGAATCTGGGTGGTTTTACCCGATCCAGTTTCACCCGCGAGGACGACGACAGGATGCGCACGGATCGTTTCTATGATTTCCTGTCGACGTGCATGAATCGGAAGGTCTTCCGAGTAGCGGGGCGTCCAGGAAATCTTAGGCTTTGCCGGTCTAGCTTCGGAGTCTCTCATTACGGATAGACCAGATGTTGTGGCGGCCGTAGGGTTTGATATGAGCGACGTAGTCTTCTTTCTTAAATCTTAGTGGAATGTCCGGAACAGAACGATCCACATATACAGCGTCTCCTGGGCACGCGCCACACAAACGACTGGCGATATTTATGGGACGACCAATATAGTCGTTGCAGATCTCAAGCTGACTGGCTAAGCCGAAGCATATGCCCGAGCCGATGGCCTCGGGAGCGCCGTGGGTAAAGTGCGGGTTTTCTTTAACGACTTTCCAGCGTTTATTAAGTTCGAGTGCGGCTGAAAGCGCTGTAAGGATGGCAATTTCTCGATCTTTTGGAGTCGTCTTCCAGATGGCGAGAACGCCATCGCCCATGAATTTAATCATGTCGGGGGGGAATCTTTTTAGTGAATTTTGCACCATATCGTAGAATGCAGACATGAGGCCGCATGTGTAGGGTGATTCAATAGTTGGATCATCACAGAATGTGCTGAAGCCGCGTATGTCGATGACAAGGGAGAGCACTTCACAGGGAATACCAAACTCGATCTCCGGTTCCGTGAATTGCTCGTGAGGGTAGTTGGCGTAAATTTCTTCTTCGAACTGGTAATATTGTAGGCGATCCACGGAGTCGCTGTAGAAATCAAGGCCCTGTTTAAACTTATCATATTCGGAGGGTAAGTATTGAATTTCGGATACGCTATAACCTTCAGCAAAGTGCGTTTTTCCGGTGTAGAAACGCGCCGAAAATTTCCGCACGCGTTGCTCTTTGCCATCTAGTTTTTTGAGGACGTTGGAAACATTTGGTTCGTCTAGCACGATAAAAGATTCGAAGCCGTCCACTGTGTAATAAACGTGACGATACTCAGGATGCCGGGTTTGAAAGCGTCCACAAATATCCCAGAAGTCCCGGAAGCTGAGATCCTGAATAGGGTAGTGCCTGCGTGTTATAGTGCTCGCCATGATTTATCTAATAGATGATTCAGCCTATGCGAACGGTCATACTCAAGCAATATTCATGGATGTAACGGTGTCAGTTAGACAGTTTGCACTAAATTTACAGACATCTCCTGTTAGAGCTCATTCTTCTTTTGTAGTTCTCTACGGCGCATCGGCATTGCGTCGGTTAGTTGAAATATCTCGTTCAAGTTAGTCGTTTGTAGCCGCTTTTTAATGCCACCGTCCAAGCCAATTAAGATCAACTCTGTTTGCCCTAATTGCACTCCCAAGTTCTTCGCCAACAGCATGCGGCTGTCGGGAGTGAGACTTAAGGACCTAGGCAAAGGGTCTGCCCCGGACTCTAGTGCGATAAGGCGCAACTTACGTTCATCGAGCTGTGTCAGAGCTTCGTTTATTTTGGCACTGAAACGATCGCTGTCTTCAGGCGCTAAGGTATAAAGGATGAGCCGATATTCCCATTGGTATTTTTGGAGTTCCGGTTGAATAGCAGGGCATAGTAGAGGAGCTGCGCATAGGCCTGTAAATCCCGCAATGAAGAGAAGGAAGCGTGTAGTCTGCTGAGCCACTAACGATTAGTCCTTACGGAGCATTGTATCAACACGATTCATGAGTGTGTGGTAGAGATCGGGATTGATGGAAAAGGATTCAGCAGCGAGTGGTTTTGGTTCGCCGATGGTTGGCTTCTTCTGCAGTTGGAAGTTTTTACGACTTACCTTGGTTTGAAGTGAAACCTGATGGGTGGACTGATCTATTTGGTATGCGTTGATACGAGCCATTATAAGTATGCTTCCATCGCTTTGCGGAACGGCTCAGTCCATGGTGTTGGCTGGTGGTTTTGGCTGGATAGTTTGCAAACTGTGCGTTCGCCGTCGCAGTAGGTTACACTACCATCTTCAGAACGCAGTTTAAAATTCATGGTGACACCACTGCTACGAATGCGGGCGATCGAATAGTCTACAAATAGCGGTCCAGGCTGACGAAAGGGCATGCGAAAACGGCTATTTACGGAGTGAACAACAACATAGATATCTTCATCGCGAGAAGTATCAAAATCGTCTACTCCGAGAAGTTTTTCAAAGAATTTTTGCTGGGCACGTTCTAAGTGTAGCAGATATCGTGTGTGGTGGAGGACACCTAAGCCGTCTAATTCGTCAAAATAGACTTCTGATTTATACGTGTAAATTTTCTCCATCTAGCTCTATCGTGAAATGTATAAAGTGCTTACGGGTTCTTTTTTCACACCGACTCTTTCGTCGGGTAGATCATTTTAGGTAGTACGGCATACGGGTCCTTTCCGCGCAGAATTATACCAACGCTTGTCTTTACGTGGTAATTAAAAATTCTGTAGTCGCTTGCGGTGTTAGGTAAGCCTGCTCCGCTGAGCGCATGTGCGTCAACCTAAGCAATTTAGGCAGATCTCCGTCTGCCCCAGATGGCAACTGAAGGCGGCGGTTTCGGCCCTTCGACTCGCTCAGGGCGGTGAGCTTGTCGAACCGCGAAACCGCCCTACCTGTGACGCTCAAGGTTAGCCCAATGGCGCTTAGGAATAATCGCCGCTCACTAGTTGTGTGAACGCGTTTGCCGCACGTGCGTTTGACTTCTTTAGGGGCTTTCAAGGTAGGGACGTTTCGCGACTCGACTGAGCTCGCCGAAGTCCGAAACGTCCGTTCGCACGCGATGCGGCATAGTTAAAGCGTTGCCCGCAAAACTTTATTTGGTAGCCATCCCCAACACCCAGTTTTCAGACCTTAGGTTGACGCACATGCGCTGAGCGGGACGTCTGAGACAACACGAACGCTCGCTTGACTGAGCAGCCAGATTGCGGACGACACGGCGAGGCTGTCTCAAAACTGAGTCCATCTCGGTCTATGCCTGCGGAAAGGTGTATTTAAGGGAGGGCGCTTGTCCC
>Ga0307934_1000504_pt1 | contig 28719 bp, 28 predicted proteins | sample OrgLakmetageno90_FD_201838 | JGI IMG/M metagenome (GOLD analysis project Ga0307934, IMG submission 201838) | Saline water microbial communities from Organic Lake, Antarctica - #90 | ecosystem: Environmental > Aquatic > Non-marine Saline and Alkaline > Saline | place: Antarctica: Organic Lake...
CCCGGAACAGGTGATCGGATCAAATCGGAATCACTGATCGGATGTTATCGGAACCGGTGATCGGATGATCCCGGAACGCGCACGTTACCGGCTGCATTCGAAAAATGTCCCCGGGCGACCTGACCTCGTGTTTCAGAAGCATCACGCAATCATCTTCGTGCATGGCTGCTTCTGGCATCGTCATGAGGGGTGTCGTTACACAACCATTCCATCGACGCGTCCAGAGTTCTGGCAAACCAAGTTTGACGCGAACGTTGCGCGGGACACGTCGGTGCACGATCAGCTGCTTGATGCTGGCTGGCGTGTGGCAACAGTCTGGGAGTGCGCGCTCAGGAGACCGGAGGAGACTGCATTGGCAGCCAATCTCTTGGCTGCCTGGCTCCGCAGCAGTGCTGCCGAAATCCAAATTGGGAATGCAGATGTCATCGCCGACGAAAATGCAGGATGATGTGCTTCAAGCTGATTGAAATTCCGATCCCAGTTCCAAGTGGCCGAAGGAGACTGGCGCCGAAGTCAATTTTCGACCCTCGAAATAAAAACAATAAATCATCTACTTACAAGCTATTCACTAAATCGGAGCAGTCATGAGGTCTGGAGAATATCGGCGCTGAGAGACTGCTTCCGGCCCTCCCGGCACATGGGCCAGTGCTCAGCCCAACCCGCATAACCCTTGAATATAACGGAAAAAATCGGCCGCAGCCGGATCGGGAGAACGCTTTCGCGTGGGCAAGTGGCGGAGAGACAGCCCGCCATGATCCTTTTTTTATTAATTGCAATCAGATGGATAAGTGATCTCTAAGCCCTGTTTTCTTGGGCTTTACCCCACATAAAGCCTATGCAGTCTTGCGCAATCCAATGCACCCGGTTACATTGATGTTGTGGGGTAAGATGTGGGATAGGCTTAATGCCTAAGGTTGCCGAGGAACTTAGCGCGCTGGACGTCAAGAGGCTGACCCATCCGGGTGGCAAGCGCAATGTCCTGTTTTCGGTCGGTGGCGTGCCGGGGCTTTACATGCAGATAACCCCGCTGGGCGGGCGGTCCTGGGTCTTGCGCGTCAAGGTTGGCGCGTTACGCCGCGATATCGGCTTGGGGGGCTTCCCCGGCGTGACGCTATCACAGGCCCGCGATAAGGCCCGTGAGGCGCGCGACAAGATTGCAAACGGCATCGACCCGGTAGAGGAACGCAAGGCCACCAAGGCCGCGCTGGTGGCAGCGCAGCGCCGTGGCCTGACCTTTGCCGACGCGGTGGACAAGGCCCTGACCGCCAAGCTGGACGCATTCAAGAACGCCAAGCATCGCCAGCAATGGGAAAACACCCTTGCCACCTATGCCACCCCCGACTTGGGCAAAATGCTGGTGCAGGATATCACAACGCAGGACGTCTTGCGCGTGCTGCAACCGTTATGGATGGACAAGACCGAAACCGCGTCACGCCTTCGCGGTCGGATCGAGACGGTTTTAAGCTGGGCCACGGTCGCGGGGCACCGGACAGGCGACAATCCCGCGCGCTGGGCGGGCAACCTGAAAGAACTGTTGCCGCCCCCGTCCAAGGTCGCGAAAGAGGGCAACCACCCGGCCTTGGCGCTGGAGGATGCGCCGCGCTGGTTTGCCGCCTTGCAGACCCGCGACGGGTTCGGCGCGCGGGCGCTGGAGTTTGCCGCACTGACCGCCACACGGTCGCAAGAGGTGCGCGGCGCGGTCTGGGATGAAATCGACTTGGACAAGGCGCTATGGGTGATCCCCGGTACGCGCATGAAGATGGGCAAGGAACATCGCATTCCCCTGTCTGCCCGCGCGGTGGCGATGCTGGAGGCGCTTCCCCGGCTCAAGGATAACCCGCTTGTGTTTCCGGCGGCGCGGGGCGGGCAGTTGTCCGACATGACGCTATCGGCCACCATGAAACGGATGCACGAATCAGACATTGCCCAAGGCGGCGCAGGTTACATTGACCGGACGTCCAAGCGGCCCGCCGTGCCGCATGGCTTGCGCTCGACGTTTCGCGATTGGGTGGCGGAACAAACCACCTATCCCGGCGACATGGCCGAAGTCGCGCTAGCCCACAAAATCAGCAACGCGGTGGAGGCCAGCTATCGACGCGGCGACATGATTGAAAAGCGGCGGCGCATGATGGCCGATTGGGCAGATTTCATGGGTGGTGAAGTTAAGGGCAGTCAGGTTGTAAGGATTGGGTAATGTGGTGTCCAGAGGGATACAACTCTTGGCTACAAGTGTTCTCAGAATTGTGCCATGCATCAGACCAAATTCTGTCATTGGTTTGTTTGGGTGGCGAGCCGCCAATGATGATCAATGGGGAACCAAAATTGGTCTATTCTGCCGAATATTATTTGGTCAAGAATGGCTTTGCTGACTCGTATTCAGAAGCATCTCTTATTACCGGAATAACTTCTGTTTTTCTCATGTCGCGGTTTTGTGGAGATTATCCACCAGTTGTGGCCAATCTAGACGGAAACAGAATTTCACCCGACTGGCCATTATTCAGTCACATCGACCAGTTTGAGTGTTGTTGCTACGGGTGGCCTCTAAAGGCGGAATCTCAATTCCAGTCTTTCTTTACTTTTCACAAACAAAACGGCTTCGATACGAGAGCTTTGTTAGATAGGTTTGCATTTGTGGACCCTGATAAAGGAATGCTCAAACACAAAAACGGTGCTCGGAAACATCTTGAAAATGGCCTTGGGTTCGAGAGTGTAACAGCGCGCGGGTTTGAGCAGCTTGCGGATAGCTTGAAAGATTATGTCATATGTTGGCCCGACTTCCCAGAAGATGAAGAATATCGCGATTTTTTGGGATACTTAGAGATTGATGATATATTCTCGAAGGCTCTCAATGCACAGTTTGGTTTAATATGTGACTTCAAACCGTCTTCAAGTAAACGTCCAATTGGTCGCCCTTCAAAAAGAGATAATGCAGCGCGGGTGTATTTTTCACATTTCCCTGATGGCCACGCTTTAAGCGGCAAGAGTTGGAAGGAAGCCTTGGCAGTCGTCAATCACGAATTGGGAGTGCCGATATCTGAGGCTACGCTTAAACGAGCAGTCGGCGGCGTGGCGCAAAAATAGCATTATTCATTTTGCCATTTTTGACCTTTTTGCCGGTGTTCCAAACAGATGGATGTCATGCTTTGCTTCCCATAGTAAACCTATGGAGGCACATATGCCCGAGACTTACCTTTCCGACCGCCAACTTGGCGAACGCTACAGCGTCCACCACCTGACCCCCCGGCGCTGGGGCAATGAAGACCCGACCTTCCCCAAGCCTGTCAAGCTCAGCCCAGGATGTACCCGCTGGCGTTTGTCCGAGATCGAGGCTTGGGAGGCCGCGAAGGCCGCAACCCAGCCGAAGCCGTGATACAGGCCCGAGACGGTCAAGGGCGGGTTTCATATGGCTAAGCGTCCAAACCCCCGTGCCATTCGCGCCGCGCGCACCTACACTGTCGAGGAAGCGGCGATTGTGCTGGGCGTGTCCATTGGCACGATCCGTAGTTGGGTGAAATCTGGTCTGCCCCTGATGAAATCAAGGCGACCATTCCTGATCCTTGGGGATTCCCTGCGCAGCTTTCTCGAAGACAGGGCGAAAGCGTCAAAAGCACCACTGCAACAAGATCAGCTTTATTGTCTGACCTGCAAGGCAGGCCGCACCCCTATGGGCCTGATGGTTGATTACATTCCTCAAACCCCCAAAACTGCCCGCCTTCTGGGGCTTTGTGATGTGTGTGGCGGCACCTGTAATCGTATGATCAGCCGGTCAAAGGTCGACCATTTCAGCGGGATTTTCTGTGTCGTCATCAAAGAGGGGCTGCAAGCCTAAAGGATACCACGGAACCCCTCTTGAACCACCACTTCAGAAAGGACGCATAATGGCCCGGAAATTCGATGAAGAAAACGAGCGCATCAAGCGCCGTTACCTGCAATTCCTGCGTGAAGCCAAACGCAGCGACATGGCCACGGTCGACAAGGCCGCCGAAGCCATCTTGCGCTTCGAACGCAGCACCGGATTCAAGCCGTTCAAACGCTTTCACATTGATCAGGCTGTCGCCTTCAAGCGGAACCTGTCGAACGAAAAGAACGCCCGCACCGGCGCGCCGCTTTCCAAGGCCACGGTCGACGGCACCCTGCGCATGGTCAAGGCGTTTGTTCTCTGGCTGGCCGGTCAACCGGGCTACAAGTCGCGCATTGCATATGCCGACGCCGAATATTTCAATCTGAACGCCAAGGACGCCCGCATTGCCCATACCGCGCGCGAAACGATCTACCCGACCCCGGAACAATGCCGCCATGCCTTTGCACAGATGCCCAGCGCCACGCCGCTACAGCGCCGCGACAAGGCGCTCTTTGCCTTTCTGATGCTGACCGGCGCGCGGGATGGGGCGGTTGCGTCCATGCGCCTGAAGCATGTCGACCTTGTGGAGAGCTGCGTCTATCAGGACGCCCGCGATGTGCAGACCAAGTTTGCCAAGACCTTCACCACATGGTTTTTCCCGGTCGATGATGCCTATCTGCAAACCTTCCGCGATTGGGTGGCATACCTGCGGCAAGAGGAACTTTTCGGCCCGACCGACGCCCTGTTTCCCAAGCCAAGGATGGGGCTGAAGGACGGCGCATTTGCCGCGCTGGGCCTGTCGCGCGACATCTACAGTAATGCTGGCAGGCTGCGCGCCGTGATCAAGGACGCCTTCACCAGCGCGGGCCTGCCCCCGTTTGCCCCGCATAGCTTCCGCAAGACCCTTGGCGTGCTGGGTAACGAGCATTGCAAGACCCCGGAACAATTCAAGGCTTGGTCCATGAACCTTGGCCACGAGAATATCGCCACCACGCTCAGTGCCTATTGCCCCGTTTCGCCGTCTAGGCAGGGCGAACTGATCCGGGGCATGGTGTAGCGCAAAGCCTGTTCTTTACTGCACGCCCTCTGCCTTGGATCTGACAAGCAAGGTCTGGGCTGGATTTCCCTCGTCAGATCAGGCACATGTCGGGCAACAAGAAACGCATTACGGGGGCACGGCCATGCAGAACCTTCTGGACGACCTGACAGAGCTTTTGCAGGCGGACCAAGCCTTTATCTCGGACGGGGCGATCCTGAAGAACGTGGTAATCGAGGCCGCGCTGAACATGGACGCGGGCCTGCTGGCCCTGCTGATGCAGTCGCCCACCATCAAGGCGCATTTCTTCACCGAGGTCGCGGGCGCGCTGGTGTTCGATAAGGTAAGGTTTCAGGACTTCGTGTCGAACAAAGCGTTCCTGCCCGACAGCTACACCGCCTTCAAGAACCGGATCGGGCTGACCGATGGCAAGGACTACCTGAGCCAGTCGCGCGACGTGGTGCTGGTATGGCCCTACAAGGATTGCGTGCTGGAAGGCGGCATGACGAAAGAGGACCGGGGCCGGATCGAGGTGTTCTGGAACACCACGCTGGCCCCGGACGACATCACGCGGCTGTTTGAACCCAAGGTCATGACCGGCTGGGAACGCTGGGACAGCGAGGCTGTCGCAGCGGGCAAAGCCAAGCCCGTGGGGGAAGTGTCGGAGGATGACAACCTGCTGATCAAGGGCAACAACCTGCTGGCGCTGCATTCGCTGAAAGCGCGCTATGCGGGCAAGGTGAAGCTGATCTATATCGACCCGCCGTATAATACCGGAAATGACGGGTTCCGGTACAATGACCGCTTCAACCACTCCGCTTGGCTGACCTTCATGCGGAACCGGCTTGAGGTGGCGAAGGAGTTGCTGAGCCGGGATGGTACGATCTTTGTCAACTTGGATGATGGTGAAGCCCATTATTGCAAAGTGTTATTAGACGAAGTGCTTGGCAGGGAGTGCTTTGTTGCAAATGTTGTCTGGCGTTCGTCAGATAATAGTAACAACGACGCAAAGCGGTTCTCGACGGACCACAATCATATTCTGGTGTTCTCAAGAACCGAGGGTTGGCTGAGCAACAAGTTGCCTGGCACCGAAGATCAATCGAAGCATTTTAAGAACCACGACAATGACCCGCGAGGCCCATGGTTTGACGGTAATCCGCTTGGTTCACCCGGCTATCGGGCGAACTTAGTCTACGACATCATCGGACCACATGGGGATGTAATCTCCCCACCGAAGAACGGCTGGCGGTGGTCGAAGGCAACTTTGGAACAGAAAATGGAGACGGGTGAAATACGATTTACAGATGACGGGAAGGGTATTCGCCGCCGAACCTATCTTAATGAGCAAAAGGGGCTGCCGCCTTCGTCATTATGGACTGACCTACAGTCAACAGGCCATAACAGACAGGCGCACTTTGAGATTGTCAAACTGCTCGCTGAGGATGGTGACCAAGACTATCAAGTAACACCGAAACCCGAAAAGCTAATCCAACGCATATTGCAGATTGCAACCGAGGAAGGTGACTTGGTCTTAGATTTTTTCGCGGGAACAGGGACGACAGCGGCCACGGCAGCCAAGATGCGACGTCATTGGCTTGGTGTTGAGCAAATGGATTATGTCCAAGACTTTCCAATGTCCCGGCTCAAGAAAGTCATCGAAGGCGAGCAGGGCGGCATTTCCAAGTCGGTCGAATGGCAGGGCGGCGGCTCGTTTGTCTATGCTGAACTCGCGGCCTCCAACGCGGCCTTTGCCGACCGCATCAGAGTGGCCCCGGACATGGCCGCGCTGCAATCCATCTATGCTGACATCCAAACCACGGGCTATCTGCGCTATGACGTGGACCTGAGCGCGTTCGAAGCAGACGACTTCGCCGCGCTTCCGCTGGATGATGCAAAGCGCGTGGTGATGGACTGCCTTGATGCCAATCACCTCTACGTCAATCTCGGCTCCCTTGGCGATACGGACTTTGACATCTCGGACGAAGACGCCCGCGCCACCCGCTCTTTCTATGGGCTGGACGCATGAGCCAGACCCTGAACGACAAGCTGAACGGGGCGGTTGAACTCGGGCTGCTCAAGAAGGACATTCCCGACCATGTGACCGGCAACATCGCGGGCAAGATCAAACTCAGGCCCTATCAGGTCACGGCACTGGAACGCTGGCTCTACTACATCGAAGACTTCCCACAGCGGCCCACCAACCCCCACCTGCTGTTCCACATGGCCACTGGCAGCGGCAAGACGGTGCTGATGGCGGCGCTGATCCTTGACCTATACAGGCGCGGCTATCGCAACTTCTTGTTCTTCGTGAACTCCGCCCAGATCATCGAGAAGACCAAGGAAAACTTCCTCAACCCCGCATCGGCCAAGCATCTGTTCGCGCCCAGTGTGCGCATTGACGACAAGCCCGTGGACATCCGCGCGGTGGAGACTTTCGACGCGGTGAACCCGGACGCAATCAATATTCACTTCACCACTATCCAAGGGCTACACACCCGGATGCAGGCCCCGAAAGAGAACGCCGTCACCATCGAAGACTTCCGCGACTACAGGGTGGTGATGATCTCGGACGAGGCACACCACCTGAACGCCGAGACCAAGAGCAAGGACAAGCTGACCAAGGACGAGGCGAAGGAAAAGGCCAGTTGGGAAGGCACGGTGTCCGAGATTTTCCGACAGCACCCCGAGAACATGCTGTTGGAGTTTACCGCGACCGTTGACCTGAGCAACGAGGCGATCCGAGCGAAGTATCACGACAAGATACTGTACGACTATACCCTGCGCCAGTTTCGCGAAGACGGCTATTCCAAGGACATCGAGTTGCGTCAGGCCGATTTGCCGCCCGAAGCCCGGATGATGCAGGCGATGGTTCTGAGCCAGTACCGCCGCAAGGTGGCCGAGGCGCATGGGCTTCATTGCAAGCCGGTGATCCTGATGAAGTCCAAGACGATCAAGGAAAGCGCCGATAACGAAGCCGCTTTCAAGGCGATGGTCGCGGGGCTGACGGGCGAGGCGCTGGATGCGCTCAGGACGGCCTCTGAGGACGATGAAACGCTGTCACGGGCTTTTGCCTTCATTATGAACGAACGGGCCATGAGCGGCGCGGATTTCGCCCGTGAACTACAGGGCGATTTCGCCCCCGAGAAGGTGGTGAACGTCAACAACCCCAAGGATTTGGAAAACAGACAGATTGAGTTGAATGCGCTGGAAGACCGCGACAATGAGATACGGGTGATCTTTGCCGTCGATAAGCTGAACGAAGGTTGGGACGTGCTTAATCTGTTCGACATCGTGCGCCTGTACGACACGCGCGACGGCAAGGCGAACAAGGTAGGCAAGACCACGATGGCCGAGGCGCAGTTGATCGGGCGCGGGGCGCGGTACTTTCCATTCATCGGCCCGGACCAGCCGGCCGCGGCACGGGAAAAGCGCAAGTATGACAGCGCCGTGGACACGTCCCTGCGCATCTTGGAGGAACTGCATTACCACTGTTCCCACAATCCCAAGTACATCCAAGACATCCGCAACGCCCTGCGCGAAACCGGGATGCTGGACGAGACAGCCCGGACGGTGCGGCTGCGGCTCAAGGACAGCTTCAAGCAGACCTCCCTGTATGTGAGGGAACATATCTGGGTGAACGACCGGATGAAGAACCCGCGTGATGGCGTGGACGGGCTGGATGCCTACAAGATCGAAGGCTCCTTCACCTATCCCAACCTAATGACAGGGCGGGTGACGGAAGCCTCTGCCTTTGGCGGTGGGCAGTTGACGTTAAAGCCTAGTGTGAAGGAACCCGTGTCCCGCGACTTCAAGCTGACCGATTTCGGTAGAGCCATTCTAGGCTTTGCCATGGACGCCGACGATTTCTTCCACTTCGCCAATCTGCGGGCCTACTTCCCGCAACTCGCCAGTGCATCGCACTTTGTCACCTCTGACACCTATCTTGGCGGCGTGACAGTCACGGTGCGCGGCCTGCCCGATGATTTGGACGCCCTGACCGCACGGCAGAAACTCGAAATCGCGCAGTATGTCCTTCACCAGATCGAAAGCGGGGTGAAGCGTGAAAGCGTGGAGTTTGTCGGCACCAAGGACTTCAAGCCCTACCGGATCAGCGACCGCTTCACCGACAAAATGCTGAAACTGCGGATCGAGGGCGAAACCGGCCTAAGTTGGGTCAAGGGCGAAAGCAACGTTCCAGGATTGGACCAGATCGACCTGACAGCCAAGGACTGGCACGCCTATGACGACAGCTACGGAACCGATCAGGAAAAGCACTTTATCAAGTACCTGAACGATCAGGCCGACCGGCTGCGCGAACGCTATGACGACTTCCACCTGCTACGGAACGAGAAAGCCGTGAAGCTGTTTGCCTTCACGGACGGGCAGGCTTTCGAGCCGGATTTCGTGCTGTTTCTGCGCAGGAAGGGTGAGGCCACCACAACCGTCTTGCAGCTATTCGTTGAACCGAAGGGCGACCACCTGAAACAAGCCGATAGCTGGAAAGAGACGTTTCTGAGGGACGTCGAAGTTCAAGGTCGCATCGAAACCGTGTTTCAGGGGCACGACTATGCCGTGTACGGACTGCCCTTTTTCAACGAGCAAGGGCAGAGCAACACCGACTTCAAAGCTGCATTTGAACAAATCATAGAGCAGGGTTAGGCTGGATGGAAAACTTTACGAGGGACATGCCGTGAGACCTTATACGCGTTCGATTATTGACCTTTTTGACAGCAAACGGCGATATCTGATTCCGCTCTACCAGCGCAAATACGCTTGGCAGCAGGCCAATCTTGAACTGCTTTGGGAGGACATTCTTAGGGCGGTTGCAAAATTACGTCTCGATCGATCTTCGTTGACGCCTCACTTCATGGGCGCAATGGTCATTAATCAGGTGAAGACGTATGGCAAGCAAGTACAGGCTTACGAAGTAATTGACGGACAGCAACGCCTGACAACTTTTCAGCTTCTTTTAGCGGCCTTTCGCGAGGTGGCGAAGGAATATCACTCGAAGTATGAGGATGAAACAATCAAGTTTCTTCTCAATGACGGCGTGATGGAGCGAGCCGCAGTAGAACGCTATAAGCTCTGGCCTACCTTGACCGATCGACGAGCATATATTGCGATCATCGATCCCGAAGCGGATGTAACCGATATACCCGAACTGGTTGACGAAGCGGTGGACCCAGTCACGCTCGCCCAGAATGCCTACAACTTTTTCCGGTCACAGATAGCAGACCATGTACGAGACGATGAAGCAGAATCCGTCGAGTTCGAATTTGATATCCTGTATGAGGCCCTTAAGGATGGACTGGCCATTGTCTCCATAGAGCTTGAGTCTGGGGATGATCCGCAAACGATTTTCGAAACGCTGAATAGTCGCGGCATTGATCTGTCACCCGCCGATCTGATGCGCAATTTCATCTTTCAACGAGCCACCGGCCTTGGACAGAGGGAATCGAGCCTGAACGTTGATAAATTATATAAACAGTACTGGTTGCCTCTGGACAGGCCCTTCTGGCAGAGGAACGCGTCTCGGGGTCGGCAGAAAAAAACACGCATCAACTGGATGCTAACTGATCATTTGGCAATGGAGCTTGGGCAGTTGGTATCGGTCGATCAGCTTTTCCCGAATTACCGGCGCTGGGTTTTGGATCAGGTGCCACCGTCAAGCCCAGAAGGTGAGCTGAAGTCGATCGCCGAGACCGCAGCCGTAGAGCAAAGACTGTTCGAGCAGTCTGAAGAAGACCCGCTTGGTAGGTTCGGACGGTTTGCAGATGCCTTTGATGTGTCCACAGCAATGCCCTTGGTAATTTATCTTGCGAGATCGGCACGCGCCGAGGAACTAGAAGAATGCCTCAGAGTGCTAGAGAGCTACATTCTCAGACGTGACATATGCGGCCTGACAACAAAGAACTACAATAAAGGTTTCGTCGGTATCATCGATCGTTTAAGGCGTGCCGAGTTTGCGATTGTAGGCGCGCTGAAAGAATATCTTTCGACTCGCCGCTCTGACATTGATCGATGGCCAGATGATGAGGAGTTCAAGCGAGGTTGGTTGATGCGGGATCAATACCGGAACGCACGACAGCCCCGGCTTCGGTATGTTCTGGAGGCAATAGAGCAGGAGAAGCGCACAAAGCTCAACGAGCGCATCGAAATTAAATCCGATTTGACGATAGAGCATGTTATGCCACGGGATTGGCGTACGAATTGGTATGTGGAGGCGAGTAACGACGCAGAGTTGCAAGAGAAAGAGATCGCAAGAGACACGTGCATCAATAAGTTAGGAAATCTAACGCTCCTGACGCATCCGCTGAATGTGACGGTCTCGAACGGCCCGCTTTCAGTGAAGCTGCCAGCAGTGAAGGCCCACTCGACGCTTGCCCTGAACCGAGAGCTTGCCCCAGAGGGGCTTTGGAACGAAAGCACCGTTCGGCTGCGCGGTGCCGAATTGTTTTGTATTGCAAAGATACGGTGGGAAGCACCTCTGCAAGTCGAAGATATGAAAACCGGCGCTCTGCCAGCCGAAGTTGGTGGTAGAGCGTTTTCAGATTTGCCAGAGGGAACACAATGCGCGTTCGAGTATGGTGGCAAGCGATACATCGGTATCATTCGCAGCGGCGCAATTGAGATTCAAGGTGAGATGGAACGGCATTTTTCGTTTTCAGCAGCGTCGAAAGCTATAACGAAGACGAACCGGAACGGATGGAGGGATTGGATGATACGCTTGCCAGGATCAGCACTGGAAATGCTTGCCGATGAGTGGCGGCAAAGCTGATCGCTTGAGGCCAAAGAAAGTTCGCCTGCGAAGGCTTAGCGTAACCGCCATTGCGCATGGTCGCGTATCACGAGGGGGATTTGCGGGTACTGGCCCGGCTTGGGTAGTGCCCGGCGCAATTGCCTGAATGCCAAAATTGAAACAAAGACAGAGGGTCGGCAGGGCTTGGCAGGCGTATAGGTTCTTCTGGCGCGCTCTTGCTGGGGTATTTCGCGACCGCAGAACCCGTTCAGCTACAGGGAAGATCGATAGGGGCGTAATACGCTTCACGCAGTTTAAGCGTTTTTTCTATGTTGGGCTTTATGTGGGGCATTCGCCATAAAGTGAGATTTTATACAATGAAATCAGTTACGCTTGGCGGAGAGACAGGGATTCGAACCCTGGGACCCCGTAAAGGGTCAGCGGTTTTCGAGACCGCCCCGTTCGACCACTCCGGCACCTCTCCTCTGGCCGCCCTTAAACATCTTTGCAGCGCGAGACAAGAGCGAACCTGAGAGCCCGATTTAGCCTCAAAAAGTTATGACCCTGCACTTTCCCGCTTTGGCGGTTGGTTTTCCGGGCCCTGGGCGTTTCGCGCGCATCCGATGTCGGCGTCCGGTCAGAAGTCCGGCCGGTGATTTGAGTCTTGGGTCGTTTGGATTGATGTTTCGGGCGTGATCTGGGCGCTTGCGTCCGGCTGTTTTCGGTGGGGCGAGCGTATCGAAGAGCAGGCGCAGCAGCAGCCCTGCTGCGGGCAGGATGCCGGCGGCGTGACGAGGATCCGGGTCTTCTTTTCGACGATGGCGGCGGCGATCCTGACGAGATGCAGTCGACGCGTGTCGAAGTCGTGATTGCCCGCGGTGGCGCACTTGCGCAGGCCGATGACCGTACCGAACCCCGCGCAGGACCGATCTTGCCTCGTGAGTTGTGTGCCGTGGGGGCCTTGATCTGATCGGGTGCCTTGTGGCCGCGGCGCTTTGCGCGGCTTCGGGTTGGGCTGGATAGGGGTCAGGCGCCGGGTGTCACCGTTTTCATGCTGCCGGTCGCGGGATCGATCGTGACATAGGGCATATCCGCCGCCTTCCAGGCCGCGAACCCGCCCTCGAGATGTGCGACGGGGTTCAGGCCGGCGGCCAGGCAGGCCTGGGCCACCTTGCGCGACCGCACACCCGAGCCGCAATGGAACACCAGCCGCTTGCCGTCCTGCGCGGGCAGATGCCGCGGCTCGAATGTTGCAAGCGGGGCCAGAAGCGCGCCGTGGATATGCTCGAAGGCGAATTCCTGCGGCGTGCGCACATCGATGATCGCCACGTCGCCGGCCTCGAACGCGGCTTTCAGCTGTTGCGGCGTCCAGTTTTCGAGCGTGCCGGTCTGTGTCTCGATGGATGTCATGCGTGTCTCCGGTCCGGGGGTCAAAGGAAGAGCCGTATCGCCATGGCGACGGCGGCAAGCGTTCCGACGCCGAGCAGCCAGAGCGCGATGAACCACAGCAGGCGTCGCACGGCCGGTCGCATCAGTGATACCCGTCACCCGGGCGCACCTTGCCGCGGAACACCCAGTAAGCATAGCCCGTATAGGCGAGGATGATCGGCACGAGGATCAGCGCGCCCACCAGCGCGAAGGCGAGGCTCGAGCGTGGCGCGGCGGCCTGCCAGATGGTCATTTCCGGCGGCACCATCATCGGGTAGAAGCTGATGCCGATACCGACGAAGCCCAGCACGAAGAGCGACAGCGCCGCCAGGAACGGGCGCGCCTCGCGCCCCTCGCTGAGCCCGGTGAAGAGTGCCCATGCGGCGGCGAGGACCAGTCCGGGCATGACGAGGCTGAAGAGGCTGCCGGGCAGGTTGAACCAGCGCGCGAAATAGACCGGCTCCAGGAACGGGGTGGCAAGGCTGACCAGCCCCATGAACCCCAGCGTGGCAAGCCCCAGTGGCCAGGCTGTGCGCCGCATCCGGTGCTGCAGCGAGCCTTCGGTCTTCATCACCAGCCATGTCGCGCCCAGAAGCGCATACCCGGTGACGACCGCGACCCCCGTCAGGGCCGAGAACGGCGTCAGCCAATCCCACCAGCCCCCGGCATAGGCCCGGTCGGCCACCTCGATGCCCTGCACCAACGCGCCAAGCGCGATGCCCTGGCAGAGGGCTGCCAGCACCGATCCCCCGACAAAGGCGACATCCCAGACCGGCTTCCATTTGCGGGTCTTCCAGCGGAATTCGAACGCGACGCCGCGGAACACCAGCCCCAGGAGCATCAGCGTGATCGGCATGTAAAGCGCCGGCATCACCACCGCGTAGGCCAGCGGGAACACTGCAAAAAGCCCGCCGCCGCCGAGCACCAGCCATGTCTCGTTGCCGTCCCAGACCGGCGCAACCGAGTTCATCGCGGTGTCGCGGTCGGTCTCGGACCCGGCCAGCGGGAACAGGATCCCGACGCCCAGGTCGAACCCGTCGAGGATCACGTAGGTCAGCACGGCAAAGGCGATCAGCCCGGCCCAGATGAATGCAAGATCAAACTCCATGGTGGTGGCTCCTTATTCGCCGGGCGTGGCATGTTCGCGCCCGAGCTGTGGCGCCGGCGTGATCCCGGCGGTGCGGGTCGGCCCATCGACGGTGTGGGGTCCCGCGCCGGGCCGCTGGCCCATCAGCCGCAGGATGTAGTAGGTGCCCGCGCCGAACACGAAGAAATAGACCACGATGAAGGCCATCAGCGACGCCCCGACGGCCGGCGCCGAGACGGGGGCCAGGCTGTCGCCGGTGCGCAACAGCCCGTGGACGGTGAAGGGCTGGCGGCCGACCTCCGTGGTCACCCAGCCGGCGAGCACGGCTATGAAGCCCGATGGCCCCATGGCGAGGGCGGCACGGTGCAGCCAGCGGCTGTCATATAGCCGGCCCTGCACCCGCCGCACCAGCGCCCAGAGCCCGACCCCAGCATGGCAAAGCCGAGCGCCACCATGATCCGGAACGACCAGAAGACGATCCCCACCGGCGGCTGGTCTTCGCGCGAAACCGTGTCGAGCCCGTCAAGCGGCGCGTCGAGATCGTGCTTGAGGATCAGCGAGGACAGCTTGGGGACACCGACCGCGTAATCCAGCCGCTGATTTTCCTGGTCGGGAATACCGAACAGGTAGAGCGGCGCGCCGTCGGGGTGACTGTCGAAATGGCCTTCCATCGCCATGACCTTGGCGAGCTGATGCTCCAGCGTGTTGATGCCGTGCAGGTCGCCGGCGAAGATCTGCAGCGGGGTGACCAGCACCGCCATCCACATCGCCATGGAAAAGTTGCGCCGCGCGCACCGATCCCCGCGGTCGCGCAGCAGGTGCAGCGCCCCCACGGCACCCACGACGAAGGCCGTGGTCAGGAAGGCCGCCAGCACCATGTGCACGAGGCGGTAGGGAAAGGACGGGTTGAACACGATCGCCCACCAGTCCTCGGGGACGAACTGCCCGGCCGCGTTCATCGCAAAGCCCTGCGGTGTCTGCATCCAGCTGTTGACCGACAGGATCCAGAACGCCGAGGCGAGCGTGCCCACGGCGACGATCGCGGTGGCCAGCATGTGCAGCCCGTCGCCGACCTTCTCGCGCCCGAAGAGCATGATCCCCAGGAACCCGGCCTCGAGAAAGAACGCCGACAGCACCTCGTAGGCCAACAGCGGACCGATCACCGGACCGGCCTTGTCGGAAAACACCGACCAGTTCGTGCCGAACTGGTAGGACATCACGATGCCCGACACCACGCCCATGCCAAAGGCCACGGCAAAGATCTTTTTCCAGTGCTCGAAGAGCCTGAGATAGGTCTCGTCGCGCGTCCGCAGCCATTGCGCGTTGAGCACGGCCAGATAGCTTGCCAGGCCGATGGTGAAGGCCGGAAAGATGATGTGGAATGACACGGTAAAGGCGAATTGCGCCCGCGCCAGGATCTCGGCCGAGAACGACTCGAACATCGGAACACCTCCTGCGTTACGCGGCGTAGATAACGCTCGACGCATTTATAAGAAATATTTTTAATATACCTTTAACTGTGGCGTAACGGCGCAGGTCGGGCTAGGGTCTGTCGCAGCGAGAAGTATCCCGGTAGAAAGTGCGTCCCCGATAATAGGTGCGTCAATGAGACTGACCAGTTACACCAATTACGCCCTGCGCGCGCTGCAGCTTGCCGCCCTGCGCAGCCCCGACCTCGTCCGCGTCGACGACGTGGTGAAGGTGCACGGGCTGGCGCGGCCGCATATCGTCAAGATCGTGCACGAGCTCGGCAAGGCGGGCTATATCACGACGCGACGCGGACGCGGTGGCGGGTTCTGCCTTGCCCGCCCGGCCGAAGAGATCGTCGTCGGCGATATCGTGCGGCTCACCGAAGGGCCGATCGAGCTGGTGGAATGCTTCAACAGCGACACCAATACCTGCCCGCTGATCGGCATCTGCAAGCTGTCTTCGGCCTTCGCCGAGGCGACGCGCGCATTCCTGGAGGTGCTCGACGGCGTCACCATCGCCGACATCGCCGCCAATCGCGAGGCTCTGCTCAACCGCATCGCGCCCTTGCAGGATGGTATCGTCGCCCCGGTCGGACGCCGCTGAGCGCATCGCGGCACTGCGCCGCGTGCTCTGCGGCAAAACGTTGCATTTTGAATATATGTTTATTGTCGTATTCGTGTTATGGAATATCAAAAGACACCCGGACATCTTCATCCCGAATCGCAAGGACTACATCATGTCGGTCAATATCGGAAACGTGGACAGGGCCCTGCGCGCCCTGTTGGGTCTCGCGCTGCTGGCGGCCGCCTTGGGCGGGATCGTTCCCGCCCTGGCCATCGGTGCGCCGAAATGGATCGCCGTCGTCGTGGGCGCTACGCTTCTGGCGACCGCCGGCCTGCGCATCTGCCCACTCTATACCCTGCTCGGTATCCGCACCTGCCAGCGCTGACACACACAAATCGACAGAAAGAAACATGGCATGACCAAGGAACACTTCGTGAAGTTCCGCACGACGCGGGACGCGCAGCTTGGCATGCCGCGGCTGATCCTGCCCTCGCTTCGGGTCAACATGCGCGCCGGCAAGGTGCCGATGAACAGGGATGGCAACCCGATGCAGTAACTACCGGTGACCGGCTTTGATCGCGGAGCATCACGCCGCGACGGGCGCGCACGCATGATCCCCGACGCCTTGCACCATGTGTTCCCGATTCTCGATTGGGTGCGCGGCACCGACCATCATGCCCTTGGCGGCAATCACTGTCGCCGCATCGGTATCGTTGCACAGGGTGGTCAGCTTTTCCACCGACCTGTGGCGGCTTGAGACGGCTCATTCGTCGTTCTGTTCCAGCATCAGCGCACCGACGTCAAAGCCGGACCGTGGCCCCAGCGGCGCCGCGCAAACCCCCGGAACGATGATCGCTGCGCAGTTGGGGAATATCCCGGCCACGTTGCTGCGCCGCTTGATCCCCTTGTTGATATGTTGTTGATACGTTCCAGCGGATTGCTGCTGTGCAGCTTCAAGCGCAGGCTTGCGTCGAAGGCCATGTAGGCCAGCACATCGTGCTCGTTCGGGCTGCGGCCTGTCCCCCGCACCGATCGCGTCACGCCCTCACCATCCATCAGCCCGGCAACATCGCGGAACCGGTCGCGCAGGAAATCGGTCGACGCGCTGACGCGAACGTCTGTGGCCGCCACCCCCGGGCGCGGGCCGTGCTATGCCAAATGGCTCCGCGCGCGACCGCCTGCCCCACCCGGCAGGGCGCTACAAACTTTCCTATCCGCCCCTTGCCAATCGCCCCCCACGGCGACATTTTGCGCCGCATGTTTCAGACCATCCCGCGTGCACCTCTCGTCCTTGGCCTCGCCGGCCTCCTGCCGTTCCTCTGGGGGGCGCTGACGGTGCTGGTGCCCGATCTCGGGCTCTGGACCGCGCAGACCATCGGCCCGCGTTTTGCCGGCCCGTATGTCATGATCTTCTACGGCGCGGTGATCCTGTCGTTCATGTCGGGCGTGCTCTGGGGGTTTGCAACCAAGGCAACGGGCACGCTCGCCGCCACCGGTTACGCGCTGTCGGTGATCCCGGCGCTCTGGGCGTTCCTGATGACGGGGGGCGGGCCGACCTCCGCGGCAATGAACCTGGTCTTCGGTTTCGCAGGGCTGCTGGCACTCGACTGGCACTTCGCGCGCCACGAACTCACCCCCGAATGGTGGATGCCGCTGCGCGTCGTGCTGACGGCCATCGTGATCGCCTGCCTCGCGGTCGGGGTGATGGCGTGATGCCGGGTCTCATGGCCTATACAGACGGCGCCTGTTCGGGCAATCCCGGCCCCGGCGGCTGGGGTGTATTGATGCACGCGGTGGACGGCGACGCGATCCTAAAGACACGTGAGCTGTCGGGCGGCGAGGCCGCGACCACCAATAACCGGATGGAGCTGATGGCGGCGATCAGTGCGCTCGAAGCCCTCACCCGACCGTCGGCCATCACGATCATCACCGACAGCGCCTACGTCAAGAACGGCGTCACCGGCTGGATCCACGGCTGGAAACGCAACGGCTGGAAGACCTCTGCGAAGAAGCCCGTGAAGAATGTCGAGCTCTGGCAGCGTCTGGATGCCGCGCAACAGCGCCACGACGTCACGTGGGAATGGGTCAAGGGCCATGCCGGCCACCCGGAAAACGAGCGTGCCGACGAGCTGGCCCGCGCCGGCATGGCCCCCTTCAAGCCCGGCCGGCCGCGCTGACCCCCGACACACGCTCAGCCCAGCCGCATCCCCTTGGGCAGCGCCATCCCGCGCAGGACCTCCGCCGCGTCTTGTGCCCAGCGCCCCGCGCGTTGCAGACGCAACAGGCGCACAGCACCCCGCCCGCAGGCAACGGTCAGCGCCGCGTCGAGGATCTCGCCCGGCGCCCCTTGGGTGCCCTGCCCCGCCGCCAACTCCGAGCCGAGAAGTTTCACGCGCTCCCCGCCCGCCATGCACCACGCGCCCGGAAAAGGCGACAGGCCCCGGATCTGCCGGTCCACATCCTCGGCCGGCCGGCTCCAATCCACCCGCGCCTCGGCCTTGTCGATCTTCGCGGCATAGCTCACGCCTGCCTCTGGCTGCGGCTCCGGGCGCAGGGTGTCAAGCTGTGAAAGCGCCTCGACAACCGCCCTCGCCCCCATCGCCGACAACCGGTCATGCAGGTCGCCGGCGGTGTCGCGCGGCCCGATCGCGGTGGCCTCGCGCAACAGCACCGGCCCGGTATCGAGGCCCGGCTCCATCCGCATGATGCACACGCCGGTCTCCGTGTCGCCGGCCATGATCGCGCGCTGGATGGGCGCCGCACCGCGCCAGCGCGGCAACAGGCTCGCATGGATGTTGAGGCAGCCTGCCTTCGGCGCGTCCAGCACCGCCCGCGGCAGGATAAGGCCGTAGGCCACCACCACGGCCACATCAGCTTGCAGCTCGGCGAACTCTGCCTGCGCGCCCGCCTCCCGCAGGCTGTCGGGATGGCGCACCGGCAGGCCCAGATCCTCGGCCCGCGCCTGCACAGGGACGGGACGGTCGCGCTTGCCCCGCCCCGCCGGGCGCGGCGGCTGGCAATAAACCGCCGCCACCTCGTGCCCGGCCGCGATGAGCGCCTCCAGCACCGGCACCGAAAATTCCGGCGTCCCCATGAAGATCACGCGCATCGCTGGCCTTTCATCTTTCCAAAAATACTCGAATCATCCCGCGCCTCATGCACAGATGTCAGCGCAGCGCGTCTCCCCGGGTCACGCGCGCGCCTGCTCGCGCTTGAGCTTCTGCATCTTGCGGGTGATCATCTGCCGCCGCATCGCGCCGAGGTAATCGATGAACAGCCGCCCGTTCAGGTGATCGATCTCGTGCTGCACGCAGGTGGCCCAAAGCCCGTCGAAACTCTCGCGCCGCTCATGCCCGTCCCGGTCGATCCACGCCACGTCGACGGCCTCTGGCCGGGTGATCTCGGCATAGTGATCGGGGATCGACAGGCAGCCCTCCTCGTAGACGCTCTCTTCGTCCGAGGCGGCCACCACCTCGGGGTTGAACATCACGAGGGGGCGCGGCGCGGCGCCCTCGTCCTTCTCGCAATCCAGCACGATCAGCCGGCGCGCGACACCGACCTGCGGTGCCGCGAGACCGATCCCGGGCGCTTCGTACATGGTTTCCAGCATGTCATCGGCAAGCTTGCGCAGCTCGTCGCTGATATCGGCCACGGGGGTGCACACCTTTTTCAGGCGCGGATCGGGATGGATCAGGATCGGACGTTTCATGGCAGATGATCTAGGCCATCGGCACGGCTTGCGCAACGGCTCGACACCCGGCCTTGCACCTGATGCGCAATCGTCTAGCCTGCGCCGCGAAACCCTATCGGAGCCAGCCATGAATTTCGACGAGATCATCGACCGCCGCGGCACCCATTCGCAGAAATGGGACATGATGGAACCCAATTACGGCGTCCCGGCCGACGATGGCATCCCGATGTGGGTCGCCGACATGGATTTCCGCCCGCCCGATTGCGTGACGCAGGCGCTGCGCAGGATGACCGATCACGGCATCTACGGTTATTACGGCGACGATACGGGCTACCGCGCCGCGATCCGGTGGTGGATGGAGACGCGCCACGGCTGGCGGATCGAGCCCGACTGGATCTTCACCACCCACGGGCTCGTGAACGGCACCGCGATGTGCGTCGACGCCTTCACCGATCCCGGCGACGCGGTCGTGCTCTTCACCCCTGTCTACCATGCCTTCGCGCGGGTCATAAAGGCAGCCGGGCGCGAGGTGCGCGAATGCCCCCTGAACATGGCGGATGGCCACTACGAGATGGATTTCGAGGCATACGAGGCCGCGATGACCGGCTCCGAACGGATGCTGATTCTCTGCTCACCGCACAATCCCGGTGGGCGCGTCTGGACCCGCGCCGAATTGGAAAAGGTGGCCGCGTTCGCCCGGCGGCACGAGCTGATCCTCGTCTCGGACGAGATCCATCACGATCTGGTCATGCCCGGCCACCACCATATCCCGATGGCGCATGTCGACGGAATTGCCGACCGGCTGGTGATGCTCACCGCCACGACCAAGACCTTCAACATCGCCGGCGCGCATCTCGGCAACGTGATCATCGCTGACAAGGCGTTGCGCAGCCGCTTCGGGGCGCGCATGGCGGCGCTCGGCCTGTCGCCCAATTCCTTCGGGCTCGTGATGGCCGAGGCCGCCTATTCCCCCGAGGGCGCGGCCTGGGTCGATGCGCTCTGCATGTATCTCGACGGGACGCGGGCGATATTCGACGAAGGTGTCAACGCGATCCCGGGCCTGAAATCCATGCCGCTCGAAGCCACGTACCTTGCTTGGGTGGATTTCTCGGGCACCGGGATGAGCCAAGCCGAATTCACCCGGCGCGTGGAGCAAGAGGCCCGCATCTGCGTCAATCACGGGACAACCTTTGGGACCGGCGGCGAGACCTTCCTGCGCTTCAACCTGGCTACCCCGCGCGCCCGCGTGGCCGAGGCGGTGGAGCGTCTGCAGGCCGCCTTTTCGGATCTGCAATAGGCAAGCCTGTCGCAGTTGGCTGTGGGAAATCCAAGCTACCGCCTTGGCGCGGTACGCGGCGCGACGCCATCGCATGTCCGTCCCACAGACAGGCGATTTGGTTAAGTTGGCGCGTAGATTAAGGCTTTTTACGACTTGGCAGAGATTTTGGCAGGGATCAGGGATAAAGCGTGCTGAATGACCGGTGGTTCGCCTGCCCGTGGACATGCAACGGCGCTGAGTCTCGAAGCCCGGAAAAGATCACTCCTCAGACCTTCTCATCCGTGTATTTCCGCAACTCGGCCCGCGCGACCTGCCGGCGGTGCACCGCATCCGGCCCGTCGGCCAGCCGCAAGGTGCGCACATGCGTCCACATCGCCGCAAGCGGCACATCCTGTGAAATGCCCTGCGCGCCGAACATCTGCACCGCCTCGTCGATGACCTTCAACGCCACGCGCGGCGCGGCCACCTTGATCTGGCTGATCCACGGGGCGGCGGCGCGCGCATCGCCCTGGTCCATCATCCACGCCGCCTTGAGGCATAGCAGACGCGCCTGCTCGATCTCCATGCGGCACTCGGCGATGATGTCGTAATTCGCCCCGAGTTGCGCCAGCTTCTTGCCGAACGCCTCGCGCGCAAGGCTGCGGGTGCACATCATCTCCAGCGCCGCCTCGGCCTGTCCGATGGCGCGCATGCAGTGATGGATGCGACCGGGGCCGAGCCTGCCTTGCGCGATCTCGAACCCGCGGCCCTCGCCCAGCAGCATGTTCTCGGCAGGCACCCGCACATCCGTGAACCGGACATGCATGTGCCCGTGCGGCGCATCGTCATGACCGTAAACCTGCATCGGGCGCAGCTTTTCGAGGCCGGGCGTGTCGGCCGGCACCACGATCATCGAATGGCGCTGATGCTTGGGCAGGTCGTCATCGCCGGTCTTCACCATCACGATATAGACCGCGCAGCGCGGATCGCCCGATCCTGTTGCCCACCATTTCTCGCCGTTCAGCACATAGGCGTCGCCGTCGCGTACGCAGGACATGGCGATATTGGTCGCATCCGAAGACGCCACATCCGGCTCGGTCATCAGGTACGCGCTGCGGATCTCGCCCGACAGCAGGGGCGCCAACCAACGCTCTTTCATCGTGTCGGTGCCGTAGCGTTCGAACACTTCCATGTTGCCGGTATCGGGCGCGTTGCAGTTGAACACCTCGGCGGCCATCGGCGTGCGCCCCATCTCCTCGGCCAGATAGGCGTATTCGACCGTGTTCAGCCCCTGCCCCCGCGCGCTGTCGGTCAGCCAGAAATTCCACAGACCCTCATCCTTGGCGCGGGCCTTCAGCCCTTCCAGGATCTCGGCCTGCCGCAGGGTATACGCCCAGCGATCCCCCTTGCCGATCTCGGCATGGTACTCGGCTTCCATCGGCATGATCTCGTCGCGCACCATCGCCGCGACCCGCTCCAGCAACGCGCGCGTCTCGTCCCGCATCCCGAGGTTCATGTCACTTCTCTCCACTCACGGGCGGCGGCTCCGACGCGTGCCGACAACCATCCACGCAAATCGTTTAGAAAGAGTTGAGCATGCGGCCTTTCCGGGTTCAAGCCTCGTATTTCATGGGTCCGGCCTTACGCAATCGCTTGCGTACACAAGCCGCGTACACGTTGCACACTACGTACGCGCTAGCGGTCCAGCCAATGTCGCACCGCCGCCTCGAACTCGCGCGGCTTCTCGGCATGCAGCCAATGCCCCGCGCCGGGGATCTTGGCAAATTGCGCGCGCGGGAAGAGCGCCTTGATCCGTGACCGATGCTCGGGCCGCACATACTCCGACTCTGCCCCGGAAAGAAACATCACTTTCCCCTCGTAAACCCCTGTAATTTCGGGAAATCCGATTATGCTCGGCATTTCCCGCGCCAGCGTGTCAAGGTTGAGAAGCCAACGTTTTTCCCGGATATCGAGCGATTGCAGGAAAAACGGCACGAGGTCAGGATTGTCGATCCTGTCCTGCAGTTGTTCCCCGGCATCCGACCGCTTGGCGATCTTCCCCAGATCGACCGATCGCATCGCCTCGATATACTGCATCTGGTTGTTGTCATACGGTACAGGCGCAATATCCGCCACGATCAATCGGTTGACAAGCTCGGGCCGCGTCAGCGCCAGCACCATCGCCGCCTTGCCGCCCATGGAATGCCCCAGCACATCGCAAGGCCCGTCGAGACCCTCGATCACCTCCGCCAGGTCGCCAGCCATGTCCGCGTAGGAATGCGTTTCGAACCAAGGGCTTGAGCCGTGATTGCGCAGATCCACGGCGACCACGTGGCGGGTATCGGACAACCGCTTCGCGATCACGCCCCAGTTCCGTGCTGAGCCGTAAAGGCCATGCACGACCACCAATCCGGGACGATCGGTCGGGACACCATGCTCGATAACGTTCAACATGGGCAGGACATACCGCGCCGCAAAGGCCGTGACCAGCCCCTGCACCACGCCCGCAGACCTTGAATGCCGCGCATGAAGATCACCCCACATCCCGTTGTTACTTATGGATCTTTACAAATCACATTCTCGGCGGCCATGGCGGAGACGCACGACAACGCGCCGCCTCGGCCTGCGCCCAGTCTGCCTATCATGGATGGGCTGGTACCGCCTCCCTGGCTTGAACAGGGGACCTCTGGATCCACAATCCAGCGCTCTAACCAACTGAGCTAAGGCGGCACTGTGCGGCGATCTACCGATCCTGCGGCATGAATGCAAGCCTCTTGAGTCCACACCGGCCGGGTTTCTAAGGCGACGCCCGACTTGCCAAGCCTGTGCCGACCCGCTACCCCGCCTCAACCATGATGGAGGCCGCAATGGGTATAAATTCCGAAAGCGATATCGAGGCAAACCTGCAGATCGGGCCCACCGACCAGGGCATGGTGCGGCTGTATGTCGAGGCGCGGGGTGTCGAGATCCCGATGGATTTCACGCCCGACGAGGCCCGCGACATCGCCGTTGAAATCGAGGCGGCGGCCAAGGCCGCAGCAGCTCGAAAATCCTGATAGCGGGCTGCACCTCCGCGCCTTTCCATTCCGCCGGGCCGAGATAAGTCCTGTCGGGAAAGGGACATGCGCATGCTGCTCGACATCACGGACCTGACCAAATCCTATGAGGGGCCCGAGGGGCGGATCGAGGTATTGCGCGGCATCGACCTGTCGCTCGGCGCCGGGCAGACGCTGGCGCTGACCGGCGAATCGGGCTCCGGGAAAAGCACCCTCCTGCATCTCGTCGGCGGACTAGATCAGGCGGACGGGGGCCGCATCGTCATCGACGGCACGGATATCACCGATCTCGACGATGCCGGGCGCGCGGCGCTGCGGCGCGACACGGTCAGCATCGTGTTCCAGCAGTTCAACCTGATCCCGTCGCTGGACGTGGCCGCGAATATCGCCTTTCAGGCCCGGCTCGCGGGGCGTCACGAGCCCGACCGCAACCACGCGCTGGCCGCCGCACTCGGCCTGACCGACCAGCTTGGCAAGTACCCCGAGGATCTCTCGGGCGGCCAGCAACAGCGCGTGGCGATCGCCCGCACGCTGGCCGCACAGCCCCGGCTTGTTCTGGCCGACGAACCGACCGGCAATCTCGACGAGGCGACGGCGGCCAAGGTGCTCGACCAGATGCTGGCGCTGGTGGCCGAGACCGGCGCGGCCCTGATGATGGCGACGCATTCGCCCGGCTTGGCGGCACGGCTCGACGCCCGCGTGAACCTCAGCCTGGGGCAGCTGGCATGAGCCGCGCAACCCTCGGCGCGCTCTGGTCGTTCTGGCGCCGCAACCCGCTGCAGCTTTTCACGCTGGTGGCAGGACTGGCGCTGGCCACCGCGCTCTGGTCCGGGGTGCAGGCGCTCAACGCAGAGGCGCGCGCCAGCTACGACGCCGCGGCCTCGGTGCTGGGCGAAGGGCGCTTCGACCAGATCGTCCCGCGCGCCGGCGACACCATCGCTCAAGGAAGCTACCTCGCGCTGCGCCGCGCCGGCTGGCAGGTCGGGCCGGTGATCGAGGGCCCGCTCGACGCGGGCGACACGCAGCTGCGCATCGTCGGGATCGACCCGCTGACGGCGCCCGCCGGTCTTGGCCCGGTGACGCAAGCCGACGACACAGTCCTGCAGGATTTCGTGGCCGAGGGCGTGCTTTTCGCGCATCCCGGCGTGGCCGAAGCGCTGGAGGCCGCGCTGGCGCAGCGCGTCGTGGCCGATCCCGGCCTGCCCCCCGACACCGCGATCACCGATATCGGCATAGCTCAACGCGTGCTCGACCGGCCGGGCGAGCTCAGCCGGTTGATCGTCGCCGAACAGCAGCCCATGGCGCGCCCGCCGCTGGACGAGATCGCGTCCGACCTGGTGCTGCAACCCTCGCAGCAGACCGCGGACATCGCGCAGCTTACCGACAGTTTTCACCTCAACCTTACCGCCTTCGGACTGCTGAGCTTTGCGGTGGGGATCTTCATCGTGCACGGTGCCATCGGGCTGGCGTTCGAGCAGCGCCGCGGCATAATCCGGACGTTGCGGACGCTCGGCCTGCCGCTGCGGCAGCTGATCGCGCTGATGGTGCTGGAACTTCTGATCCTGTCGCTGGTCGCCGGGGGCATCGGCGTGTTGCTGGGCTACCTGCTCGCGGCCACCCTGCTGCCGGATGTCGCCGCCACGCTCGAAGGGCTTTACGGTGCGCGCATCTCGGGGTCGCTGTCGCTGAACCCGGCCTGGTGGCTCTCAGGCCTTGCCATCGCGCTTCTCGGCACCGCGCTCGCCGCCACCGGCGCGCTGTGGCGCATCGCGCGCATGCCGGTGCTGGCCAGCGGCAAGGCGCGGGCATGGGCCGTCGCCTCGGGGCGGTTGCGCGGGCTGCAGGGGGCGGCGGTGGCGGCGCTTCTTCTGGCCTCGGGCCTGCTTACCGTCCTGGGCGACGGGCTGATCGCGGGCTTTGCGGGGCTCGCCTGCCTGCTCATCGGCGCGGCGCTCGCGCTGCCGGTGATCCTTGACGCGCTACTGACGCTGGCGCAGCGCCGGGCGCGCGGCGTGCGGTCGGAGTGGTTCTGGGCCGACACGCGCCAGCAACTGCCCGGCCTGCGGCTGGCGCTGATGGCGCTCTTGCTGGCGATGGCTGCCAATGTGGGTGTCTCGACCATGGTCTCCAGCTTTCGGCTGACCTTCATCGGCTTTCTCGACCAGCGCCTGACCGCGGAATTGTATGTTGGGGTAGAGTCTGAGGACGAGGCTCCGCGCCTGCAGGAGTTCGCAGAGCCCCGCACGGATGCAATCCTGCCGCTCCTGTCGGTGGACACGCGGCTTGCTGATCAGCCGACCCAGCTATTTGGCGCGCGCGTCGGTCCAAGCTATGCCGACAACTGGAGCTTCATCGCAAGCGATGGCCCTGTCTGGGAGCGGGTCGACGGTGGTGAGGCTGTGATCATCAACGAGCAACTTGCCCGCCGCGCGGATCTCTGGCCCGGCGACAGCTTGCCCATCACGCCCGATGTCACGCTGCCGATCGCCGGTGTGGCCGGCGATTACGGCAACCCCAAGGGCCAGGCGGTGATTGGCGAGGCGCTGTTTCGGGATCTCTACCCGGCCGAGCGCGCGACGCGTTTCGGCCTGCGGACCGACGACCCGAGCGCCCTGCGCGACGCCCTCGTCGACGAGTTCGGTATCGATCCCGGTCAGATCACCGACCAGGCCGCGCTCAAGCGCTTTTCGCTCGACGTGTTCGAACGGACCTTCACCGTGACGGGCGCCCTCAACATCCTGACATTGGCTGTGGCGGGCTTTGCCATGCTGATGAGCCTTCTGACGCTGGCGGGCATGCGCGTGCCGCAACTGGCACCCGCCTGGGCGCTCGGCGTCACGCGGGCCGAGCTTGGGCGGCTGGAGCTGCTGCGCGCGGTGATCCTTGCCGGGCTGACGCTGCTGGTGGCGCTGCCGCTCGGGCTGGCCCTGGCGTGGATGCTGCTCGCCGTCATCAATGTCGAGGCGTTCGGCTGGCGCCTGCCGATGTACCTCTTTCCGCTCGATTACGCGCGGCTCGGCGCGTTCGCCCTGTTGGCGGCAATGCTTGCCGCGCTCTGGCCCGCGCGGCGGCTGGCGCGCACGCCCGCCGCGCATCTGCTCAAGGTGTTTGCCAATGCGAATTGAACCGATCCTCATCTGCCTGATGCTCTCCGCACCGCTGCATGCACAGGGATTTGCCGGGATGGGCACCGATGCAGGCGGCTTTGCCACCCCTCAACCCGACCTGGAATTCGACTTTCCCGCCGATCATGGACCCCACCCCGATTACCGCATCGAATGGTGGTACCTGACCGCCAATCTCGACGCGCCCGACGGCACCGAATACGGGCTGCAATGGACGCTCTTTCGCTCGGCCCTCGCCCCGGGCGAGGCCGAGGGCTGGCAAAGCCCGCAGGTCTGGTTTGCGCATGCCGCAATCACTACGCCCGAGAGCCATCTCAGCACCGAACGCTTTGCGCGCGGCGGCATCGGGCAGGCGGGCGTCACGCCCGACGCGTTCGAGGCGTGGATCGACGACTGGCGCCTGGCGGGCGACAGCGTCGACGACCTGCACGTCACTGCCACAGCACCCAATTTCAGCTATGACATGCGGCTCACGGCCCAAGGCCCGCTCGTCTTTCACGGCGCGGACGGCTATTCGGTCAAGTCCCCGCAAGGACAGGCAAGCTACTACTACTCGCAGCCCTTCTACGAGATCTCCGGCACGCTCGACCTGCCCGATGGCCCGGTCGAAGTGACAGGCTCTGCTTGGCTTGACCGCGAATGGTCGTCGCAGCCGCTGTCCGACGATCAGACCGGCTGGGACTGGTTCTCGCTGACATTTGACACAGGCGAGAAACTGATGGGATTCCAGCTGCGCGAAGACGACGGCGATCCCTTCACCGCCGGCACATGGGTCGCGCCCGACGGGCAGACCATGGCGCTCGACGACGGCGCGCTGCAGGCGACCCCGCTGGAGACCAGCCGCGTCGCGGGGCGCGAGGTTCCGACCACGTGGCGCCTCACCCTGCCCGTCCACGATCTCGATATCGAGGTGGCTGCGCTCAATCCGGACGCCTGGATGGACACCTCCGTGCCCTACTGGGAAGGCCCGGTGCACGTCTCGGGCAGCCATGCGGGGCGCGGCTATCTGGAGATGACCGGCTACGAGTAGCGTGCGACACGGTGCCCGGTGCAGAGTGGACGCAAGGGGGTCGGTTCTGGCCTTGAGCGGTCGTTGGAGGCTTCGCCCCGCGCGGAATCAAGCCCGAAGGGCGCCGCACATCGCCGGGCCGCCCCCGGGCACGGCGATTTGGCTGAAACCAGCGCGATGCTATGATCTTTTCCTGACTTGGCTACGATAAAGCGCTACCAAATTCACGTGGGATCGCCGCACCGCACACCGAGGACGAAGCCGCTTCGCGGCATTGGCGCATTCGGTTGATGGTGTGAGATGCCGGTAACGGCGCGCATTTTGCGATCTGACCGACCTGTCTGACGATTGGGGCCTTCTCAATCATCAGACAGGAGGTTCCCATGACAGAGGAGAGAGTAAGCCCGCTGCGTCA
>Ga0307934_1000508_pt1 | contig 28527 bp, 21 predicted proteins | sample OrgLakmetageno90_FD_201838 | JGI IMG/M metagenome (GOLD analysis project Ga0307934, IMG submission 201838) | Saline water microbial communities from Organic Lake, Antarctica - #90 | ecosystem: Environmental > Aquatic > Non-marine Saline and Alkaline > Saline | place: Antarctica: Organic Lake...
ACCCAAGAAGAGTATGCCTACCGCATTAGCATGTACGATAAATTAGTTCGTGACGTTATTGAATATGAACGTATAACCATTATTGATAAACGATAATAATGCTTAATTTTTTAAAAAACTATTGCTTATGCGTAGTTTTTTTGTTGATGCTGTTGTATAATAAGAGGGTCGGATTATAAAAAATTAATTATATTTATCATTATTTATGTTTTCATCAGAAATGTTTATCCAACCATTTGTTGATATTTGGGCACAAGTCGCAATTTTTGTACCTAAATTCATTGTCGCAATTATTGTACTTTCAATAGGAATGATTATTGCAAACACACTGTATAGACTTATTGTAAAAGCCTTGGGCTCAAAACTTGACGCCATGGTACGACCCTTGGCTGGAGTAGTAGAGCGAGCAGGGTACAAATTACGTGTTGGTCATATTCTGGGCTGGCTTGTAAAATGGTTCTTTATTATTGTAACGTTGATTATTGCTCTTGATATTTTAGATCTTGATCAGGTACAGTCATTCTTGACATATATTGCCTTATACATTCCTCGCGTTATTATCGCAGCATTTGTGGTGTTTGCAGGGTATGTATTAGGAGATTTTGCTAAAAAGCTCGTAAAAGGTTCTACCAAAATGGTAAACTTTAAATCAGCAGCAATGCTGGGAAGTCTTACGCGGACAGTTGTGATTATATTCGCATGTATTATTGCCTTGGAACAAGTAGGCATCGGTACTGGAATTATTCAAACACTCTTTACTGGGCTCGTTGCAATGATTGCTATTGCCGGTGGATTGGCATTTGGTCTTGGCGGTAAAGAAGCTGCAAAAGATGCAATACAAGATGCAAAAAAAGCAATGCACAAGTAATTTACAAAACATTTTTGAAAAACAAAAGTGTTTTTTTATTTCTATAGAATATTATTTTTTATAATGATCACCTTATAAAATAACGTCAGAGAGAAAATTAAATAACTGCTGTGAAAAATACTTGACTATTTTCCACCTACGAGTATATTTTGATCATGAAAAGTTCAGATATAAAAGTTATTCATTAGGGGGTTCAGCTTGTCTTTCGCGAGATCTGATTGGGCCACCCTTAAGGTGGCTTTTTATATCATCAAACGAGGAATATAAATAATGTTTACATTGTTTATACCCAAGTCCAGATGATAGAGTCTTTGACTCTCAGCGACTTTTCACAATAGTACATTGACAAATAAAGACTCAGGAGCATTTTTAAATCGAGCATAGTCATTCACATGATTATGTATCAGAATTAATTATGCGGTTACAAAGTCCTCGCAAGTTTAAACGCATTGCGAGGCAATTAGACCTACGTATTTTTTAAAGCGTACGTAGTTCTTATTTAGATTTCCTAATAGGAATCTAAGAGCACAGGGTGGATGCCTTGGGTGTAGAGAGCGATGAAGGACGTGGACAATCTGCGATATGTTTCGGCGAGGTGATTATCAACCTTTGACCCGGAAATTTCCGAATGGGGAAACCCCTCTGGTGTTATAACCAGAGACTTTGGACAAGAAGCCAAAGAGCGAACGGGGGGAAGTGAAACATCTCAGTACCCCTAGGAACAGAGAACAATAGTTATTTTCTTAGTAGCGGCGAGCGAAACGGAAAGAGCCCAAACCAGAGTAATTACTTTTAGTTTTTATTGTGGGGTTGTAGGGTACTAACGTCTTTACAGAGAAGAGTTACAAAGTAGATATATAGTCGAATCTGATTGAAAGCAGAATCATAGAGGGTGCAAATCCCGTAGACGAAATATATTCACCTCTTTTGTTAGTGTCCCTGAGTACCCCGAGACATGAATATCTCGGGGGAATCCGCCAGTACTAACTGGTAAGGCTAAATATCTCTACACACCGATAGTGAACAAGTACCGTGAGGGAAAGGTGAAAAGAACCCCGGGAGGGGAGTGAAATAGATCTGAAACCCTGTGTTTACAAGGAGTTGGAGAGGTGCTTGCACCTCGACAGCGTGCCTATTGAAGAATGAGCCAACGAGTCTATATATGCAGCAAGCTAAGGGAGTAAGGTTCCGGAGCTACAGGGAAACCGAGTGTGAATAGCGCGAAATATATGTTGTATGTATAGGACCCGAAACCAAGTGATCTTTCCATGTGCAGGGTGAACCTTTTCGAAAGAAAAGGGGAGGCCCGAACCGGGTGGTCGTGCAATTCCATCGGATGACGTGTGGAAAGCAGTGAAAAGCTAATCGAACTTGGTAATAGCTGGTTCTCTCCGAAATAGCTTTAGGGTTAGCGTTATGTGTTCCCATTGGGGGTAGAGCACTGATTGGATCTTGGATAGCCCTAACGGGCGCCAGACCTGTCAAACTCCGAATACCAATTGGTCAAGAACATAGCAGTTAGACTCCGGGCGCGAAGGTCCGGTGGTCAAAAGGGAAACAGCCCAGATCTCAAAATAAGGTCCCTAAATATACATTAAGTGCACTTAAGGAGGTAGAATTTCCTCGACAATCAGGAGGTTGGCTTAGAAGCAGCCATCCTTTAAAGATAGCGTAACAGCTCACTGATCTAGAGATTCTGCGCCGCAAATAATCGGGGCTAAATGTATTACCGAATTTGAGGGCTATAATTTATTATAGCGGTAGGAGAGCGTTCCTCTCTGCGTTGAAGCCAAAGGCGTGAGCCATGGTGGAGCGTGAGGAAGTGAGAATGTTGGCACAAGTAACCGCAACACGGGTGAGATCCCCGTGCGCCGAAAGAATAAGGTTTCCGTGGCTATGATGATCATCCACGGGTTAGTCGGACCTAAGCCAATGACGAACGTCGAAGGTGATGGACACATGGTTAATATTCCATGACTACTAGATGCTGCGATGGAGTGACATAGGACATATACAGGAGCGGATTATTGGATTTCCGTTGTTGATGGTAGAAAGGTATCTTAGGAAAATCCGGGATACACATACTTTCAAAATAGACAAAATTGATACCCTCGGGTTGAGAAATTTTTGTTAAGAGCCTATCGAGAAAAACTTCTAAGCTTAAGCATGTAGTAACCGTACCGCAAACCGACACAGGTATTCAGGTCGAGTAGACCAAGGCGAACGAGTGAGAGGTCCTTAAGGAACTCGGCAAAACAGCGGCCGTAACTTCGGAATAAGGCCCGCCCAAATGCGAATAGAGTATTTAACTCTAAACGTAATTTATGGCAAATTGTCTAGTTATTATGAATCAATCATTCCAAATATAAGATAATTAATACACTGAAAGATTTTAAAATCAAAAACAAGCTCCTGAACTAACTTTTTTAATATTATATTAAATTAAATCGTTCAGGAGCCTAGGGTGATGCAGAGATGCTAACCCGAATACAACAATTATTTTTTAATTGGAGTATGAATTGAGACAAATATCTAGACTGATGTCACAATGTTGAATATTGTATTCGCATTTGGGCCGCAGCGAAAGATCCCTGGCGACTGTTTATCAAAAACACAGCTCCCTGCGAACTCGTAAGAGGATGTATAGGGGGTGACGCCTGACCAATGTCAGAAGGTTAAACACGGATGGTGTAATAGTTTTTAATTATTATGCTGGGCTGTGTAAGCCCTGATCAATGTCGGCCGTAACTATAACGGTCCTAAGGTAGCGAAATTCCTTGTCTGGTAAGTTCAGACGTGCACGAATGGCGTAACGACTGGGGAACTGTCTCAAGGACTTGCTCGGTGAAAATGCAATTCCGGTAAAGATGCCGGATACCTGCAGTTAGACGAAAAGACCCTAGGAGCTTTACTACAGCTTCACATTGGGCCTATAAATTTAATGCGTAGAATAGGTGGGAGACTTTGATGCATTCCTTTCGGGGAATGTTGAGTCGTCAGTGAAATACCACTCTTTAACTTTATGGGCTCTAACCCTCGCGGTAAAAACGCGAAGAGACAGTGTGTGGTGGGTAGTTTGAGTGGGGCGCTTTCCTCCTAAAGAGTAACGGAGGAGCATACAAAGGTTCGTTAGGCGCGTATGGAAATCGTGCTGATAGTGTAATGGCATAAACGAGCTTAACTGCGAGAGGTACATCTCAAGCAGATGCGAAAGCAGATCATAGTGAACCGACAGTGGCCTTTAGACGGCGCTGGAGATTAACGGATAAAAGCTACCCTAGGGATAACAGGCTAGTATCGCCCAAGAGTTCATATCGACGGCGATGTTCGGCACCTTAACTTAAATTTCTTGAATAATTTCAAGTTACATTTACATCGGGGTGCCTAGAAGAGTAATCTTCTAAGTACAGATAATCCTTTAATTAATTTCAAGCAAATTAATTAATAAAAATCTTTTCAATCAACTTGGCTATATGCTGGAACTCCCGGCCAAAATAGTACATCTACCTAAACAGTAATTCGAAAGTTTAAGCTGAACGGTTAAAAACAGATGTATGAGGGACAATCAGCAGGAAAGACTCCGTAAGTGTTTACACATGGAGTATCCTCAGAGACTACACGCCAAGCCCCAATTAAATATTAATTGGGTGAAGATATAGTCCGATCCTCATAGTAATATGAGTTTGCCTCTTCAGAAGAGAGGTGATAAACGAATGGGGTATCGTCTACCCAATCAATAGAGAGCATGTATACAGGATTACATGTAACCCGAACGACAGCGATGTCGGCTCGTCTTATCCTGGGGCTGGAGAAGGTCCCAAGGGTTTGGCTGTTCGCCAATTAAAAAGGCACGCGAGCTGGGTTCAGACCGTCGTAAGACAGGTTGGTCTCTATCTACTGCAGGCGTCGATTCTTGAGAAGATCTGCCCCTAGTACGAGAGGACCGGGGTGGACTGACCTCTGGTCTATGGGCTGTTCCGCCAGGAGCATCGTCCAGTAGCTATGTCAGGAATGGATAACCACTGAAAGCATCTAAGTGGGAAGCCAACTTCAAGATAAGGAATCATAGGGCCCTAGGAGATGACTAGGTTGATAGGTTTTAAGTGGAAGCGCAGTAATGCGTTGAGCTGAGAAATACTAATTGCCCATACCTATTAGGAAATCTGAATAAGAGCAGAATTTTATTATGAAATTCTTGTTTAGAACTAATCGCATAATTAATTCATTCGATTTACGAATGTTTCCTGAGTCTTTATTTGTCAATGTACAAAATTAATATAAATATATCATTATGATATATCTTCAATGTTGAGATCTGGTGGTTTACCATAAAGGAAACACCTCTTCCCATTCCGAACAGAGAAGTGAAGCTTTAGAGGGCCGATGATACTCCTTGTGGGTAAAGTAGGCAATCGCCAGTTCTAAGTATTGAAGAAACACTCGAAAGAGTGTTTTTTATTATGTAACAATAAACTAAAATAACATTTTCTTTTTAAACAAGAAAATTTCTCTATACATGATTAAAAATAGAATAATTTTTTCTTTTTGTTGATGCCTATAAAAAGAGCTCGCATGAGTTGTTTTTTGATATATAATACAACTATGTCTAAGTGGGCTCATAAAAGAAAAAGAAATATATTAATCGTTGTCGGTATTATTGTGTTGGTAATAATAGCTTTCCTTTTTGTAAGGGTGACTGATACAGAGCCGAGTTGTGTTGATGGTATCCAAAATGGAACTGAGACAGGAATCGACTGTGGTGGTGATTGCCTGCGTTTGTGTCAGGATGAAGCAAGAGGTCTGATTGTGTGGTGGGAGCGACCTTTTAGGGTTGCTAACGGAGTCTATAATACGGTTGCCTATATAGAAAACCAAAACCTCTATTCAGGTATAGAGAGAATGTCATATGAATTTCGATTATATGACAAAGATAATATTCTTGTTTCTGAACCATTTCAAGGGACAACTTTTATCGAGCCAAATAAACGTTCTGCTATATTTGCATCAGGTATTAAAACAGGAGAAGGAGAAGCCCATACGGTATTTTTAAGAATTCTTAGTGTTCAAGATTGGGAAAATGTACCCCAAGATTTCTCATATGATTTATTTGATGTTACTCAACCTGTCTTAACAAATCAAGACACCGCACCAAAATTAAGTGCATCTGTGGAAAATAAAACATTCTTTGATTTTGATAATATTCCTGTTGTCGCTATTTTGTATAATCAAAAAGATAATGCCATTGCTGCCAGTCAAACCTTTACCGATAGCCTTTCCCAGGGAGAATCAACCCAGGTTTTTTATTCCTGGCCAGAGCCTTTTGGCGATACTGTTTCTCGTATAGAAATTATTCCGCGGATTGATCCTTTTTTAAATAGATCTGTTGTAGAACAATAGTATATGAAATTTTCTGTATTAAAAAAAATAGACTGGTGGATTGTTGTGTCATTAATTCCCTTAATGGCACTTTCTGTTGCTACTATGAGTTCGTTTTCTGATGGAGGAGGATTATTGGCATATCGTCAATTATTATGGATAGGAATATCTTTTGCGGCATTTCTCATTGTTTCTTCTCTTGATGTTTCTTTTCTTAAACAATCTCGTATTGTTTTAATACTCTATGGTATTGGTGTATCGCTACTTTTAGCATTAATTTTTATTGGTTCAACTAACAAAGGAGCAACGAGTTGGTTTGATTTTGGTGGATTTTCTTTTCAGCCTTCTGATCTTATTAAATTAACCTTAATACTGGTACTCGCAAAATATCTTGCTCGACGACATATCGAGATACGAGCTATTAAACATATTATTATTACAGGAATATATTTTGTCATTCCCTTTCTCCTTATTTTTATTCAACCAGACTTTGGTTCTGCAATTATTCTTTTTGGTATTTGGTTTGGAATGATTCTTGTTTCTGGAATTTCTCGAAGGCATCTATTGATACTCTTTCTTGGTGGGCTTGGGATATTTATGGTTATGTGGACCTTTGTTTTCAAAGAGTATCAAAAAGACCGCCTAAGAACGTTTATTGATCCTCTGTCTGATATTCAAGGAACGGGCTATAACGCTTTTCAGTCAACGATTGCTGTTGGTTCTGGCCAGCTTGCTGGTAAGGGTGTGGGATATGGAACCCAATCACGATTAAGTTTCTTACCTGAACATGAAACAGATTTTATCTATGCAGCTGTGGCTGAAGAATGGGGATTTATTGGTTCTATTATTGTATTAGCCTTGTTTGGAATTGTTATTATTCGAATATTATTATTGGGATATCAAATGAATAGTAATTTCGAATTATTATTTGCTGTTGGATTAGCACTCTATTTTATGACTCATATTATTATTAATATAGGTATGAATATTGGACTTATGCCTGTAACAGGAGTTACCTTACCGTTTATGTCCTATGGAGGCTCTCATTTATTGGTTGAATGGGTTGGTTTAGGAATATTAATGTCTATGCATGGACAATCTAGATCGGTATACAAAAATAATTCTCCTGAAGTTTTCCTTGGTTAACTAAAATAAATTTGTAAACTTTTTTCTCAACGCAAAGCTTTATTCTCTGGTGTAAATAGGTATACTGATATGATTATGACGATTTTGGTAGATGGAAAAAAACTTTCATTAGAATTAAGAGATTCAATAAAAGAATATATAATCCAACAAGAAAAATCTCCTTCTTTGCATATTATTTATATAGGTTCTGATCCTGTTATAGATAATTTTGTAAAATACAAAGAAATTTTTGGTGCGTTTGTTGGCGCAGAGGTCGTAATTCATCGTCTTGGGGCAGATATTACTCTCGAAGAGGCTATTGCCTATGTTGAAAAGCATCAACAAGATGCTGATGGTGTTATTATTCAATTACCTCTACCTGAACATTTAGACCGGGATATGTTATTAAATAGTGTTGACCCAGGCAAAGACATAGATGTTCTCGCAGAAAAAACACGTAATAATTTTATTCAAAACAAGACAGATTTTTTTCCGCCCGTAACAGGGGCCATTGCCTATATTGCGCAACAACATGATGTTGATTTTAAATCATTTAAAACTCTGATTGTTGGAAATGGAACCTTGGTTGGTTATCCGACGGTGTTGTGGATGGATCGTGAAAAATATCATTATACTTTGGTGGACAAACAAACTGATATCTATGTTCTTCATCAACTTATGAATGATTCGGATATTATCATCTCGGGTGTAGGTCAACCGCATATGATAAAAGACTTTTTTATCAAAGAGGGTGTTATTATTTTTGATGCTGGTACAAGTGAGTCTGGTAAAAAGATCATAGGCGATGTTCATCCTGATGCAATAAAAAAAGCATCAATCATGACTCCTGTTCCTGGAGGTATTGGACCTCTGACGATTGCTATTTTATATAACAACTTGCTGCACGCAGCCTACGCTGATTATGATCGAAACATTTATACAAATTCATAGTGATATATTTTTCTGGCTTTATTCCTGGTCTCTTGGATCAGAGGAGTTAAGATTTTGGTTGTATGTTATTGCGCAGGAAATTGATGTATACCTTGTATTTCTGGGTGTTTTCTTTATGGTAGCTCATCACCATAAACGAAACAGTAATAAACCAGAGTTTATATCTCGAGATTCACTAAAGGAAGGTATTTTTACCATTTTTGGTATTTTGGCAGCATGGGGTATTTCATATATTATGAAAATAACTTTTATGATGCCGCGACCTTTTATTCGTTTCAGTAGTGAAATCCTACCCCTTTTTCCGTATGGAGGATTTGATTCATTTCCTTCGGGTCATGCTACACTCTTTGCAGCCTTGGCAACGGCTTTGTATATATATCATAAAAAGATAGGGATACTTTTTTGGATCTTTACTATTCTGATATCTTTGGCGCGAGTTATTTCAGGAGTTCATTTTCCAATTGATATTTTGGTGGGATGGATTTTGGGTACTGTTACGGTAATTATTGTTAATAAAATTATTATAAGAAATAATCCTTAGAAATTTTCAGACAGTGCTCTTTATCTTTAATCTATAAATTTATTTTACAACATGATTTAAAACTTTTTAAAAAGACCTTATCTATTAGGGTTTTTTCTTTAGGTAAGTTGATATATTTACTCATTGCGTCGAGAGCAATTCATAATACTCACCTTGTTCATGTACTTATTACTCCGACATCAATTCGCTATTGTCGTCTAAAAAGACTTCCTTACTCATTGCGTCGAGAGTAATTCGTAATACTCACTTTGTTCATGTACTCATTACTCCGACATCAATTCGCTATTGTTGTATTATTCATAATACTCTGTAGCTCATTGCGTCGAGAGCAATTCGTAATACTCACTTTGTTCATGTACTCATTACTCCGACATCAATTCGCTATTGTTGTATTATTCATAATACTCTGTAGCTCATTGAAAAAAAGCATAAAACGTATAAAGTATAGGTATATGTTAAAAATAAGACTTATTGCATTTACCTTTATTGTGTTGGGTGTATTTCTTGGTGGATATATTTACCAAAGCCAAGAAACACAACCTTTTAAATTAGGTTTAGATTTATCAGGAGGAAGTTATTTGGTCTATCGTGCGGATATATCAGAAGTAGATGAAGGAGAAATCTCTGATTCAATGGATGCCTTGCGCGATACTATAGAGCGCCGTATTAATGCTTTTGGTATTGCTGAACCAAATGTAAATACTGAAACCCATAGTCTGGGTGTTGAGGGTACTGAACAACGTTTAGTCGTTGAATTACCAGGGGTTACTGATCTTGACGAGGCTGTCGATTTGATTGGTCAGACGCCTTTTTTGGAATTTAAATCAGAGGCATCTCTTGAAGAACAAGAACGTATTAACGATGAGATAGAGGTCCTTGTTTCGTCTCTCAATACTGACGAAGAAGGGAATTTAGTTGCAGGTGAAGAATTTGATATCAATGCTATCATGGCATTGGAATCACAACGTTATGTGAATTCACCCTTAACCGGTAAGTATCTTGAAAAAGCACAATTACAATTTTCTCAGGGCGGGATTCAAAGCGGTGGTTCATTACAATCACAACCGATTATCGCACTGTCTTTTGATCGAGAAGGTGCAGATCTTTTTGAAGAGCTAACGCGAAATAATATAGGCAGAACTATTGCTATTTTTCTTGATGGCGTTATTGTTTCTGCTCCTGTTGTAAACCAAGCTATCTCAGGTGGTCAAGCAATCATTGAAGGATCCTTTACCATTGATGAAGCAAAGGAAACTGTCGGAAGACTTAATTCTGGGGCTTTGCCTATTCCTATTGAATTAATTTCAACAAACACTATTGGACCAACTCTTGGTCAGGATGCGGTGAACGCGGGGGTTTTTGCTGGTGTTCTTGGTCTTATTCTTGTTGGGATTGTGTTGGTTCTTTGGTATCGATTACCAGGATTGATTGCGGTTATTGCCTTGGGAATTTATACAACTATTATGTTATGGATGTTTAAAACTATTCCTATTACGCTGACTTCGGCAGGGATTACGGGATTTATTATTTCAATTGGTATTGCGGTAGATGCGAATATATTGATTTTTGAGCGAATGAAAGAGGAATTAAAAAAAGGCGCAAATCGATATGCTGCTGTTGAAATTGGATTCAAACGAGCCTGGGCATCAATTAGAGATGCAAATATTTCATCAATTATCTCAGCCGTATTTCTGTTTTGGTTTGGGACTGCGTTGATCAAAGGATTTGCATTGACCTTTGGATTGGGAATTTTAATTTCTATGTTCACGGCGGTTACGGTCACTCGATTCTTATTATTGTCTTTGGCAAAGAAAAAAGGAAAGAGTTCAAAAATTATGAGATTCTTATACCAAAATGGTTTTAACAAATAGTCATATGTTTATTACAAAATATAGAAAGTGGTTTATTAGTTTTTCAGCAATACTCGTTTTGACAGGTATTGTTGTTATTGGATCTATCGGTTTAGATTATGGAATAGAATTCACGGGAGGTTCTGTTTTGGAAGTTTCTTATGAACAAAAACCTGAAATAGATATTCTAAGAACGAGTCTCTTTGAAGGTGGATTTGAAAACGTACTCGTACAACCTTTTGGAGATAATGGATATGTTGTCAAAACACAAACGATATCAGAAGAAGATAGGAAGGCCTTGGTTTCTTTGATGAATGTAGAAGGGTCTGAGATGTCTATCGAACGATATAATTCAATTGGACCATCAGTCGGAAGAGAGCTTCGAACAAAATCTCTGTATGCATTGATTGCTGTTTCGTTAGGTATTATCCTCTTTGTTGCCTATGCCTTTCGAAAGGTAACCTATCCTATTTCTTCGTGGAAATATGGGATAGTCGCAGTGATTGCATTATTGCATGACATTATTATTCCTATTGGGATTTTGACCCTATTGGGAACCGAGGTTGATACTTTGTATGTCGTCGGACTCTTGTCCATTCTTGGGTTATCGGTAAATGATACTATTGTTGTTTTTGATAGGATTCGAGAGTCTTTGTCAGATAATCAAGAAAAAAATAAAAAAGAATCATTTACCAAAACAGTTGGTAATGCTATTGGTCAAACTATTACGCGTTCTATTTTTACATCGTTGACGTTATTGGTTGTATTGCTGGCTCTTTATTTCAGAGGCCCAGCGGCAACACAGACCTTGTCATTGGTATTATTGTTAGGAACATTGGTGGGAACCTATTCATCAATTTTCTTGGCTTCGCCTTTGTTAACCATGTTGGTAGGAAAAGAAAAAAAAGACGTTCAATAAAAAAATACCGAAAGGTATTTTTTTATACAAGATTGAATATATTTGATCGTTTAAATAATTTGGACGATAAATAATAAAATGCTTTAATGTTATTAAACTAAAAATTTAACCATGAAAACAAAAATGCTGATGATGAGCTTCTTGGTTTTCATACTGGGAAGTTCGATTAACGAAAATAATGCTTATGAGAAAAAAGTTCTTGTAACTGGAAAAATTATCACCCAAGGTCTCTTGATACCAAATGGACATCTAGAATTTTATGTACACCATTATAATGGAAAAATACAGAGTCTGAATCTTCGAGGAGGAGCACTTTTTATTTCAAGAACAAAAACTATTAAAATAAAAGATATTAAAAAAGACAGTCTGACTTCGATAAGCCTACATGAATCATTGGATCAAATATTTTCTATTGATATCAGTTCTGCATTCACCAAAGATGGAGGTACTTTGTATTCTTCAATTACTGATAATAATTTACATACAGATTATTATCAAATTGACATCATAAAAAAAGATAATACGTTCAAAACGTATCATCAAAAATTATATGATTCAAATAATATTTCAAAAAAAGAATTTAATAAGATAATTATTGAACTTGATAAATCAGGGGATATAAAAAAATACAACATATTATTTGAATAAAGCGTTCCTTGTGAGCGCTTTTTTGTTATACTGGTTATATTAAAAGACTAATTTATTATTTATATGTACATTGGGTTAATTATTTTGGCAGTTATTGCTGTGTTTATTATTGGTTTATACAATAATCTTGTAAAACTTCGGGTTCGGACTGATGAAGCGTGGGCTGATATTGATGTTCAATTGAAACGTCGGTATGATCTTATTCCTAATTTAGTTGAAGCCGTAAAAGGGTATGCGAGTCATGAACGAGAGACGCTTGATGCCGTTGTCGAGGCGCGTGCTCAGGCAACAGCAATGAATATTGATGTTGCTAATGTGACACCTGATCAAATGGCTGAATTTGCTACCATGCAATCAGGTATTTCTGGAGCTTTGGGTAAATTAATGGCTATTGCCGAAGCCTATCCAGACCTCAAGGCAAATGAAAACTTTTTGGATCTACAAAACGAATTAACCGATACTGAAAATAAAATACAGGCAGCACGAAGATTTTATAATATGAATGTTCGCGATTTAAATATTGCCGTACAATCATTTCCAGCAAATCTTATAGCAGGAAGTTTTGGTTTCAATTCTCGGGAATTCTTTGAATTAGATGAAACTTCAACTGCACGAGAGCCCGTTGCTGTTTCGTTTAAATAACCAAAGAGTCCTATAAAATTACGAAGATTTGATCTTCGTAATTTTTATTAACTCAAGGCTGAAAATGCTATACTATCGGTATGAAAAATTTTTATACACACGAGCGTAGTAACAAACTAAAAACATGGTTTCTTATGTTATTATTTTTTGGTATTGTTCTGGGTCTTGGATACTTTCTAAGTTATTATTTCAATTCACCTCAAATTTTATATCTTGCTGTTATTATTTCAATAGGTATGAATATATGGGCGTATTGGTTTTCTCATAAGACGGTAATCAAAATGACAGGAGCCCAAGAAGTTGCTTTTGCAGATGCTCCAGAACTTCATAGGATTGTAGAGAATCTATCCATTACTGCAGGACTGCCAAAACCAAAAATCTATATCGTAGATGATGCATCACCAAATGCTTTTGCAACGGGTCGTAACAAAAAACATGCTGTTGTCGCAGTTACGACTGGGTTATTAGAAATCCTCAGCAAACAAGAACTAGAAGGCGTCATTGCTCATGAATTGGCTCATATTGGAAATAACGATATGCTTGTCTCAACGGTCGCTGTGGTATTGGTCGGTGTTGTGACTATGGTTTCTGATTTATTATTACGCGGAACGATGTTCGGTGGTGGACGCGGTAATCGTCAAGGAGGAAATCCGGCGTCTTTGATAATAGGTCTTGTGCTGGCATTATTAATGCCAATTATTGGAGGTCTGATTCGTTTTGCTATTTCACGTAAAAGAGAATTATTGGCTGATGCAACGGCGGCAATGTTGACTCGTTATCCAGAAGGACTTGCCAGTGCTCTTGAGAAAATTCATAGTCACGGTTCAAAAATGCGTAGTGCTAATCATGCAACCGCTCATATGTTTATTGCAAACCCTTTTGGTAGGAAACGAACTGCCACCTATGTGAATCGATTGTTTATGACACATCCACCGGCTGAAATGCGGATTGATTTATTGCGAGGTATGGATGGAAGAAAAAGTTTGTAATATAAAAAACTATTTATTGAATAGTTTTTAATTTGACAAATATAATTTAAGGTGTACATTATATATAATTCGTTTTTTGGATCTTATGTTTGATTTAATGTGTTCGCGATAGTCGTGAATACATAAAATCAAATATCAACCAAAAAAATGAATACTATGAAAAATTTAACAAGTAAATCAATTGTAAACCAGTTAACTCAAATGACCGTGACCATGAGATTGGTAGGATTTATTCTTATTGTCGTTCTTGTTGGTACAAAGGTGATCTTGGGTTGGCGACCAGAAAACTGGGCTTTTACTGAAACTATTGTTGCTGCTTCTATTTTATGTTTTGTTATTATACCTACGATCTTTGTTATATACGGCACCACCCGTAAAGCAAAACTTAGTTATGTAATAATAATACGTCAAAATAGAGATGCTCTCAATCGTTTCAAGAAAGGTAGTGATCAACGAATCGCAAAAGCGAAAGCGGATGCAAAAAGGGACCACGATATACAGATGACTGAAATGAATGCTGAATTAAAGGCACTTCAGTCATCTTAAGATTGATTTACTTAAAAAATCAAAAACTTCATAACACACCCTACGTCCTGTAGAGGAATGCCACATATACGTCCTGTATTATGTGGTTTTTTAATTCATTTTTTATCTTTTCTTATTCTTTTGTAAAATAGTATTTGTATATATAATGAGAAAACTATGGAAATTAAAAGAATAACATACTCTTTTATTTGAAGCGTATTGGTTTTTTGAATAAAAAGGAGCCTAAACGAATCTGAATAATTACAACTGGCACTATTGTAAACGAGACTTTTTGTTTTTAGCCTTGAATAATCACGAGTTTGGTAGTCTTGTTCTTCTAAGCATGTCCCAATTATATTGATGTGACCTGGATGCGCAGACAGACTCGAAATGAATAAGCTATTTAGAGTAAAAAAGAATAGACCTACATAGATGAGTAAATATTTTTTTCCTATAGTCTTGTTTTTTAAAAAATAGATAACAAAACCTATAATAAGAAGGATCGGTATAAATCGCATAATAAAACCGTGTACTTGAACTACAAAAAAATATGAATCAGGAAAAAGTCTGTCCACGATATCCAAAATTAAAAGAATAATAGGGACAAGGCTGATAGTCCCAATCAACCAGCCTGGAAGATATTTTTTTCTATACTTTAGGATTAAGGTATAAGCAATAAGAAAAATAAAGCTCACGCCAAAAAGAATAAATTTTGATGCTATGGGTATACCAAGTGATGTCATGATAATCACAAAAAACAGTACAACTGATAAAATAAGAGTATAAAATGGATTCATAAGAATATTAATTATTGTTTGTAAAGCTATGTAAGGAGTTTATTTGAATCAAAAATCAGATTCTATTAATATAACTTCTGTATTATTACCTGCAGACCACTGATATGCTGCGGGAAAGAATTTTGGTGATGTATTTTTAAGGATATCCATTTTGATTATTTGTCCTGTATTTTTATGGAGAAGATAATAATCATCTCCTTTCTTTTCTTCAGAATTAGATACTAAGAATAAAATTAATTCACCATTAATTGACTCTGATGCATAGTAAATACGGCTATTATTTGTTTCATGTAATAGATAATCACCTCTATTAGTTGTATTAAAATAATTCAGACGATAGATATATTTATTAGATCCATTTGATTTTCTTGTCGTATAATAATAGCCATCTCCAGATCTATCCATATAGGCATATGATGATGCAAGGGTATAGTATTTTTGAAACGTAGGAGTTTCTTTAATGATAAAAAAATCAGGTACATATGCGTTTATTGATTCTGCTGTGATTATCTCTTTACTTTTTATTCCATTATTTTGTAGATCATATTCGATTTTAAATCGAAGAGGTTCTCCTTTCCAACTGTGACCGATTATTGTAATTATGTTCTCTTCTTTTGTAGGCAAGGTATTTGAATAATCTATTGTTTCGTTAAAGGAATCAAGAGACATTGTAGTAATACCTGACACATCGGGTACAACATCTTTTCTGATACCAACAGATGTTATCAAAAGAAGAATGAGTAAAATGGGTAATATCAAGAATATAAATGAAATATTTTTTTTCATAGTTTAATAATAGCATGACTACACCTTAGCTAAAGGATAATATTTTTAGCTAACGCTAACGGAGAAATTTTGTCTTATAGGTTAAATTAAAATCCAAAATTAATTACTTATATAAAAGACTCGCCTAAAAATATTTTCTTATAGAAAATTTCATAGACCCAGCTCGCTTGTCCTGCTCGTCATACTTCCTCGATCGGACATACCTCCGCTTTTCTCGTCCCTACGAAATGTTCGCAGGAACATTTCTCTGGGCGTACAAAAAAGAAAAAGAGATATTACGTTATAAAATGATATTTACTTCGCGTGGAATTCCAGAGTTTACTCAAAATGGTCTTACTTGGTAATAAAATTCTTTTATATTTATTACAGTAAGTTACTGGAACTATACAGAGATATATCAAGCGCGAGTGCTATTCTTCGTCATCACCATCAAACAAACTCGCAGCAGTCTCAACACGATGATCTTTTTTATCTGCATATCCGAATTTAGAAGAGAGAAGTAATGCGGTGATCTTTGATAATAGGTCTTGTGCTGGCATTATTAATGCCAATTATTGGAGGTCTGATTCGTTTTGCTATTTCACGTAAAAGAGAATTATTGGCTGATGCAACAGCGGCAATGTTGACGCGTTATCCAGAAGGACTTGCCAGTGCTCTTGAGAAAATTCATAGTCACGGTTCAAAAATGCGTAGTGCTAATCATGCAACCGCTCATATGTTTATTGCAAACCCTTTTGGTAGGAAACGAACTGCCACCTATGTGAATCGATTGTTTATGACACATCCACCGGCTGAAATGCGTATTGATTTATTGCGAGGTATGGATGGAAGAAAGAGTTTGTAAGTTGATATGAGAAAAAGTTATCTTTTGATATAATAACCTTATGGAAAACCCTCAATTTTTAAAGAAAAAATACAACAACCTGCACACTTCACCCGAGGTTGCATCAGCTGCCAATCGAACTGAAAAACAAACAGGTGAAAAAATACCTCAATCACCCGAGAAACAAATCCAAAACTACTTGGATCGCTTTTCAGAAATACTTGATCGAGAGGATCCAGAAAAACGACAACAGGGAATAGAAGCATTAAAGAAAGTTCTTCACAAAGAGCTTGTTATTAAAAAAGAAAATATACCTCTTGATTATTTTCTTGATCAAGAACAAAATATTGCAGAGCGACTGGGTCATGGGCGACCCGAGGCAACAGATGGTTGGAAAGAACGCAAAACTAACGAGATACTGCAGGGACAACAAAGATCACTTGATATATGGATTGACTATCTATCATCATCTGACGCTATGTACCCTGACTGGGCAAAATATTGGGCATTTCGATCAATGACACAAATGGGAGGATATGATAAGGAAAAAGGTAAATTTGGAAAACGTACGGAAACCTCATCACAGCCATTTCCAACATTAAATATTGCCTGTATGGCAAAGACTATTGATTTGGTGCAACGCCATCTTGAAATTACAGGACTTACAAAAGATAGCACTGAACGTCAGAAGAAAGAAAAAGAGCTTTCTTATGCACTGAATCATGATTCACAATACAAGGATCTATTATCAACTGAAAACTTTAGCAAACTCTATACTCATGCCCTGGAACAGTTCTCGGGAATGTCATGGGAATCTCTTGAAAATATTGCAGGTCAATGGAAAACCTATGAACAGGGTTCTGAACCTGATGAGTTATATGACTCTTTGCAGGGATATCCTTTGGAATGGTGTACGGCAACAAACATTGAAACGGCACGAGATCAATTAGAAGGCGGAGATTTCCATGTATATTATTCACAAAACAAAGATGGGATCTCAACAATTCCACGGTTGGCTATACGTATGGAATATGATTCTATTGCAGAGATTCGTGGAATCGAAAAAGACCAGAATATTGATAGCTTTATTAATCCTGTGCTTGATGAAAAATTACATGAATTTGGTGGTGAAGGGGAGTCATATCTGAAAAAATCACAAGACATGAAACAGATGACAGCAATTACTGAAAAACATATAGCAGGGCAAGAATTAAATAAAGAGGACCTGCGTTTTCTCTATGAATTAGATGGAGAAATAGAAGGATTTGGGTATGAGGAGGACCCAAGAATTAATGAGATAAAAAACCAACGTGACAAACTAATGGATTTATCTGCAATATTTGATTGTAAATATTATGAAGGAAATCTTAACCTCGACACTCTCTCCTCAGCAGAAGGACTGGTTCTCCCTGAACATATTGGAGGATATCTTGACCTCAGCGATCTCTCCTCAGCAGAAGGACTGGTTCTCCCTGAACATATTGGAGGATATCTTGACCTCAGCGATCTCTCCTTGGCAAAAGGACTGGTTCTCCCTAATCATATTGAAGGAAATCTTTACCTCAACGGCCTCACCTCAGTAGAGGGACTGGTTCTCCCTAATCATATTGGAGGAGGTCTTCACATCCGCAGGCTCTCCTCAGCAGAAGGACTGGTTCTCCCTAATCATATTGGAGGATATCTTGACCTCCGCAGGCTCTCCTCAGTAGAGGGACTGGTTCTCCCTAATCATATTGAAGGAAATCTTTACCTCAACGGTCTCTCCTTGGCAGAAGGACTGGTTCTCCCTAATCATATTGGAGGAGATCTTGACCTCAGCTATCTCTCCTTGGCAAAAGGACTGGTTCTCCCTGAACATATTGGGGGAGATCTTAACCTCGACACTCTCTCCTCAGCAGAAGGACTGGTTCTCCCTGAACATATTGGGGGAGATCTTTACCTCACCATGCTCTCCTCAGTAGAAGGACTGGTTCTCCCAAAACATATTGGAGGAACTCTTGACCTCAGCTATCTCTCCTCAGTAGAGGGACTGGTTCTCCCTAATCATATTGAAGGAAATCTTTACCTCAACGGTCTCTCCTTGGCAAAAGGACTGGTTCTGCCTAAACATATTGAAGGAAGTCTTAACCTCAACGGTCTCTCCTTGGCAGAAGGACTGGTTCTCCCTGAACATATTGGAGGAAGTCTTTACCTCAGCGATCTCTCCTCAGTAGAAAAAGAAAAATTAAGACAGCGCTATCCTGAACATTCAGGAAAAATTTCATAGACCCAGCTCGCTTGTCCTGCTCGTCATACTTCCTCGATCGGACATACCTCCGCTTTTCTCGTCCCTACGAAATGTTCGCAGGAACATTTCTCTGGGCGTACAAAAAAGAAAAAACCGAAACATAAATGTTTAGGTTTTTTCTTTTTTGTACAGCCAATCGTCCTAGAACCCTTCTGATACATTACAGAACAATGTTTCTGAGCCATTCTTCTTATAAATAGTAACGACCCACTCGTGCTCTATAGATTTCAAAAAGTGACAAAAGTGACACAGGTAGAGGGTTTTGAGAAAAGTTACACATTATTGTAATTTTTTGTTCAAATAAATTTTTACAACAATTTATTAATATATTGTCAAATAACTATTCTTTGATATAATAAGGACATGGAAAATCCTCAATTTTTAAAAAGAAAATACAACAACCTTCACACCTCACCCGAGGTTGCATCAGCTACCAATCGAACTGAAAAACAAACAGGTGAAAAAATATCTCAATCTCCAGAAAAACAAATCCAAAATTATCTAGATAGATTTTCAGAGATATTAAACAGAGAAGATACAGAAGAACGACAACAGGGGATAGAGGCTTTAAAAAAAGTACTTCACAAGAACCTTATCATTAAAGAAGAGAATATTCCTCTTGATTATTTTATTGAACAAGAACAAGGTATTGCAGAGCAAAGGGGTCACGGTCGTCCAGAAGCTACTCCTCATTGGAAAAAGCAGAAGACTAAAGAAATACTCCAAGGACAAGAAAGATCGCTTGATAAATGGATTGATTATCTTTCTTTCCCAAATGCCATGTATCCAGACTGGGCTAAATACTGGGCTTTCCGCTCTATGACCCAAATGGGAGGGTATAGCAAAAAAGAGGGTAAGTTTGGTAAACGTACTGAAAAATCGTCTCAACCATTTCCAACATTGAATATTGCATGTATGGCAAAAACTATTGATTTGGTGCAACGAAACGTTGAAATTACAGGACTTCCAAAGGATGATCCAGAGCGTCTCAAAAAAGAAAAGGAACTTTCTTATGCCTTGAATCATGATTCAGAATACAAGGAATTATTAAGTACTGAAAATTTCAGTAAACTATATACTCATGCTCTTGAAAAATTTTCAGGAATGTCATGGGAATCTCTTGAAAATATTGCAGGTCAATGGAAAACCTATGAACAAGGTTCTGAACCTGATGAGTTATATGACTCTTTGCAAGGATATCCTTTGGAATGGTGTACGGCAACAAATATTGAAACGGCACGAGACCAACTAGAGGGCGGAGATTTCCACGTATATTATTCACAAAACAAAGATGGGATCTCAACGATTCCACGTATTGCTATTCTGATGGAACATGATTCTATCGCAGAGATACGTGGAATCGAAAAAGAACAAAATATGGATGCCTATATCAATCCTGTTTTGGATGAAAAATTACATGAATTCGGATCTGAAGGGGAATCATATCTTAAAAAATCTGAAGACATGAAACGCATGACAGAGGTTACTGAAAAACATAGAGCAGGACAAGAATTAAACAAAGATGATCTGCGTTTTATTCACCAATTAGATGGGAGAATAGAAGGGTTTGGGTATGAAGAAGATTCGCGGATTAATGAGGTGAGAGAAAATCGAGATTGGAAAGATGACATGTTCATCATTTTTGAGGTAAATGATGATAATAGTCTTGCAAGGTCTATGGTGATTGAGGATTTGAAACATAAGCTCAGAGGAAAGCTAGAAAAATTTAATGAATTAGATTCAAATATATGTTTTGATCTCTTGGGGCCAACAGGCCATGATAATTACAATGTTCTGAGAAATTTAAAAATTTTTAAAGATGTTAGTCACTTACAGGTTTTAAAAAAACTTATTGATCTAAATAGATTTGAAGATATAATAAGTAATATGGACTGTTTTGATAGTAGTATTAATCATAATGATATAGTCTCTTACTCAATAGAAAATGGTAAGAGTGGATATATTTCAAGTAATTTAGATAAGTTCAATGGGATTGATCATAAAGAGCTTGCGTTTAAATTGATAAAATCTGGTCATTCGTATTCTGTGGTTGATGATTTAAAGAAGTTCAATGGGGTTGATCATAATGAAATAGCTCTGGCAATAATTGAGTTTTCTGGTTACGAACCACTATATAAAAAATTAAGTAATTTTGAGAATTTAAACAGTGAGATTGGGCTTAAAATTATTCAAAATAGTATTGGATCAAATGTAATAAAGTCTATTGAATCTTTCAAATTAACTGATCGTTTTCTGTTACTTAAGAAAGAAATTGAATTGGGTACCATAAAAAGTTATTTTGATAACAAAGAAAAGTTCAATTTCCTTGATGAAGATCAAAAAAGAGAAATTACTTCTATGTCGAGAAATGAATTTGATCGTATTACAAAAGATGTTGTGCGTTTTAATAAAATCCTCAATTTTTTTGCGTTAAACTTAAGAAATGAAAAATTTCTTAAGTTCTTGAGTGATAATTATATAGACCCAAGACCTACTACAAAATTATCAAAATCAGATTCTCTTAAGATAAAAGAATATTTAGATTCAATTAAATTTTGGGCTAATGATTAAAAAATACTTTTCTAGGTATTTTTTCAGCTACTTGAATTTTTTTATTCTTTAGGTATAACTCACATATACGTCCTGTATCTATGAGTTTTTTACTTATCAATACCCTGTATTGCGACATAATAGAAGTATGAAAGATTTAATTCCAAGTACCTTTAAATATTGTCTCTACGCTAGAAAATCAACAGAACAAGACGAGAAACAAGCACTCTCAATTGATTCACAAATCAATGAAATGAAACAAATAGGTCAGAGGTTAGGTTTACATATTGTAGAAGTAAAGAAAGAATCACATTCCGCAAAGGAGTCAGATAAACGACCTATATTCGCAGAAATGATTAATGAACTCATTTTAGGTAAGTATAACGGAATACTGACTTGGGCACCTGATAGACTATCTCGTAATGCAGGAGATTTAGGTTCACTAGTAGATTTGATGGACCAAGGAAAGCTATTGGATATACAGACATATGGTCAGAAGTTCTCCAATTCACCAAATGAGAAATTTCTATTAATGATTCTTTGTTCTCAAGCAAAGCTAGAAAACGATAATAAGAGTATAAATATTAAAAGAGGAATGAGAGCTCGATGTGAACAAGGGCTATGGCCTACGAGGCCTCCTACAGGCTATTTAAAAGAAAAAAGAATAGATAAGAAGTGCGTATCTATTCTTGATCCAGAACGTGCACCTATCATCAAACAAATGTTTAAAAAAGTAGCATACGATGGGTGGAGTGGTAGAAAAATTCATACATGGTTAAAAACTGAAATTGGATTTAAAACAGAAACTGGCGGAACCCTCAGTTTAGGAAATATATATAGAATACTTCAAAATCATTTCTATTACGGAAGATTTGAATATCCAAAGAAATCAGGTAATTGGTATACAGGAATTCATGAACCATTAATAACAAAAGAACTCTTTAACCTCACCCAAGCACAAACAAAAAGACAAACATTAATCCCTAAATCGGAACAAAAAGAGTTTGCTTTTACTAAAATTATGAAATGCGGACTCTGCGGTTCAGGTATTACTGCAGAAGAAAAATTCAAACATCAAAAGAATGGAAATGTTCACCGCTATGTTTATTATGGATGTACTGGTGTCAGAGACGTGAATTGTAAATGCGGATATGTTAATGAGAAAGATTTAATCAAGCAACTTAAAACACTAATTGATGACGTTGATATTAAATTGTTACCAATGAAAGAAAAAATAACAAGAGAAGTGAAGAGGTACAAGAAATTCCATAGCATGCTACTTGATACAAAATCAGAAATTGTAATCAAGAATATTGATTTAAGAAATTATGCAAAGTTTATATTACAAGAAGGAGAAATCAAAGAACAACGAGAATTGATTGGTTGTTTAAGAAGTAATTTGTTTCTCGCTAACAAGAAAATCTATTTAGAATAATTACTTATCTAATACAAAATAAAAACTATTCATATGAATAGTTTTTTATTTTAGAACTAAGCCACTCGTGCTAGCTCTCGTTAGTACGCCCAGAGGGACTCGAACCCCCAACATCCGAGGAATAAGCTCGGCGCTCTAGCCAATTGAGCTATAGGCGCAAATGCATAAAGCACTGTTATTAGAATATCCTAATCAATAAATTTTTCAATGATAAAAACTACTTGACTTTATTTTAGAACTAGTTTAGTATACGCAGTATCAAAGGTGTTTAAGAAGGGACGTTAGTTCGCAATTAAATTATGTTTGAAATTTATAAGCAATTAATTTTCTAAAAATATGCAAAAAGGAACTATCAAAAAAGTGATGGATAAAGGTTTTGGATTTATTGGTGTTGAAGGACAAGAAAAAGATCTTTTCTTCCACATGAACGAACTACAAAATTTTGACTTCAATGACTTACGAGAAGGTGATACTGTAGAATTTGAAACTGAAGACGGACCAAAAGGTTTATCAGCAGTTAACGTTTCAAAAGTAGACGCGTAATCGCATAAAAAGACCTCAGATTATTCTGAGGTTTTTTTATTGATATATATCTATATTTTTTAGTGTTTCTTGTCGAGAAATTTGATTGCCTTGTCTCTATATAAAAATAAACAATCATTATTCCTGTTACAGGTACGTATTGTAATGTTGTTTCTTTATAAAACATGTATACTTTAAAAATATATGACAACACTTATTATACTTGCCCTTGCTGTCGTTATTGGCTCGGGATTGTTTTCTGGAATCGAGGCTGCATTATTCGCCGTTCCTCATTCGCGCGTAATGGTTTTGAAGGAACAAAAAACAAAAAGCTCCTTGGCGCTCTTTAGAATAAAAGATAATATGCAACGTGCTATTATTGTTATTGTTATTGCGAACAACATTGTTAATATTGTTGGTTCTATTTTCGTAGGGGTTATAGCAACGCAGGTATTAGGAAGTACCTGGATTGGTCTTGTTTCTGCCGTTATCACCTTGTTAATAATTATTTTTGGTGAAATTCTTCCAAAAACAATTGGTGAAAATAATGCTGAAAAAATTAGCCTTGCCGTTGCTCAGCCTATTCTATATATGATTCGTATTCTTTCTCCATTGGTTTGGGTCCTCGAGAGGCTAACAAAACGTTTTACTACGGTGCGAAAAATGATTTCTGAAGAAGAGCTGCATATGCTCTCAGAGCTTGGTCATCTAGAAGGAAGTATCGAAGAAGACGAACGTGATTTGATTCATCGCGTGTTTACTCTTAATGATATTACTGCACGCGATATCATGACTCCTCGAACACAGATGGTTGCATTTCAACGAGATGCACATGTAGGTGAAATACGTGAAGATATTTTTGACCTCGTTAATTCTCGTTTACCGGTATATGGTGAAGATTATGATGATATTGTTGGATTATGCTATCGACGAAATCTGTTAATAGCCTTGGCAAAAGATGAAGACAGTCGAACAATCTCGTCTTTTATTCAAGATATATTATATGTATCAGAAAATATTAGAGTTGATGATTTGCTGCAATTGTTTCTGGAACGCCGCGAACATATTGCTATTGTTAAAGATGAATTTGAGGGAACCAGCGGTTTGGTAACCCTAGAAGATGTATTGGAACAATTGGTTGGAGAAATTGTTGATGAAACTGATGAAGTCGTTGATACACGAGAAGAAGCAAAACGAGAAGCCGGTAAATCTGATTTGGTAGTAGAGGAATCAGAAGAACGTCTCATTACAGAAGAATAAATAGTATTGTCCTTGGGATAGAGGCTACAGAAAAACAACAATGTGATTATATTGTTGTTTTTCTGATATGAATACAATACCTTTGATTTTATTGCTTGTCAGATGTAGAGAAAGAAACTAGTATTAATGTATGTGGTTCACCTATACAATTTTATCAATATTTTCTTTGGGTATTGCGTATACATTATTCAAGTTCCCAGCACTCCAAAATCAAAATAGGTTTGCTTCAACTTTTTGGGTTAATTTTTCAAGTCTAATCTTGGTAACTCTTGGTATTGTATTATTTTCTCCTCATTCAATATCCCTTATTACTGAAAAAATTGTATGGATTGGATTATTATGGGGTCTTATTTTTAGCCTTAATATATTTTTTTATATGAGTGCTCTTAAAAAGATGTATGCCAGCGTTGTATTTCCTATTGCTAGTGCTATTAGTACTATTTTTGTTATCGCTGTTGGTTTTATTTTTCTTTCAGACACTGTCTCTTTATTAAAAATAGTTGGAATTATTATTATCCTGGCTTTTGTATACCTTCTTAATAAAAAGAAAGGAAAAATATCTTTTGATAGGGAATTATTACTTTATTTCTTTGGGATTATTATTACCTCATTTCTTGTTAAATATATTCAAAAGATTCTTATTGATCTCAGCGGTGACCCTATTGCTGTAATGTTACCTGAATATATTGGTGCAACAATTTTTTCACTTATTTTTGGATATTTATTTTACAAGAAAGATTTTCTTGTTGCTCTGGGTAAAAAACAAGAAATAAAAAGTGGAATAATTATTGCCATTCCCTTGTTAGCCGGTGGATATTTTCTTATTAGCGCCTTAAAAATAGGTGAATTATCCCAAGTCTTCACTATGCATCCTGCATATGTTGTAATTGTTGCATTGTTGAGTTCAATTTTCTTTAAGGAAAAGCTTGGGTGGAAGAAACTTATGATAATCTTTGCTATTGTTTTTGGTATTATTTTAATTAAAATTGGATAAAGAAAAATCCTCGTAAAAATACGAGGATTTTAATATATAAATCTGAAATATAAATGAATCACTATTGGTAACAATAAAAAATATAATGATATCCGTTCGTAAAATATAGGAGAAATATATTTATTAGTTATTTTATACAATCTATTCAATTTTTCAAAGCAAAAAACAATCTCTCTAGATTGTTTTAATTTACTCAAAATGTATTTGATAACTCTTGCCGTCAATAATTGTTTTTAATTCTGGGAAATTTTCTAATGCTTCGTCATTCTCAATAATTTCTTTGGCTTCGTTACGGGCGAATTCAACCATTTTGATATTTTTGATGGCTTCCATAGCCAGATCTGACATACCCCATTGTTTGACCCCAGCCAAGTCTCCTGCACCTCGCATAGATAAATCAATCTCTGCTAGTTCGAACCCGTTTTTCGCTTGGACGATGGCTTTCATTCTATCCATGGTTTTATCTGTTTTTGCATCGGCAAAAAGATAACAATATGATTGATGGTTCGATCGAATAACACGACCACGCAATTGGTGTAATTGCGCTAGTCCGAATCGCTCGGCACCCTCAATAATAATACTAGTTGCATTAGGAACATTTACGCCAACCTCGACGACTGATGTTGATACCAAAACGTCTATTTCATGATTATAGAATCGATTCATGGCGTCTTCTTTTTCATTTTTTTTCATTTTTGAATGCATGATATCAACTCTGTAATCTTTGAATTCTGTCGCCTGCAATCGCTTTGCCTCGGCTTTGACTGATTTTAATTGCAGAGCCTTTTCTTTGTCGGGATCAGGTTCACTGATGCGCGGACAAATAACATAACATTGCCGTCCTTCGTCTAGACGTTCACGCATTGATGCATAGACAGCCTCACGTGATTCTGGTGATGGTGGGACAATCTGTGTGATGACTGGTTTTCGTCCTGAGGGCATTTGATCGATTACCGATAGGTCCAAATCACCATAGATAGTTAATGCCAATGTTCGCGGAATAGGTGTTGCGGTCATTGATAGGTAATGAGGCAGGCGATGGTCTTTGTTCGTCAGATTCATACGTTGTTTTGTTCCAAATCTATGTTGTTCATCAATAATGACTAATGCGAGGTCTTGGAATTCTACCTTTTTTTGTATTAATGCATGCGTACCTATCACAATAGGAATTTCACCGTTTTTAATCCATTTTAATAATTGAGGTTTGGAAATAGTGGTCCATGATTCGTTTGAGCTTTTTGATGGATATTTACGACAACCACCACCGGTCATTAATCCGATTTGAATACCAGTATTCGCAAAATATTCAACAAAGTTCTCGAATAATTGTGTTGCCAGAACTTCTGTTGGTGCCATATAGGCAACCTGCATACGTCCAAATTTTTGGGCGCCAAGGATACTTTTTCCTAATAATGGTTCTGCTGCAATACGATCCTTTTCTTTGAGGAATGATTTTTTTACTGGAGCTTTTTTCTTTGGTCTATTTTGAATAGCAGCGTGTGCTGATACGGCTGCAACAAAGGTCTTACCTGAACCAACATCTCCTTCTAATAGACGCGTCATAGGTCGTTCACTGGTCATGTCTTTTAATATTGATTCAATAGCCGAAGATTGCGCATCGGTTGGTGTAAAGGGAAATGAATCTATGAATATATTTGTTTTATTCTGGTCGACCTCTAGATCATAGGCATGCATTTTACGATGGTTTACGCGGCGTTGTTGGTTGCGTAATTGAATAAAGAAAATTTCTTCAAAAGCAAAACGCTTTTTTGCAGCGTCTGCATCGGATTGTTTTTTAGGTGAATGAATCCACACCAGAGCACTGGCTAATGATGGTAAATTATATTTTTGTCGTATGTAAATAGGTAAAGGATCCTCGAGGTTTTCTATTAATCCTGAAGACATTATTTTGATAATCGTATGGTACATCCATTTGCTGGTGATACCTCGAGATTCCCTATAGATAGGATAACCAAATTCTGTTTCATCGGTAGACTCATTTTTGAACAATGAATCATGCGAATCAATAGGCATTGACTGGATGATTTCAAATTCAGGATTTGCCATGGTTTTACCTTTTTTACCATCAATAATTTTACCTATTAATTTTACGCTTTGACCGTCTTGTAATTTTTTTGCAATAAAGACTTGATTGAACCAGGTGATTTTTATCGTATCATTATTAATATCAATTAATTCTGCAGATGCTATGGGGACTTTTGAGGTATAGGTTCTGCCAATTTTTGGATTTTTAATAATTCCATAGATGGTTACGTTTTGATCATGGTGTGATTGGTTAACCGTAGTGACCTCGGACATATGAGAATATCGCGTAGGGAAATGATACAACAAATCGCGAACGGTTTCTATATTCAGGCGCTTTAATGCTTTTTTTTGTGAATCAATGGTGCGCAAATTTCCAACGATAGAGGAATTAAGAGAGATTTCTTTCATGTGATTAATTGTATCATTTTTTCTAAAACAAAAACCCTTAAAAGTTTCTGCTTTTAAAGGTTATCTTTTTATACCAAATGAAATTTTTCGTGATAAGCATTATTATTGTAGTAATTGCTATTACTAGTAAAATTTTATCTTGTCTTTCAGTAAATAGTTCATTTACAAGAGCTAATAACAAAAAG
>Ga0307934_1000512_pt1 | contig 28373 bp, 27 predicted proteins | sample OrgLakmetageno90_FD_201838 | JGI IMG/M metagenome (GOLD analysis project Ga0307934, IMG submission 201838) | Saline water microbial communities from Organic Lake, Antarctica - #90 | ecosystem: Environmental > Aquatic > Non-marine Saline and Alkaline > Saline | place: Antarctica: Organic Lake...
CGCACCTCGTAATGATAGCACGAAGCGGATTTTTATCGCAGCAACCCGCATGAATGACGGGAAAACCACGACCAGCTTAGCCTTGTTCTCAGCACTTCGGACGCTCACAGATAAAGTAGGTTTCATCAAACCCGTCGGTCAGCGTTTTATCGATGTCGAGGGTCACAAGATTGATGAAGATTCCGTTCTGCTCTCTAAAATATTTAATGTCGAAGTGCCGATCCAGGCAATGAGCCCGATCGCCATCCACCCCTCTTTTACTAGAGAATATCTGGACAATCCTGAATTAAGCCAGGCCAGTAACATCGATAAAATGTGCCGCGCGTTTGACCGTGCAGCCTTTCAAAAAGATTACATTATTATAGAAGGCACCGGTCACGCGGGCGTCGGCTCCGTATTCAATATGTCAAACGCGGACGTCGCTAAACGTCTGGAGGCGAAGGTAGTCATCGTTGCTCGTGGCGGCATAGGACGTCCACTTGATGAGATTGCCTTGAACCATGCGCTTTTCGAAAAGGCAGGCGTAGAGGTGATCGGCGTCATTATAAACAAGGTCGAAGCCGACAAAATTGAAATGATTTCAAAATATTGCCGGATTGGTTTAGAACGCATGGGGATCCCACTCCTAGGCTGTATTCCAATCGAAGAAAAATTAACGTCCCCAAATTTAAATCAGATTGTTGAAGAAGTGCAGGGCCGCTGGCTGAACGGACGCAGTCAAGGAGGCAACAACCGTGTCGACCGGGTTATTATTGGTGCGATGGCAGCTAAAGGCCTCGTTGATTATCTACAGGAAGGTGTGCTCATCGTGACACCTGGCGACCGCGAAGATATCATACTTTCAGCGATCGCGATGCAAGGCATTGCTGGAAAGCCTGTCACCAGCGGATTAATTCTCACGCGAAACGTTTTGCCCCATCCAAAGATCATGGAGCTCGTCGCAAAAACTCAAATTCCAGTTGTTATCTGCAACGACGAAAGCTACGAAGTGGCTTCAAAAATCAACAAGATGACAGTCAAAACACAACCAGTCGATTTGGATAAAATCTCGATCATCAAAAACCTGATTGTGAAGAATATCGATCTGGACATCATAAGAAATGCATTCACAGCCAAGAAGACTGTTGTCTAAGTAAAATCCGCTTCTATCGATACATTGCTAACTTTTTATTAGTGCTCTTATCGCTCAGTAAGTAATTTCAAGTTCAAATATGCCCAAAAAAGAAGACAATCATTCATTCGAAACTGCACTCGAAAAACTAGAAGAAATCATTTCTTCAATGGAGGGCGGAGAGACTGCGCTAGCCGATTTGGTCTCAAAGTTTGAAGAAGGCACAAAGTTACTCCATATTTGTAAGAGTAAACTTAATGAAGCAGAACTTAAAATCGAAAAGCTCAACGTGGAAACGGGTCAGCTAGAGGACTTTGAGCCTGAAGCAAAAATGTAAATCCGACTACTGCGGCTACACAATGTCTTTACTGGAAAATATCTCGTCACCTGATGACGTAAAAAGTCTATCCCCGGATCAACTCAAACAATTGTCGGTTGAAATACGGGAACGTATAATCGAAACCACAGCTCGAAACGGTGGACACGTCGGGCCGAACCTAGGTGTGATCGAACTTAGCATCGCACTTCACCGTGTTTTCAACACCCCGAAAGATCGCTTTTGCTTCGACGTCTCGCACCAAGGCTATGTCCACAAACTGCTCACTGGGCGAAATGGCAAAGCATTCGACGAAATACGAAAATCCGGAGGGATCAGCGGCTTTCTTTCCCGTGCCGAAAGTGAGCATGACGCCTTTGGTGCCGGGCATGCTGGAACAGCGCTCTCGGCCGCCCTTGGCATGGCAACCGCACGTGATAAACGTGGCTCCGACGAGCACGTCGTCGCTGTCTGCGGCGATGCAGCATTTACTTGCGGCATTACCATGGAAGCGCTCAACAACGTAGCGACTTCGACCAAAAAACTCGTCATCATTCTGAACGATAACAAGTGGTCGATTGCCAAAAATGTGGGCGCCCTCCCCCGCTACTTCAACTCACTCATCACCAACCCGATTTATAATAAGCTCAACGACGACCTTGAAGCCTTCTTACAAAAGATGCCTGGCGGCGATGCGATTATAAATTTTGGCACTAAGTGGAAGAAAGAAACCAAAGACTTCTTCGTTTCATCTTCATTATTCGAAACTTACGGCGTTCGATACATCGGGCCGATCGATGGCCACGATATCAAAAAGGTCGAGCAGTATCTGGCATTCGCCAAAAGCGCAGAGCAACCGGTGCTCCTCCATATTTTAACGACCAAAGGTAACGGCTATGATGTCGCTATCAACAATCCTGAACGCTTCCACGGAGCGAGTCCTTTTGATCCGGAAACAGGAAAGGGTCTACCGAGTGCTCAACCGCAGCCCCCGAAGTATCAGGATGTCATGGGCAAAACCGCGGTCAAGCTCGCCTCCGCTGACCCGAATGTTGTCGGTATTACCGCCGCCATGCCCGCTGGCACAGGGCTCAATCATTTAGCGATTGAGCGCCCGGATCAGTTCTTTGATGTGGGGATCGCTGAAGAGCATGCCACACTTTTTGCTGCGGGTATGGCGACCTCCGGGTTCCACCCAATCTGCGCGATCTATTCGACCTTCCTACAAAGAGCTTACGATCAGATCATCCACGATATTGCGATTCAGAATTTGCCGGTGCTCTTCTGTCTCGACCGCGCTGGCCTATCGCCAAACGACGGTGCCACCCATCATGGTCTCTTCGATATCGCATATCTGCGCTGCATTCCAAACGTTGTCATTATGGCACCTGCCGACGAGGATGAGCTCGTCGACATGATGCACACCGGCATCGCACACCAGGGCCCTGCCTTCATTCGGTATCCACGAGGCAACGCAGTGGGTGTGGAGATAAAGCCGGACGCAGAGATCTTAAAGATCGGTCAATCCAAACGCCTACACTCTGGAAGTGATATCGATATTTGGGCGATTGGAGCCATGGTTGCCGATGCCGAAATTCTGGCCGCTCGCTTAAGTGAACATGGTATTTCAGCAGGCGTCGTCAATGCACGCTTCGCCAAACCAATCGATACAGCAGCACTCGCTGAGGCGAGCGAGGCATCCAAGTTAATTGTAACTTTGGAAGACCACGTCGTGACAGGTGGTTTTGGCACAGCCGTGCTTGAAGCGGTTCAATCCAACGAGCACATTTGCCCGATCGAACGTATCGGTTGGCCCGATCAATTCGTCGACCACGGCAGTTCGGTTAAGATCCTCCGCGAAAGCGTTGGTCTCGACAACGAAAGTATCCTGCAACGTATCATTAAACGATTCGAAGCATTGAATGTGCAGCCGACCTCTTCGCTGCGATAAGCTGCCAGAGCAAACCAACCAGCAGGCTGAAAGAATTTGAAGTTGTCTGATGGCATAACTAAGCCCAATAGGTGTCGCATGCATAATCCTAAATCTGGCAGTCAACAATGAGAAAAAGGGTCAATCAATTGTCTATGAATGGGTTACGCGCAAGCGAACTCGCGCCAGAGTGACGACGAAGTTTTTCTCATTTTATGACCACTGAGGGTTGGGAGGTCTTGCCGCCAATCCTGCGTTCCAAGCCAGTTGCAGTGGTGACCACAGCTAAGAGGCTTGCGCCTTGTCTTGACGGCAAGCCTTCCCAACTGCCGTATTTAGCATAATGGCGCTAAAAAAGTATCATGGTCACGGTAAAACTAAACAATGCTTACATTCCCGGCTAACGCCGCCATCGTTACATTACCATGTTGGTAAATAGAAAATCCTTGAATATGCATACTAAATATACATATTCATATGCATGAGAACTACGCTGAACCTAGATGAAAAAATGTTTGAGCAAGCCTCGAAGCTCACAGGCATTAAAGAAAAGACACAACTGCTTCATGAGGGACTTAAAACGCTCATAGCCAAGGAGAGTGCAAAGCGTTTATCAATGCTAGGAGGATCCGCTCCCAACATTCAGGATATACCCCGTAGATAATGATTCTGGTCGATACTTCTGTCTGGATAGACTTCCTAAGGCAGGGGGACTCTCTACTCAGCGACCTGCTGAGTGCAGGCGAAGTGTTAGTTCATCCATTTGTCATCGGTGAGCTGCGCCTCGGAAATATTCCGAAAAGAAAACATTTCCTTAGTTTACTCGAAAACCTACCACAAGGTAACCTAGCGACCAACGACGAAGTTACACATCTCATCGAGTCTCATAAACTGCATGGGAAGGGCATTGGATTTACGGACGCGCACATTTTAGCATCATCGATGATAGATGAGGTTCCTTTCTGGACAAAATATAAGCGACTGCATGCCATCTCTACAAAATTGAAAGGCACCAACCAATCGATATGATCAATGTCGCTATCGCACCATCGCTCATGCTCGACGTTGGCCAAGAAATGGAATGGCTTGACAATTTCCTATATGGTATATTTTCTATACCTCAATGGAGTTTGAGTTTGATTCAGCGAAAAGTGAACCAAACAAAGCGAAGCATAGTCTTGATTTTGATGAAGCGCAGGCGCTCTGGGATGACCCTGACCGCGTCGGCTTTCCCGCTCAATCAGACGATGAAGACCGTTTTGCGATCATCGCGAAGATGAAAAATAAGCTGTGGTTCGCCTTCTACACTCCAAGAGAAAATCGAACACGAATCATTTCTGTGCGCAGAGCACGAACCAACGAAAGAATACTCTATGAAAGCTAAAGATCTCGATAAAATTTTTGATGATGGAGAAGTCGATATTAACGACTATCTGGACTTGTCGAAGGCATTTCGACCCGGGCAGGAACAGAAGCGCGTGAATGTCGATTTTCCGATTTGGATGATTGATCGTTTGGATCGAGAAGCCAATCGCCTCGGGGTTCCTAGGCAATCTCTAATCAAAGTTTGGATTGGAGAGCACCTCGAAGCACCTAAATCAAAAAGACGTCAAAAGGCCAACAAGGCAGGATAGGACAATTCCTTTCGTGCCTTACTCCATGCCTTCCTTTGACGTTCTACTATGAAAATGAATGAATGGAAGATTACAGCAGCTCTCTTTTGTGCCACTGTCGCTTCCGCAATCTGCCACATTGTCGTCTACGAATTATTTCCCCCTGAACGGATAATATTTACTGACTCATACTACCCGACCTCTGGGCCAGCTCAAATCACTTGGCTGATTGTTAATTTTTTCAGTCTAGGGACATTTATCTCAGCAGTCCTCGCGACCGCCAACTCTTTATCTCGTCGCTTCAAACAAATTAAAGAGAACTAGCAGGACGAAAATAAGCAGCATGAATCGTATGACCACCCACAACCCACAGACTTGCCCGAGTAGAACCAGGCGACGCAGACAACCAGATAGCCCGCCCTTAAAATTCTAAAAATCAATATGACGATTGAGCTTTGAGGCTGGTCGTCTGGTCTTTACGTTTTCGCAAAAAAAAAGAAGAGAAACAGCCCAAAGATTCGGGCGAAAGAGTCAAACAACAAGGATTCAGCTCCTTGACGTCTGCACAGAATCCACCGAGAATACTGCCATGAAATTTGCACTACCACTAAAGGAAATGACGGTTTCCGAGAAAATCGGAATCATGGAGGAGATTTGGGCTGATCTGTCGAGCGTGAGCGCTGGGTATTCACCACCTGATTGGCATGAGCGTATTCTCGAAGAACGGTCACGGCTTGCCGAATCGGGAGAAGTCGGTTTCACCGATTGGGAGACCGCTAAAAGGGAGATTCGAAACCGAGTTTCATGAGAATTCAGATATTCGACAACGCCAAGCTTGATCTAGTGGATGGGTATTCCTTCTACGAAATGCAAGAGAGCGGTGTTGGGCAGTATTTTTTGGATTCTCTCTACTCGGACATTGACTCATTGGCACTTTACGCGGGTGTGCATTCAAAGAAATCAGAGTATTTCCACTGGACGTTGTCGAAGCGTTTTCCGTATGCCATCTATTACACCTTGGCGGACGACTGGGTTTCCGTTCACGCGGTTTTGGATTGTCGCCAAGACCCGAAACGGATCGAAGAGCGGTTGCTCCAGGAGCGAACAAGACGCTGGAGTCAATGAGTGTTCCGCTGCGCTCCACACTCATGACTCAGCTCAACGTTGTAACAATGTCGCTAACGCGCCATCGGATGTCTTCTACGATATAGAAGATAAATTTTAAACCGCTTATTGGCGCTAATTTACGCTTATTGAATGAAACAGAGAAGAAGCCCCATTAGCGTTCAAAAGCGGAAATCAGCGGTTTGTTCTTCACTCGCCCAAAGGGCACACAGTTCATCACCCCTCCGGGGCAGGTTGCCATCTACGCGCTGCCGCGCTTCGTCCGGCTCTGCGACTCGACTGAGCTCGCCGAAATCCGGACCTAGCCATCATGATAAGGAAAGAAGATTCAACCCCAGCGAGGTTGCCCTAGCCTCACTTTGGAAATGAAATCCAGATCCAGACGCAGCGATCAACCCATGTTAGCCGCCCGATTTTGCTGCCGCCATCTCCGTTGCACTCCGTCTAAAAACATTCAGGACGATTTAACTTCGCTGGCTGGTTGATCGTGCTCCGCGGCCTAGTCTCAATTTTCGAAATACATTGAGGTCAGTTACCCTCCGATATAGGACATCTCTACTTTTTTGCGCGGTTCGTCCCCTTCGGAGCGCAATTCTGAGTAGCGGTCATCGCGTGCGCCCCAATGCTTGGAAAGCAATTCCATGAGCTCTGCTTTCTTATAACTTTCCGCGCGTAGAATTTGTTTAAGGTCGAGGCCGGAACTGGCAAACAGGCAGGTGTAGAGTTTTCCATCTGCTGAAATTCGAGCCCGCGTGCAGCCGCCGCAAAAAGGTTGCGTCACAGAGGTAATCAAGCCGAATTCGGCGGCACCATCCGTGTAGCGGTAACGCTTGGCGACTTGTGCCGAAGAGCTCGTGTCGACCGGTTCCACTGAGAATTCTGCGCGAAGCCGCTCAAGTATCTCGCGCCCAGTGACGACGCGCTCCATCTTCCATGCATTGTGATTCCCCACATCCATGAACTCAATAAAACGCAGCGTGATACCCATCTCCTTAAAATGACGAGCCATCGGTAAAATCTGCGAGTCGTTCACCCCGCGCTCCACGACCATATTTACTTTGACTCTAAAGCCCGCAGCCACGGCAGCTTCAATCCCGGCTAATACTGATTTCGGTGGCACTCCACGACCATTCATTTTACCAGCAATCTCCGGGTCCAGTGCATCCAGGCTCACAGTCACCCGATCCAAACCGGCTTCTTTCAGTTCTGCTACGCGCTCTGCCAAGCGCAAACCATTGGTGGTCAATGCAATGTCTTCTATCTTGTGGACGTGCTTTAAGCTGTAAATATACTTACTAATTCCCGGTCGCAGGAGCGGTTCACCGCCGGTTAATCGAATCTTACGAACACCCAATTGAACAAAGGTCTCGACCAAATCATCCAATTCCGAAAAGCGCAGCCACTCGTCTTTCTTCAAAAAAACGTAGTCAGGCCCGAACACCTCCTTCGGCATACAATACGTGCATCGCAAGTTACAGCGGTCTGTAAGCGATATACGCAAATCCGTGAGCCCTCGCCCCATTCGATCTTTCACCATCATAATCAATACTAGACGAATTGGTAGAATAGGAAACTGATAAAGCAAAAAAAATCTGCTTGCACCGAAGAAGCTACGTTTTTTTGAGGCCGAGCTTCCCACAATCTAAACAATGCCTAACAGCATTCCCGTAGACTACACCACAACAAGGACAGTAGGTTCGCCCCTCTTTTTCTGGAACGACTAAGGCCATCGCAGAATCCACAGGAATATTGATCTCATCGAAAATTTGTTTGAGCGTAGCAACCGAATAGCTTGGCGCTTTCAAGAACTGGGCTTCCCGCCAATAAAGTGCCAATCGATGATTAATTTGATCGGATGAAGCAGTCGCACCTAGGATCGCTAATTCACTCCACTGCGCGGAGGACTTAATAAAAAACTCATCAGAAGCGCGCATCGCATGCCATGGAAGAATTATGTTATAGAATGTATGTAAGATCCGCACCCCTAGCTGTTCAGGAAAAAAATAGCGATGCGCTCTAAAATAAAAAATCGCACAGACAAACTGCAGAAAGTAGCCCAACCCTACAGCACTGTAGAGAAAGCTACCTAGACCAAAATTAAGATACAGCGCGGGCAAAAAGATGAAGTATGTCGCAAAGATAAGAACCGAAAGTGTTCTTAAAGGCAGCGTTCTTACACGTAGGTAAAACAAACGGCGTCGCAGGCCACTAACAGTTTTGATCGCACTACTTAAGTGCCCTGCCTCGTGAGTCTTATCCGTAATAAGCTGTAGTTTAAAGGCGGGAATTATCGGAGCAAGAAACAGACGCTTCTTTGCACCAAAAAAGTCGACAGTGGGTTTCTGTATCCGTGCAAACGGCTTAAAAACTGCCCATACAGTAAATGATACAGAGCCCAAAGCTGCCCACTTCAAGCATTCAATAAAGTAGAAAAAAAGGAGTATCAGTAATATTGATTGAGCGTCGGACATACGGTTGTCTGCCAATCAAAAAGCAGAATAGACAACTTAAACAGACCAATCGAAATAAATTATTCTGAGCGATTTTTCTTATCGTGACCGAGGATGAACTTTTTAATAGCAACGCCAATGCCCACGATCGCAGCGATAATAAATTTAAAACCTTTTTTGAAGAACAGGACAATGTTTGCCAGAAGGCCTACCTTAGCGGCCCCATACAGTGCGCCGCCAGCGATCAGTGCAGCTAAACCATATTCAGCTATCTTATCGCCCTCCTGAAACTCAGAGTAAGATTTACCAGGCTTGTATTGGTGCCCGACCAATACACTTTGGTAGGCATCCAAAATGGAATTTAAATCAGCCGGATCGCACACTAGGGTGACATTCATAATACCATTACGCCCCAGTAGTTTTGTGTTATAATTAACGCTTTCCTGGCCGGACTCACTCCGGAGTAACAAGCCCCATTCTAAATTATTAGTCAGTTCATTGTATTTTGGCTCGATCGCCCAACCCACTGTATAAAGCGCCTCCAGACCATTTTCACGACGATACTCATTTGCATACTCATCACCTTCTTGGATCTCTTTCAGTAATTTACTCTGATTCAAGTCATCCTTATCGTCGTCTTTTACATACCCGCTCTCTTGAAATTGAAAAAGAACGAACCAGTCCATATTCGGCACTCCAAGCATACCCTGATATTCATCAGGAAGATTACCAAACGCCTGCATCAGTGCATCTGTCTCGCTCCCACTTAAAAAACGAAATCCGCGGGGAATTTCCACTGTGGCCCAGCTCCCTAGATCAGCCGCACCTTGGACTTGCCAATTGTAAGTTTCCAAATATGCCAGAAATTCGGCTTCCTCATCTACTTGACCGGACGCATCCTGAGCAAATGCAACTTGTGCGATTAACAAAAAAGAAAGAAAGAACTTAAATGAGCGAAGCATCTGAAGTATTTAATTTTAAATTACACTAGCAATCGCAACAGGTAGTCGCTCACTACTAGTTAGCTGTTTACCTTCCTACCCTAACGTTCGTCAAGTTTATAGACGCATCGACCTGCTTGCTTTTATGTAGCCACCCTTTTAAATCTCGATACCCAAACAAATGAGAGCCTTAATTACAGCAACTGAAGCCCAGCGAATCATTGCAGAAAACCTACCGCAACTTCCGGCAATCGATTGTCCCCTCGAGAAATGCGCGGGCCGTATCCTACGTGAGGCCATTGTAGCCGACCGACCGTTTCCACCTTATAACCGCGCAATGATGGATGGCTATGCCATACGCGCGGCCGACATCGCGAAAGTAGAGACTTTTAAAGTGACTGCTCAGGCCCCCGCGGGCACGCCCGAGCAAGCCCTGAGCGAATCAATCGGTAGTTGTATTGAAATCATGACCGGGGCGGTCGTTCCAGTTGGCGCCGATTGCGTCGTTCCCTACGAGGAAACGGAACAGAAAGAAGATGGCAGTATTCGACTCATCGCTCCCGAAGATCAACACCCCGGTGACGCCATCCACCCACTCGGCAGCGACCACAACAGCGGCTCAGCTCTCATCGAAGCAGGCCGCATTTTGGGCAGTCGTGAAATCTCGATCGCGGCTACCTGCGGATACGCTTCTCTCAAAGTGAGTAAGCTCCCTTCGATTACGATCATTGGGACTGGCGATGAGCTGGTTCCTGTGACTGAAACACCGAAGCCACACCAAATTCGCCGTTCAAATGCGTATGCGATGGAGACGGCCTTAACCCTGGCCGGATTCCATGCGCTGCAAAGCGTCCATCTCGCGGATGAGTCCGAAAGCATTCAAGCCGAGCTGGCTAAATTGATCGAGGCAAACGACATCCTCATCATCAGCGGAGGTATTTCGATGGGTAAAAAAGATTTTATTCCCGAAGCACTGACCGCGAATGGCCTCGACTGCAAGTTTCACGGTGTTGCCCAAAAACCAGGCAAGCCCCTCGGCTTCTGGAGCAGCCAACAATGCGCCGTCTTCGCACTGCCCGGCAATCCGCTGTCCACACTGACATGCCTCCACCACTACGTGCTTCCAAACCTAGCGCTGGCTCTGAAACAATCGGGCACGATTTCTCGGCCCTCCGTTACTTTAACCGAACCCGCCAAAGCACATCCCCGACTGACCGTTTATTTACCGGTTAAGCTTTCGCCCGGCAATCAAGCGACACCGCACCCCCCGCAAAATTCCGGCGACCTTGTCAGCATTTTGGAATCGCATGGCAGTATTCAACTGCCTCCATCCGATCAGCCCTATCCCGCAGGAAGCGAGTTTACTTTCTACCATTGGTATTAAATAATAATTTTAATTTGATGAAGCAATTGCACTTACTCCTACTTCTCGCTCTGAGCACAACCGTCAACGCAGATGATTTTACGCATCGGCTCAAGGTCAAACCAGAGGTAATCGATTCTAGAGATAGCGACGTCAGTATAAATATTCAAAGTATCTCCAGCTCGACGGATGGCTACGAAGTCAACGGAGTTTATCTAGTAACTGGACGGATCAAAACAAAGAACCCAAAAGTGACGACACTGTATTTTGGAGTCACCGCTCAGGATAACAAGGGCTCGCAAGCAATCAAAGGTTTCGCTCAAGCATTTTATCCGGAAGAACATAGCAGCGAATTTTCACTTGCCTTAAAAGTAGCCGGTCCTGGCCAGATGCATCTATCAGCATATGAGCGGAGACCGGACGGTAACACTGATTGGGCAAAGCCTATCATTCGATTAAATATACAAGATATCGTAGATTCGAAATGACCTCGGTATTCAGCCGTATGGCCCTCATAGATTAGAACCCTGAACACGGCGACTGCAGTTTAAACAAACAACATACACATGGAATTCACTCATATCGACAAAGCGCAAAAACCTACGATGGTCGACGTCTCCGACAAGACGGTCACAGAACGGATCGCCATCGCAGAATCGATTATCTTTCTCGGCGAGGAAGTGATGGCTGCTTTTTCCGAATCAGGATGGAGCTCAAAAAAAGGGCCCATCATCGACACAGCAATTATTGCAGGCACCATGGCCGCAAAGAAAACCTCGGACCTGATTCCGTTTTGCCATCCGCTTAACTTAAAATCCGTTAAAATCCGGATCGAACCAGTAGACGGTGCACGGCTGCGCGTTGAGGCCCGCGTTAAAGTGCTCGATCAGACGGGCGTAGAAATGGAAGCACTCACGGGCGCATCGGTCGCCGCATTGACCATTTACGACATGTGCAAGGCCGTTTCCAAACATATCGTGATCGAAAACACCCGTTTACTTGAAAAAACCGGCGGCAAGAGCGACTTTAAAACCAGTGAGTGAGACAAAAGATATTTACGGCCTCGTCCTCGTAGGTGGAAAAAGCCAGCGGATGGGTCGGGACAAAGCACTCTTAAGTTACGATGGTGCCACAACCCAGCTTGAGTGCACCACTCAGTTACTCCAATCCGTATGTCCACAGGTATTTATTTCCCAGCGAGCGGAGCAGACCTTTGATGCTCCGAGTGGTAGCACCTCCCTCTATGACTCCATCGATTCCGTCAAGGGACCACTCTGCGGAATCCTGTCAGCCATGGCGGCAAAGCCGGATGCACACTGGCTGATTTTAGCATGCGACCTGCCCTACGTAACCACGGCAACCCTTGAAAAGCTCATTCATGAGTTTAGAGCACAGACTCCTCAACTCACTGCTTACCAAAGTAGTCACGACGGACTGCCCGAGCCGCTCTGCGCCATCTATCCTGCGGGTAGTGACGCCGAACTGGCCTCGCTCGCCGCTGAAATAGGCAAACACTGTCCACGAAAACTACTCATCATCAAAGAGGCTCGGCTCATTCAACAAGACGACCCTCGCAGCTTGGATAATATCAATACGGCTGAAGAATTTGCTCAGGCCACGACCGCCTAATCAAAGACTATTTTGAACTATCATGCAGATTAAAGCACTCTACTTTGCTCAACTCGCCGACCTCGCCGGCAAAACCGAGGAGCTTCACGAAATAACCGATCACTCACCGGCTGCCTTGTATACCAAAGTGAAAGCGCTCTACAACTTTCCCCAGGGCTTTGAGCAAATTCAGGTAGCGATCAACCATCAGCTTTCATCGCACCAAGCAGCACTTAAAGAAGGCGATACCATAGCCTTTCTGCCTCCAATGACCGGGGGCTAATCCTATCATGAGCTTTCAACTTACAGGACAGACGATTGACCCGATTTCACTCCGCGAAGCACTGCTATCGCCTAAGGCGGGGGCCTATTGCAGTTACGAAGGTTGGGTCCGCAACCACAATGAGGGTAAAGAAGTGACCGAGCTTCAGTATAGCGGTTACCCGGAAATGGCACCCTCAATTGCGGCTCAAATTCTCGCTGAAGCCAAAGAAAAGTTTGAGGTCGAGGCCGCCATCGTTCACCGCATGGGTGCACTCGCTATCGGGGAGATTGCCGTCTGGGTCGGTGTCACTGCCCACCACCGGGGAGATACCTTTCTAGCCTGTCGATATATAATCGACAATGTGAAACACCGCCTGCCAATCTGGAAGAAAGAATGCTACAGTGACGGCAGTGAAGCGTGGATTGAAAACAACCATTGCGGCTGCGCAGACCCGAAAAACTTAGAACATCACCACCATGCTCACCATGAACATTGAAATTAAAGCGATTTTTATATCACCGGGACACGATTTCAAGGCGCGGACAGAACTGGGGCGCCTGGAACATGGCATTCAGTCTTTAGACGCCGTCGAATGCGTTGCGGGCAGTGGTCTTGTGGGCGACCGCTACTTTGACTTTAAAGACGATTACAAAGGACAAGTAACCTTCTTTGATTGGGCCGTGTATGAAGCGATTCAAAAGGAATTCGACTGCCCGGAAATCGAACCATGGGTGTTTCGCCGCAACATTCTAACCGCTGGCGTCGATCTGAATTCGCTCATTGGCGAACGCTTCACGTTTCAAGGGCTCACGTTTGAAGGGAGCGAAGAGGCGGCTCCATGCCATTGGATGGATAAAGTAGTCAAACCCGGCGTGCATGATGCGTTGAAAGGACGCGGGGGCATCCGGGCACGCATCCTCTCGGACGGAACCCTCACGTGCACCGGTTTACGCTGAAATTTTTACCGGAGGGCCATGCTCCGCATGGCCGCGAACGCAGTCTTCGCTATCGTTAAACCAAAACGGTAAGCCCACTCCCGTCGGCAGCACTTGCACCAACTCGGACACGCGGAGCGCGTCCCTCCAGAATGCATCCCCTGGAGGGCCATGCTCCCGCATGGCTGCGGTCGCTAGCCTTCGCTACCGTTCAACCAAAACGGCACGCCCACTCCCATCGGCAGCACTTGCAACAACGCGGACACGCGGAGCGCGTCCCTCCAAAATGCATCCTCTGGAGGGCCATGCTCCCGCATGGCTGCGGTCGCTAGCCTTCGCTACCGTTCAACCAAAACGGCATGCCAACTCCCATCGGTAGCACTTGCAACAACGCGGACACACGGAGCGCGTCCCTCCAAATGCATCCTCTGGAGGGCCATGCTCCGCATGGCTGCGATCGCAGTCTTCGCTACCGTTCAACCTAAAAGGCACGCCCACTCCCATCGGCAGCACTTGCACCAACGCGGACACGCGGAGCGCGTCCCTCCAATTACATCCCCTGGAGGGCCATGCTCCGCATGGCCGCGAACGCAGTCTTCGCTACCGTTCAACCAAAACGGTAAGCCCACTCCCATCGGCAGCACTTGCACCGACGCGGACACGCGGAGCGCGTCCCTCCAAAATGCATTCCCTGGAGGGCCATGCTCCTGCATGGCTGCGAACGCTAGCCTTCGCTACCGTTCAACCAAAACAGTAAGACAACTACCATCGGCAGCACTTGCAACAACACGGACACGCGGAGCGCGTCCCTCCAAATGCATCCCTTGGAGGGCCATGCTCCCGCATGGCCGCGAACGCTAGCCTTCGCTACCGTTCAACCTAAAAGGCACGCCCACTCCCATCGGCAGCACTTGCACCAACGCGGACACGCGGAGCGCGTCCCTCCAGTAATCGATCGACGGTCAACAAATCCATTGAGAAACGAGAAGCCTCCAGCACCAGTCTCATCTCAACATGCTGCTGTAATCTCTGTATATAAGTAAATCACATCGCCTTTTTGACAATCGAAGCTTTACGACTCACATGCCTTGATCATCCTAGGACTCAAACTAGGAATTAACGCAGCCGAAAAATCTCTCATGCAACCTATAGACCTTGAAGCACATTGGGCTGACTTACGTCAGATCGCCGAAAAAATTGTTGCCCGCGAACCCGCTCTAAAAACTCTTTTAGACGAAACGGTTCTCGAGCGTGAATCGTTCGCTGAATGCCTTACGTATCGCCTGTCGCGGAAATTGGTGAACCATTCTGCTTCGATCACAGTGCTTCACGAAACCTTCATGGATGCCTTTCTGCACGAGCCAATCATACTCCAACATGTTGCTTGCGACATGATCGCGGTGAATGAGCGTGACCCGGCTTGTCCCGACGAACTCACTCCCCTACTCTTTTACAAAGGATTCCAAGCCATCGTTTGCTACCGCCTGGCCCACTATTTATGGAATCAAGGGCGGACTGAATTTGCGCTCTATTTGCAAAGTTTGATTTCTGAAACCTTCAGCGTAGATATTCATCCGGCGGCTCAAATTGGTTGTGGGATCTTACTCGACCATGCGACTGGCTTTGTCGCTGGGGAAACGACGGTTATTGAAAGTGACGTATCCATACTCCACGAGGTCACACTCGGAGGCACCGGCAAAGATCGTGGTGACCGACATCCTAAAGTGCGCTCGGGCGTATTACTCGGAGCGGGTGCAAAAATACTCGGAAATGTCGAGATCGGAGAAGGCGCCAAGGTGGGTGCTGGAAGTGTCGTGCTTAAGGATGTGCCGCCACATACCAGCGTGGCGGGTGTGCCCGCGGTAATAATTGGTAAAACAAAGGACGTCAGCCCAGCATTGGGTATGTGCCAAAATTTTGATTCGTAATGTTTAATTTAGCTGCAGTTGCTCACACTCAAGGTGCCCTCTGGGCACTCTGCCTCGCGGTCGGCGCCGGTTGCTTACTGACGGTGCTCTCCCGTAAGCTGAACCTCCCGACCATCGTCTTACTCCTCTTTGGTGGTTTTTTGCTGGGCCCGGAAGGCATCGGAATCTTAAAGCCTGATGAGCTCGGCGATTTCCTCCCCATGATCGTCTCACTAGCAGTTGGGTTGATCCTGTTTGAGGGTGGACTGACCCTTGACCTAAAGGAGTTTACGCAGACATCCACTATTATTAAGCGTCTTCTGACCATTGGTGTTTTAATCACTTGGTTAGGTTGTGCGGCCACAGCTTATCTAGTCTTTGACATCACTCCGTCGTTCGCGCTCTTACTCGGGAGTTTGATTATTGTGACGGGTCCGACAGTCATTGTGCCCTTGCTTCGACGCATTCGTGTTCAACCCAAGCTAGGGAGTATTCTACATTGGGAAGGCGTATTGATTGACTCCATCGGGGTATTCATTGCGATTCTTTGCTTTGAGTGGGTCGTCGAAGGTGGCGGCACAGTCGCGTTGCCACGTTTCTTAATTCGTATCGCCAGTGGAGCCGCCATCGGCACTGTAGGCGGGTATCTAATCTTTTTCTTCATGAAAAAGAATATTGTTCCCGACAACATCGTGAATGCATTCGCGCTGGCTAGTGCGATGCTAATTTTTGGTGCGACGGAGCTCATTATGCCAGAGGCAGGCCTTCTTTCGGTGACTATTGCCGGCTTAATCGTCGGCATGAAAAAGCCTCGCCAACTGCGCGAGGTGAAAGCATTCAAGGCGGAAATTGTCGATCTGTTGATTGGTCTACTTTTCCTCCTGCTAGTATCACGATTGGAACTACAGCAGTTCGTCGACTTCTATGAAATGGGCGGCGGCTGGGTCCTCTTTTCAGTCATCCTACTGATTCGTCCAATAAGCATCGTCATCTCTTCCTGGGGCACGAATTTAAATATCAGGGAAAAAGCGCTACTTAGCTGGGTCGCCCCGCGCGGTGTCGTCGCTGCTTCGATGGCTTCCTTGTTCTCCTTGTCGCTTTACGCAAAGGAGGACCCGGTTGGAGATCCTGCCCTTTTAGAGTCTTTCGTCTATTCCGTGATCTGTGCCACTGTTCTGATCCAGGGGCTTTCGGCTGGCTATGTTGCCAAATTGCTTCGTCTCCAACGCCCGGCTCCGAACGATTGGGTCATTATTGGCGCACACTACTTTGGACGCGAGCTCGCCCGCAAATTGATGCGTCAGGATGAGCAGCACGTGCTCCTACTCGACACCAATGCTAGAAATATCGCCCTCGCGAAAAAAGATGGTCTCCCTGCCCTTCACCGAGACGGCATGGAAGCAGAGAAGCTCTACCAAGACGAACAAGCCCTTTTTAGTGCCGGTCAGGTTTTAGCCTTAACAGACAATGTCGAACTCAACCAACTGCTCATGCAGCGTTGGGCCGAGCAATTGGACAATGAAAAAGTTTTTGGTTGGATTCCGACGGACAGCCCTACCAGTGAAGATCAACTCACTGGACAATCTGTATTCGGCGATCTCTCCCGACCAGCCGTCATTGGCAGCGAACTGATGCAAAACGAAAGTAGCTTCGAATCCGTCACCTGGGAGGAAGGTAAAACACTGCCCTCCGGCGACTGGCATCCGCTCTTCATACGTCGCGGCAAACAATTGCGCGCCATTCCACAAGACTCCGCCCTTAAAGAAATGGTTCGCGAAGACGACGAAGTCATTTGTTTACGCCGCTCTGAAGGTTTCCTTTTACGCGCGTTGCAAAGCGGAGGTTTCATGCGGATCGAATGTGAAAATATCGAAGCGCTCTACGAGCAACTCTCCACCGTGGCGACCGAACACCTGCAGAACATCTCAAAAGAAACCATCCTCGAAGACTTGGGTGCGCAAGGCAGAGTTTTCCCAGCCTTTTTGGGCCACGGCATCGCCATCCCTCACGTTTATTGTGAAGCGCTCAATCATCGTGTCTGCTTTATTGCACAGATCGCTACTGGTTTGGAAATCCCAGGTCAGGACGAAGCCATAAATTTCGTATTCTTCTTACTGAGCCCAACCGGAGACACCGAAGGGCATTTAGCAACCCTAGCAGAAATCGCCAAGTCTTGCCGCTCAGAGCGATTAAGGAATCAGATGAACTCTGCTGAAAGTATCGATGACGTCATTTTGGCCATCAATAACTAGTCGGCGATAGATTATTTCGGGAGGGACGACCTCCGTGTCGTCAGCTTGTCCTGCAGCTCTCAGCGCATAGGCTATCGCGGTCCGGGAAAATCCAGACGCCCCTACCAATATACGATCATGCATTATCAAAATCGATCAACCTACTCTACCTCCGCGAGCAGGTAATCAGGATTCAGCTTCTTTAAATCTTCGAGCACGAACAGGCCATCTTTCCGAATCAGAACTCCATCAAACCAAATTTCGCCGCCGCCGTAATCCGGTCTCTGAATTTGCACCATGTCCCAATGCACTTGAGAGCGGTTTCCATTGTCCGCATCTTCATAAGCTTGGCCGGGAGTGAAGTGAAAAGAACCTGCGATTTTCTCATCAAATAGAATATCTCGCATCGGCTCCAAAATATGGGGGTTAAATGCAATTGCGAACTCACCAATGTATCGGGCGCCCGCATCCGAGTTTAAAATATCATTCAGCCGCTCTGTGTTTGTGCTCGTTGCTTCAACAATTTTCCCTTTGCTAAACTTAAGGTGAATCCGATCAAACGAGACGCCTTGATACACGGTAGGTGCGTTGTAAGTAATCGCTCCTTCCACCGAGTCCTTGATTGGGCAGGAGAATACTTCGCCGTCGGGAATGTTATGTTTACCCCCGCAGGAAACAGCACCGATACCTTTGATCGAAAATCTTAAATCCGTATCAGGACCTTTTAAGTGCACTTGATCAGTTTGATTCATCAAGTTTTCTAAAGCGGCCATACCTTCAATCATCCGAGAATAATCCTGAGTGCAGACGTTAAAGAAAAACTCCTCGAAGCGACCCGAACTCATCATCGCCTGTTGCGCCATCGCGGTGGTCGGCCAGCGAAGTATGACCCACTTCGTTTTATTCACCCGATAATCGAGCACCGCCTTCGTCGCACGCATGACCCGGCTGACTTTGGCCGGATCCACGTCAGACATTTCAAAAATATTATCCGAACCACGAATCGCGATATACGCATCCATTTTCTCCATTCGGGCTAGCTCCCATGTCGATTGCAGCTCGAACTGTTCAGCGTCAATCTGGTCCACCAGCTCACGGCTGATACTTGCACGGTGTATATTCGTAAAAGGAATGGCTCCCCGTTCACGGGCCGCCCGAATCAAGGCAATCGTCATCGCATCCGGAATATCAAAAGCATCAATTAGCACGCGATCACCCTTTTCAAGCTGCGTGGAAAATCCGGTCAATACTTTAGCAAGTTTGGTGTAATTGGGTTCCATGACCGTATTCGAATGATTTTCCAAGTCGGGTCAAAACCGAATACCACTAATACCATTGTTTTAGGTTTTTGGGTAAACTAGTCGGATCGCCGGTCCCGCGAATCAAGAAGGCTTATCCACACCCAATTTCCGGTCCCGGGTGGCTGTAAGTTTAGACCGAATTCTCGTCACCGCCTCCAAATCAATCTCGCAAGTGTAGAGCCCGGCAGCTTCATCCGCCTCCAAGAGAATCGCTCCCCAAGGATCGACCACCATGGAGTGTCCAAAATAGTAGGTTTCTACATGATCATCGTTTAGGGCCTCCGGACCACATTGATTCGTCGCGATCATGAAAAATTGGTTTTCGATCGCGCGGGCCCGAACCAGCGTTTGCCAATGCTCCAATCTCGGATGGGGAAATGCGGATGGTAAGGCTTGAAATAGAGCACCCTGGTCAAGACAGCGCCTAAATAATTCGGGGAAGCGTAAATCATAACAAATCGAACACCCCATTTTTCCAAATTCCGTGTCAATCGAAGTGACTGTATCACCAGCCAGCATATGCCGTTCTTCGCCAACATAAGTGAACAAATGCATTTTATGATACTTCCCTAATAAGGCTCCTTTTGCGTTTATATAAAAAAGTGTATTGGTCGGCAGTTCAGAACCTTCCTTATATAAAAATGACCCACAAATAGCGACTTCATGGATCTTTGATAATTCCTTCAATTGGTTTAAGACTAGGTTAACCTCATCCTCCGATTGCTGCTTATTATAATTCCAGTCAAACCCTGTCGTCGCCATTTCCGGAAGAAATAATAGATCTAAGCCTGTAGAAGCTGCTTCTCTCGCGTAGGCTTCTATTTGAAGTAGGTTTTCTTCCGGCGCAGACCTAATGACTTTATATTGTGCAAGTCCTATTTTAATTTTCATAGAGTATGTAGCAGCATGTAATCACCTAAACAAGATACCGTGAATTAAACATGTATCCGTCGATGATTCCATAGAGAAAATCATGATCAATAAACCTGCCTCGGCTATAACTAATACCAATGACTGACTAAAACTGGCAAAATGATGATACCCTAAGATGTGTTGTAGGATCGGCTTCTCGCATAGAGCCGGTGCCAGCTAGCTTCAAAACAAGCGCTCCCTTCGGGAAGCCCGTCCTACACAGATCCACTAAAATTGGGATAATGGCAGATAAAGCCACGCATTGGTATAATACCAATGACTAACTTTTTCCAGGAATAACAAAACCCCGAAACAAAGTTTCGAGGCCACGTAGAAGTGCTGCTCACGGCACACGCAAACGCTCTTCCTACGACTCGATAGAATGCGTCGTCAGTTTTGATCGGTGCACAGGCTTCAAAGTTAAAAGCCTATTCTAACCTATTTATCGTGCCGTAATCTACTGGTATGAAGCGCAGCTGTGGTATAAGTAGCGGACGTTAAATTAAGCGATCAGACCTCTTATATCATCTAGGCTGACTTTAGCATTTGCGCTTTCACTCTCTTCGAAAAGCTCTCGCAGAATCGCGGCTTTTTTACTCTGCAGTTCGAGCACTTTTTCCTCTACCGTGTTGGTGGCTATTAACTTGATACTGGTCACCACCCGCTTTTGCCCGATTCGGTGCGCCCGGTCGGTCGCTTGCGCCTCGGCAGCCGGGTTCCACCACGGATCGTAATGCACGACTGTATCGGCACCGGTTAAGTTCAAACCCGTTCCACCTGCTTTTAAGGAAATCAAAAATACTGGAATTGATGCGTCTTCGTTAAACGTATCACAAACTGCTAAGCGGTTCTTGGTCTGACCATCTAAATACTGATAGCGATGCCCTGACTTATCCAAATGTTCAGCCAATAATTTCAAAGCCGTCACAAACGAAGAAAACACCAGGATACGACTCCCCGAGTCTAAGCACTCCTCCAATATCTCATCAAACGCCTGCAGCTTAGCTGAATCTTTCGCTGCAAAAGTTTCATCGATGATCCGCGGATCGACGCATGCCTGCCGTAATCGCAGCAACTCAGTAAAGGCAGCAAAGCGGACCTTACCCTCTTTAGCTCCCGACATTTCCAGATTGAAAATATCACGGCGAGTCTTCTCCAAGGTGTCCTTATAAAAACGAGCCTGTTTGCTACCGAACTCACAGAAAAATGTCTTTTCAATCTTGTCCGGTAATTCGGGCGCAACTTCTTTCTTGGTCCTTCGTAAGATATAAGCCGCCGCCCGTGAAGTCTGCCGCTGACTATGCCACGCCTTATCATCCATCGAAAGATTCGAAGGTGCCGTGCTCAAATAGCCCGGCATTAAAAAGGCAAATAATGACAAAAGGTCATCCAGAGAATTCTCAACCGGTGTTCCCGTCAGTAGAAACCGTCCTTCACTTCGCATGCGGACGAGTGACTTCGCATTCTGGGTGCGGCGATTTTTAATGTGTTGCGCTTCATCTCCAATCACAACCGACCAATCAATTGAAGACAGAAGCTCGGAATCCTGCCGCAAGGTCCCGTATGAGGTAACGATTATATCATAAGTCTCTAAAGCTTCCGCATCTTTAATTCGGCTCGGGCCGTGCTGCCGGCAGACCTTCAAGCCTGGCACAAAGCGGGAAGCCTCCCGCGCCCAGTTCTCGACCAAACTGGCAGGGCAAACAACCAAGGCTGGGCCGGCATCAGCCTTTTCGTTTCGAATACATTCGATTAAGGCCAGCGCCTGTAAGGTTTTACCGAGCCCCATTTCGTCGGCCAGTATGCCACCTAAGTCGTTTCGATACAGATGCCACAACCAGGCGACACCAATTCGTTGATAGGTGCGAAGCACTGAATCAAGTCCTGCTCGCATCGGCGCGGGTTCAAGCGCACCGACCTGCTTCAGCGCGCGGCTAAGTGCCTGCCAAGCCTGTGGAGGTTGCCACCCTTCAGAGAGTTCCTCCAGGAGTTCTTCGGTGTCGAGCAGCTCTTTAGTATCAATCGTTTTCCGGAAGGTTGGCGTCAAAGGTCGGTCCGCCTGACCACTCACCGAGCGCTCCATCGTGTGTAAGCGATCCATCGTGGCCTTATTCAAAAGACGCAGTTTCGGTGCACCCTCAGGACCCTCACTGTCTATGTAATGTCGTCCCGTCGCGATTGCACGGTGCAAGTCAGTGTCATCCTCGCCTGCATCAATCCCCGCTTCCAGCACGAACACGCCATCAGTCTCCTTAACCTCAACCTTCAATTCCGCGAATTCAACCTGCGCAAATTTCTCTAAAAAGTTCTCAGTAAAGACAGCCTTCCACTCATCTTTCAAACTTTGCCAATGATCTGCCAAAAAATTCAACGTTTTATGACGGTCTCGTAGCCACCACTTGCGATTGGATGGTTCCAATAAAAAACCTTCAATTTTAAGCAGACTGCGCAGCGGAGCAATCGAAGTATCCTCACGATCGGCAGGTAATCGTATGGCCATGTAGTTCAACGACCCATCGACGATGATACGATTCTGCGCGTATTTCTCCATCGCATCGACTTGGGGAGTCACCGCAGGGAAATCACCTTTGCGATACTTCCAATTATCTTGCGCCTTCGCTTCGGCGATCCGCCTTAAATTCGGCTTCGACTGCTCCCTCAGGCTAATATTTTTCCGAAAACTTGGCTTCTCCTCGATCGTGACCACTTCAGCCGTCTCGACATCGACGGCCTCCGCTTTAATCGCATCAATGCATTCACTCACGCCTGATAAGCTACCACCTTCCCATTCAATCGGGCTGTTCGGTTTCTTTAACCAGTAAATGACCGGCTCACCTTCCAGAGATACGAGCAGTCGCTTAAAACGTGTAGCTGTCAGCTGAACGAGATTGGCCAATTTCCCACCGCACCACGTTTCGATCAAAGAAAGCGCACACAATTGAGCTTCCGATGCTGGCTTGTATTGTTTACTCGATGACAGTCGATTCAGCGGCAGCACTTCCCGCCCCACTGCTGCTTCAAATTTAATAACAATCGCATCGCGCTCGACCGCATCTTCAAAGTTAGGCGGTAAATAGACGAGTAAGCGCAAGGTGTCACCGGCGTCATCTATTTTCAGTGATCTGAGTTTGTTTCGCTCCGCCGGAGCGGCTGTTTCGACAACTTCCGCAGCCTCCGCTTCATCGGCTTCTTTCGCTTGCGCGGCGTGGAAACGCTCACGCTTGAGCGCCTCATAATGCATCGCGATGGCAAGGGCATGCGCACACACTTTACGCCGTTTACCGTCCTCACAGTTGCACTGATTGACCGCAAATACGGTCGAACGCAGACTCAACTCGGGTGCATAAGTCGCTTCGATACCTTTGACCGACCCCTTCAGGACCGGACTCTCCCATTTCACCGAGCGCACAGCACCCGTTTCGAACAGACGCTCAGCCTGCCGATAGACAAGCCCATCTGCCAAATCGATTAGAAACGCCCGAGTAAACTCAGGCGCTGGTTTTGCATCTAAACCCATCGTTAGATTAACCCGAGGCCTTCGCCGATTCGTAGGCTTGCAGCGCACACTGATTGCAGGTGTTGCGTATGCCCGCGAAGAAATCATTCCCCTTATCGTCGACTAAAATATAGGCGGGGAAATTCTCTACTTCGATTTTCCAAATCGCTTCCATACCCAGTTCCGGATATTCCAGCACTTCGACATGCTTGATATTATGTTCTGCGAGCAGTGCCGCCGGGCCACCGATTGAGCCGAGGTAAAACCCGCCGTATTTCTGGCAGGCATCGGTCACTTGCTGAGATCGGTTCCCCTTCGCCAGCATGATCATGGAGCCACCCTCTGCTTGAAAAGGCTCCACGTAGGAATCCATGCGCCCAGCGGTAGTCGGACCAAACGAGCCTGAAGGCTTACCTGTAGGCGTCTTCGCAGGGCCCGCGTAATAGACCGGATGCTGTTTCATGTATTCCGGCATGCCCTCCCCCTTATCCAGACGCTCCTGCAATTTCGCATGCGCCATATCACGGGCTACTATGATCGCGCCCGACAGTGATAGCGGTGTGGTCACGGGATACTCACTGAGCTCCTTCAAGACTTCCGGCATCGGGCGGTTTAAATTAATCTTCACCGACTCTTTCGGTTTCGCGCTGCTCTCCTCGGTCGGAATGAATCGCCCTGGGTTCATCTCCAGTTTTTCAAGCCAGACCCCATCTTGATCGATCCGAGCTTTCACATTACGGTCGGCAGAACACGAAACCCCGATCCCGACCGGGCAGGATGCGCCGTGACGGGGCAAACGAATCACGCGAACATCCAGCGCAAAATACTTACCGCCAAACTGCGCGCCATAGCCCATCTTACGGGTAAACCCGAGTAACTTTTCTTCGAGCTCCAGATCACGAAAGGCCTGTCCCTGTTCGTTGCCCTGTGTCGGCAAATTATCGTAATATTTGGTCGAAGCTAATTTGACCGTTTTCATGGTCGTCTCGGCGGAGGTGCCCCCGATTACAATCGCGATGTGATACGGTGGACAGGCCGAGGTGCCGAGTGTGCCCATTTTCTCAATACAAAATTTATGTAAGCTGGCCGGATTCAGTAGAGCCTTGGTTTCTTGGTAGAGGAAAAATTTATTAGCGGACCCCCCACCCTTTGCCACGAAAAGAAAATCATAACTGTCTCCATCAGTTGCCATCAAGTCGATCTGCGCCGGTAAATTGCAGCCGGTGTTCTTTTCCTCATACATACTGAGCGGTGCGACTTGTGAGTAGCGCAGATTCTCTTTCGTGTAAGTATTGTAGACACCTTCCGAAAGTGCTTTCTCATCGCCGCCTCCAGTCCAGACGCGCTGTCCCTTTTTCCCGAGAATGATGGCTGTTCCAGTATCCTGGCAAAAAGGCAAAACGCCATGGGCAGCCACTTCCGCATTACGCAACATAGTCAGCGCGATTGTCCGGTCGTTCTCCGTCGCTTCAGGGTCCTTTAAAATCGCTGCGACCTTTTCCAAATGCTCCGTCCGCAAACGAAAGGAGATTTCTTTCATCGCCGTCTCGGAAAGGTAGGTCAACGCCTCCGGGTCTACCTTTAAAATCTTATCGCCGTCAAACTCGACAGTTCTAACGAATTCATCAGTCAAAAGCTGGTATTCAGTTGTGTCCGGGCCCAGAGGAAACTGCTTTTGATATTCGAATGGTGGAGTTGGTTTAGCCATAATATATCGGTATTAATACGAGCGCTTCTTAGCAAGTAAAGGATATCGACAAAGTCTCCAATTCTAAAAGCGAACGCTTCCTAGAATCTGCCTTAACGTTTGGCAATCTGCCTGACGGCTCGTTTGAACTTCGAGTATTCGTAATCCACGCTCGGGCAAACTTGAGATAGCCGCGCTTAACGCCTCTAAATCGTTGATCCGCTCGTAATCGACTGAATGCGCCTGTGCCAACTGCTCAAAATCAATCGTCTGCGGCGTCGCAAAGTAGTCTTCAAATGCGTCCGCTTGATCCGCAACCGGTAAGTGCTCGAAAATGCCACCGCCGGAATTATTAATCAGCACTATGGTCAAACTACCCTTCAACTGTGATGCGGCCAGTAATGCATTTGAATCATGCAAGAAGGCGAGATCTCCCGCCAGCAAAACACTCGGCGCACCACGGTGTGCCACGCCCATCGCCGTGCCTAAAGTGCCATCGATCCCGTTGGCCCCACGGTTACTCTGCATCGAATATGCCCGATTCCCCGCACCCCAAAAATATTCCGCATAGCGCACACTCATACTACTCGCGAGGTAAACTGAAGTCGTCATTGGCAGCTGCTTGGCAAGCAACCACGCCACCTGACCTTCAAACACCGTATCCGTAGTTAAGTCACTCAGCACAGCCTCCAAGCGCTCCGATTCAGCCCACTCAGCAGCCAACCAGACTTGGAGCCAAGCCTCCGAAACTCCCTGTTGGCTTACCTGCACAGCCAGGTCATGCGCAGCACCATGTAAGACCACCCCCGACTGGTGCAGCGGATCCGTATTAACAGGGCGCTCGGTCAGTAAAAAGGTCGCGGGCTCACTAGACGACAACCACGCACGCAGCACTTTACTCGTCGGCAAATTCCCGATTTGTAAAACAGCCGTCGGTCTCAATGCGTCCAGGGACTCCACTTGCCGTAACAGGCTGTCGTAATGCACCACTAAATTATGATTCTCACTGGCATGCGCACGCAGTGGATTGACCGCATCCGCCAGCACGGGCCAGCCAAGCTTACTTGAGAGCATCGCGACCGCATCAGCAAAGGCCTCGTCGCTATCGCGGGGGTTCGTGTAGCCGACCACGATCAGTCCGCGCTGGTGGCTCGACAGACGCTCAAGCGCGACTGTATCAAAATACGAAGGGCTCCGCGCCGCTTCCGCACTGCGTGTCAGCACACAGGCGGCTCGCTCGAGTGCGTCCGCTGAGATAATTGGTTCCGCATCCGGGTCTGGATTTAAGGGATCCCGAAAGGGGAAGTTCACATGCACCGGCCCCGCGTTGACGGCCATTGAACGATCCACCGCATGCACGAGTGTCTGCCGCAAATACGCCAAAAGGTTCGAGCCCAGCTCTGGCAGAGCCAGCTCATAAAACGCACGCACCGAATCTCCAAAGAATTTTATCTGATCAATCGTTTGCCCCGAATTACAGTCCCGCATTTCCGGCGGACGATCTGCCGTCAGAATCAATAATGGAGTCCCGCTCATCGAAGCCTCAATTACCGCAGGATGATAGTTAGCGAGCGCAGATCCGGAGGTGCAGACCAGCACGACAGGTTTACGTGTGCGCTTGGCGAGGCCCAGCGCAAAGAAACCAGCACTGCGTTCGTCTAAAATACTAAGCGCCTCCATCTTAGGGTTCCGCACAGCCGCAAGGGTTAACGGAGTCGAGCGCGAGCCCGGCGAAGTCACCACCGTTTCAATCCCCAAGCGCACCAAAGTCTCGATCGCCAAACTCGCCCACACGGAATTCACCGTCGAGCGGGCAATGTGGTCAAAAACTGGCGCGGCATTGAGAGTCATAAAAAATGCAGAGTAGCCCAAAAAGGGATAAGAGCAATCTTAGGATACACGATCGATACGCAAAAATGGAACCTCACTCTCAGAAGATCCCCTGACTTCATCATTACAAGCGAAGCACGCCCCAGGGATCGCAGGTCTCCCGACCTGCCCTAAACCTGTCACACAATCCCAAACCTACGCATAATCTTAATCATAATCCATCCTCCCAATTCGTAATTCCTAACACTTAAAACTTCAAAGGCTATCCAGCGGACTCTTTACCGTTTTATCAGTATTCACGTGCAGATAGATGCGCGTCGTCTCCAGATTGCTATGCCCCATATATTCCTGCAATCGACACAAATCCGTTCCGCTCTCCAGCAAATGCGTAGCAAAGCTATGTCGCAAAACATGCGAAGTCACACGCTTCTCGATCTTCGCCTCACGAGCAGCACGGGGGATCCAGCCCTGATAGACTTTCGGCAAAATATGATGACGCCGAATCACTCCCTTAGCTCTCGGATCTTCTGCCGTGCCCGCCGCAGGCCAAAACCAGAACCACTCCCATCGCTCACCTCCATACTTAAACTTACGCGCCAGCGCCTCAGGCAAATAGACGCCTGCCAGGTCTGCCCTACGGTCGGACTCATAGGCCTCGCGCACCGACTCCAAATGTTTCTTTAATTCAGGCACCAGTGATTTGGGCAAGAGGGTGACACGGTCCTTATCCCCCTTACCGCCACGCACAATAAGTTGGCCACGCTCAAAGTCCACATCTTTGATCCGCAAACGCATCAGCTCCGAGACCCGTAAGCCGGAACCGTATTGCAAACGCGCCATCAAACAAAATGGCGCCGGCAACTCGGCCAACACACGCCGAATCTCTTCCACTGAAAGCACCACAGGGATGCGCCGCTTCGAGCTCCCTTTCTTGTAATCACTAAAATCCCCTAACGCTCGCTTGCATACATCGCGAAAAAAGAAAACCAAAGCATTCAAGGCCTGTCGTTGGGTGCCCGCACTCACACGCTCATGGACCGCTAAATGATCCAGAAAGGCATGTAGATCACGCTCACTTGTAGCCGTAAAATCGTCCGTCTTCACAAAGCGGGCAAACCGCTCCATCCAATTTAAGTATGCCTTCTCCGTTTCATAGCTAAATTGCCGGATACGCACCCCGCGGATAAACTGCAACTTCCACTCCGGCTCTGAAGTGCTCAGACGAGCCGTCTGTGCAGCCGGCCCACGCACGCCGCTTGCCCGTGGCGTCGCTGCTTGCAGCGGCTCTTTAACAGCTCCCTGCTCGCTCCCATTAGGTCGCTTCGCAGTTAGGAAAAACCAATTCAAAGCCG
>Ga0307934_1000525_pt1 | contig 27933 bp, 26 predicted proteins | sample OrgLakmetageno90_FD_201838 | JGI IMG/M metagenome (GOLD analysis project Ga0307934, IMG submission 201838) | Saline water microbial communities from Organic Lake, Antarctica - #90 | ecosystem: Environmental > Aquatic > Non-marine Saline and Alkaline > Saline | place: Antarctica: Organic Lake...
AAGTGGCGCGAGGGCGTCCATTGTTATTTCAGGGATTGCGTCCTCTCTGCACACCGCAACCTGTTCTTTCGAGTCCGGATTGGTATCCCTCGACGCACCATTTTTTGTCCCCACGGGAATCTCGCTGCTGGGCAAGGAGATTTACAGTGAAGGCGAACACTGGAAGGATTCCACGAAAGTCCGGGGACACGAGGGTCTGAGTTATCAAGCCACCTGGTTGGCTTCCTTTGTGGGGGAAGGTTTGCTGGAATCCCCAGTGCACACCCACGACGATATTATTTCCATCATCGCCGTGTTGGAAGAAGTTGTGAATCAGGTCGAGGGCTGAATTCGGGTGCGAGCGCATCGCGCGGTGTTGCGCCCACCGCCCCACAGAGGCTGACGAGAATTATGCGCGCCAGCCTCTGTGGAGCTAAATGATGTTGACGGTTCCTACGAGATTGACCTTGATCCCCATGCGCTCCAGCATGGCGGCCTTTGCCACCAGTGCCTTGTCGGCCGTCTCCGAGTCGGGCGCGTACACCATTTGGGCGTGATTGGCTTTGTGTCGGGCCATAAATTGGTCCCGGGACACAGCGTGAAGAACAACGTGGGCAATCGGCCACTCTGGGTTCGTCGCATCTTTCCGGCGTTGAGTTTCCTCGGCAGGCAGCGTGACGACAGTTCCACGGAAGATATCCACCTGGAGGATTCCCTCAGCAATGAAAACCCGGGAGATTACGACCTCACCGGGCTTTGAAATCCCATTGATTGTTGACCCACCCGCCGGGAAGAATACCGGACTCTGTCTCCACCCTTCCGCGTTCTGCCATCCACCCAGGTGAGAGGCCGGAACAGAACCGGAAATCTCGTAAACCCAGACGAATTGACCGTCAAAGTCTTCGCCCCATCGCACGTCGTGCAGGGTGTTATCAGGAATCAACCCCATTGCTCGCCACACTCGGTCTGTGACGAGTGCATCGACCGCTACGCCTTCGTCAGCTTCGTTGAAGTGAGGCATCGCCCGCCCGGGGAACAGCTCCCTCTTGCCATCGCGCGAGAGCACAGGAGGGCGATCGGTAGTGTTCAAAATGCCTTCGGCAAGGTCGGAGGCAGGGACGAGGTCTTTCAGCCCCTGCTGGTACTGAATTCCAATAGCATCCAGCCCGAAATCATCCGCGATTCGGAGCGCGGCAATATACATTTTGCACTGCCAGCGAACCTGTTCCTCCGTCAATTCGGTTTTTTCGTCGGTGCCAAAGTGGAACACCATGCCCCGGTCTTGCAGCCACGCGCTCACGGCGCTTGCTTCGGCGTCTCCGACTTCCAGCATTTCCGCATATAGAGCGGATTGGGAAAGCCGTTCCTTGTAAATACCCGTGGGGTTCAGCAATTCGTCGTCGAAGATCGCGTTGTACATTCCCATACAGCCCTCGTCAAATACTCCGATGATGGCTTTGTTCATTAAGAGTTCATCACCGAGAGCCTGGCCTAGTGCTACCTCCGGAGTTGAAGGCAGAGTGAGGAGAGGCCGCACATGCGAGTCGTCATGAACGATGTTCCCGGTGTCTACCCATTCCTGAAGTCGCGCTTTGAACCATTCGTCGGTGAAATCCACCGACCATACAGTCGAGAAGTGCACCCCCATTTTCGTCATGCTGGCGTTGAGCCCTAACAAGCCGACAAGCCCGGGCCAGTCCCCGGCGAAGTTCGCCACCGTGAGGATCGGACCCTGATGGCTTCGTAATCCAGCAAGGACGTGGTGGGAATACTGCCAGACCGCTTCAGCCACGATCAATGGCGCGTCGACGGGGATGTTCTTGAAGACCTCCATCCCCATGCGTTGGCTCGAGATAAACCCGTGGCCAGTCGCCGGGTCGACGCCGTTTGCTCGGACCACGGACAAGCCACATTCAGCCAGCGCGGCGGTGACATCAGATTCCATCTGGGATTGCGTTTCCCAACCTGCGACGTTCGCAGATTCGCGGAGGTCGCCACTGGCGATCAAGTATGCGGTCGCGGGCGTAAGAGCGGGCCTGGTCATTGGTTGCGGTGTGATGTAGGAGTTCATGATGCAGGACCTTCCATTCGTTGGTGTTGGGCGAGACAGTGGACAATGTCGGTGGTGGCGGTATAAAGCTCGCGATAGGCCGGATAGAGCTTGTCGTAGAAGGCAGAGTTTTCCGGAAGTGGATCGATCCGCTTAGTCGGTGGGTTCCACTTGCTGATTTCTGGGGCCATCGAGGCTACGTCGGTGGCCAAGGCGGCAAGAAAAGCGGTGCCATAACTTGCGCCAAGGGTCGTGCGCGGAACTTCCTGGGACAAACCTGTGATGTCAGAAACGATCTGGAGCCATAGATCTCCTTGAGTACCCCCGCCTACCGCAACAATGCGCTGAATGTCAGCTCCCGCAGCCTTCATCGTTTCGATGTTGTGGCGAACCGCGAAAGCGGTCGCCTCCAAGGCTGCTCGGTAGATATCTCCGCGTTGGTGACTCAGTGTCAGACCGGCAATGATTCCCCGCGCGTCTGGGTCCAGAATAGGAGTCCGCTCGCCTGCGAAATACGGCAACATCAAAAGCCCGTGGGCCCCTGCTGGGGACTCAGAGGCCTCGGCAAGGAGTTTTGGGAAATCGGCACCCGTGAGTTCTTTCACCCACTGGGTGAGCGCCCCCGAAGTAGCGAGGCCTCCTGCCAGGTTCCGTGAGCCGGGGAAGACACCGACGGTGGTCCACATCGACGGGGAGCGGAGGGTGGTTTCACCTGTGGACACGAGGAACATTGTGGAGCCATACATCAGCATCAGGTCGCCGTTGTTATGAGCGTCAACGCTCACCGCTTCGTTCCAGGCGTCAATCGAGCCTGCAATGACAGGGGTTCCTTCAGGAATACCCGTGATGGTGGCAGCGGACGCCGTCACCGAACCGACAATGTCGCCAGCCCAGACCAGCGGGGGCTGCTCAATTCCCGGCGCGTATTTCTCCCACCAGGAATTGTGCCACCTCTCCGCATCAATTTCGTAGAGTGGGTTCATTTGGCTTGCGGACTGGTGATCCAGCACGTAAGCGTCGGTGAGTTTTCTGGCGAGGAAACTGGCGGGCATGAAGAGCCGTCGAGCGGAGGCATAGTGCGCTGGTTCTTCTTCCGCGACCCAGAGGATCTTGGGCCCACCGGCCTGGGAGCTCAGGAGCGAGCCGCCCACTCGCACAATCTCCTTATCACCGAGTTCCTGCCCGATGGATTGAACCTGGGCCGTCGCTCTGGTGTCGACACCATAGAGAATCGCTGGTCGAACCGGCTTATCCTCGGCATCCGTTAAGAGCACGCATGGCCCCATCCCGCTCACTCCTACGGCCTGAATGCTGAAGTCCAAGCCCTCCGTTTGGGCTAGTGCGAGCAATTCCTGCGTGAGGGTAACGAACTCGTCCCACCACACGTCGCCGTCCATTTCAACCCAGCCCGTGTGGGGGCGATCGACGCTGTGCTGAATGGCGGCGGAAGCAAGAACTTCACCCGTGGCTGCGTCCACAAGGACGCCTTTGCTGCTTCCGGTGCCGATATCCACACCGATTGCGCATCTCCTGGCCACTTCAGCGCCCCTTTGCGTAAATTGGTCGGATGTCTTCGCCGTAGTGATAAGTGTACCCACGAAACCTGGTGCTCGCGGGGTGGGATACCCTCGCTTTCGTCCCGCTTCCGGCGCGGGGGTGGAACTGCTACATTTCATCATCGGTTGGTGAGGCATTTCCTGCCCCGCGCTCAGAACAAAGCCCTGGAAAGGACGAATATCAATGAACCTCGCGGGCAAGGACGTCAACCTGATTGCCACTTTCCGCGCAAAAACGGGAATGGCCATGACCGTTCGAGACCTCATCGTGGAGTATGGCGGGCTCGTCCGGGACGAGCCCGGGAACGTCTTCTTTGAGGTCTACACCAACGCATCGGATGATGCGGCGTTTGTCATTGTCGAACGCTATGTCGATCAAGCGGCATTCGATGCTCACTTGTTTGGCGAAGCGGGAAAAGAATTCAACGTTGCGCTGGGTGATCTGATCGAAGGTTCGGGGTCAGAACTGCAGTTCCTCTCCCGGCACCCCTAGGGGTTTTTGGCCGCACTAGATCCCCAGCGCGGCTTCCTCCAATGTTCCTGCAGCGCTTGGACCTGACTGAGAAACATGGTGACTCAGCGGCAGGATTCGGTCGTGGACGGCGTCGAGGATGTCCTCGACCGTGACAAAGTACTCCCACTCCAATTCTGCCGGGGGAGCAATCCAGTTTCTGGCTCCCAGCACGCACACCGGGGCATCCAAATCGTCAAAAGCGTGCTGGCTCACGGTGGCGGCCACCGTGTTCATCCAACTGCCTCGAAGATTTGCGTCGGACACGCAGAGCAGGCGCCCCGTCTTGCGCACAGATTCTATGAGGAGGCTGTAATCGAAGGGCACCATCCAGCGGGCGTCAATCACTTCAACGCTCACGCCGTATCGTTCCGTCAATTGGTCCGCAGCGTCAAGAGCTCGGCTCAAAGTTGCTCCCAGCGAAAGAATGGTTAGGTCCGAACCGTCCCTCACGAGGGCTGGTTCGCCAATCGGCGTGCGGTAATACTCGCGCGGCACGCCCTCGGGGTGGACGGTTTCAACCGTGTCATACAGCCGTTGGCTCTCAAAGAAAACCACGGGGTCATTGGAAGACAGGGCCGAGGCCAGCATTCCTTTGGCGTCACGAGGTGTGGCGGGGAACGCCACCTTCAGGCCCGGAACTGCCGCGACCATTGAGCTCCAGTCTTGCGAGTGTTGGGCTCCGTATTTTGCACCTACAGACACTCGAACGACCAAGGGAAGAGTGATGAGCCCGCCGGACATCGCCTGCCACTTCGCCATCTGGTTGAAAAGCTCATCGCCAGCGCGCCCGATGAAGTCGGCGTACATCAGCTCCACCACTGCGCGGCCACCGCTGAGTGCATAACCGACTCCGCTGCCCACAATGATGGCTTCGGAAATGGGTGCGTTGAACAACCTATGGCGGGGCAGCAGATCTGTCAGCCCTCGATACACACCAAAGGGGCCACCCCAGTCACGGTTCTCTTCCCCCCACGCGGCGAGACGATTATCGGCGGCGAAATGCTCAGCCAAAGCCTCAAAGAGGGCATCCCGGAACGTGATGGCCTTCGCCCCGCTGAGAAGGGTTGTTCCCTGCCGTCCGCTGCGAGCTTTTTTCTGCACAGATACGTGGTGGGGGAGCTCGGACAACGGCATCAGGGTTTCGCCTTTGGGGGCGTCATCGAGGCTAATGAGCCCATTGTTGAAGGTCATGGCGGCGGGGACCCGGGGGTCTTCTTTGAGCGACAGGCGAGGCGAGTGGGTGTCGTCTATGGCAACAAGGAGTGCCGCCCGCACAGTGGACTCAGCCCATTTCTTCCACCCATCCTCAGACTCGCGTGACATAACCCCGCCTTCGACGAGGTAATCGACATAGGTGCGGACGGGGTCAATGGCATCCCAGGCGTCCACTTCTTCTTTCAGGCGATAGGACGAAGCGTCGGAGGGCGAGTGACCCGAGAGTCGATACGTTTGGCAGTCAATTAGAACGGGCCCTTCACCCGCCTCGATAATCTCGCGGGCGCGTTCCATGGCAGCGATCACGGCCAACGGGTTGTTTCCATCCACCGTCTGTGAATGCATGCTTTCGCGGTTAACTCCTGCACCCATGCGAGACACGAAATCGAACGCCATCGTCTCGCCGATGGGCTGCCCTCCCATGCCATAAAAGTTATTAACCACAAAGAAGACGATCGGCAAGCCGCCGCTGTGTTTCTCGTCCATCAGCGACCGAAGTTGCCCCATACTTGCGAAGTTGAAGGACTCCCACATCTGACCGGTTCCCGTCGCGGCATCGCCCACGCTAGCGACCACGATTCCCGGCTCATTCTGGAGCCTGTTGAAGAGCGCTGCACCGGTAGCCAAGGGGCCGGATCCCCCGACAATGGCGTTGTTGGGGTAGATACCCAGAGGGGGGAAAAACGCGTGCATACTTCCGCCGAGGCCGCGGTTAAAACCTGTTTTCCTCCCGAAGGTCTCCGCGGTCATGCCATACATCAGATAGTTGATGGCTTGTTGTTCTGGATCCTCATTCCGCAGTGTGGCGGACACCACATCCCAAGTTTCCCCCCCTCCCCATTCGCGCAAGGCAGCTGTCAGAACAGAGTTTTCGGCGCTGGCAATCGCGGTGAGACCCTTCGCGATGACCTCACCATGACTTCGGTGGCTCCCAAAAACTTTGTCCACGCCACCAAGAGTAAATGCCTGGCCCACGGCCGCTGCTTCTTGTCCAATGGAGAGGTGTGCCGGGCCGAGGTGGACGTAGTCCACCCCCAAGTAGGAACCTTGGCGCTTGATGCTGTCCAGCATCAGTTCAAACTCGCGGATCAAAATCATGTCGCGGGCGATCGCGTGCAGCTTCTCGTCGCCAAGGCGAGCCCGCTCGGTTTCGAGGTTGGGCCGGTAGGCATTGACTGGAATGGGCACACTGCTCAGCTCCGCCTGAGACCTCGTTCTCTGCGGGTCGATAAAGATTTCTTTGGTCATTTTCTCAAATCCTGTCCACTGGTTGCGGGGTATTGTGCGGCGATGACGTCGATGCTTTCCAGTGCTTCCGCGATGCCCGCGAGGGCGCGGGCCGCATCAGCCCCATCAAGTGCGCGGTGGTCGAAGGTGAAGGAGAGAGGCAATAACGCCGGTGCGCCTGCGCTGGGGCGGTGCAGTGCGCCGACCCCCAGAATGCAGCTCTGGGGGGTGTTGAGCACTGGAGTGAACCAGTGAATCCCAAACATGCCGAGGTTGGTCACAGTGAAGGTCCCGCCTTCCATCTCGTCCATCTGCAAGGTGCCGGCTCGAGCCTTCTCGACCAGGCGCTGTGTTGCGCTACTGAGCTCGGTGAGAGAACGCAGGTGAGCCTGCGTGACAACGGGCACAAGAAGTGCGCTGCCTGTGTCCACGGCTACGCCCAGATTGACGCCGCTGTATTGGCGAATCCCGTCCCAATCAAAAATACTGTTTGCTGCGGGGTAGCGTGGCAATGACTGGGCGACAGCAAAATTGACCAGGTCGGAAAGGCTTATCCGTGATTGTTCCTGGGAATCTCGGTATTTCCGGAGTCGCTCGTGAAAAGACACCAGTGCATCCGCGCTTGCGTAGCGGGTCAGCGTGACTTGGGCGCTGTCCTTCAGGGACTGCGCCATCCGTTGGGCGGTCACTTTTCTAGCACCGCGCACGGGGACAAGGGTATGATGCCCCGGATGGGGTGCGCTGGCGTCACCCATGAGGCCCTCTGCCTGGCCCCCTGAGGGTGAGGAGATTCCCGAGGAGAGTACATCGGGGACAATGATTCGCCCACCCGGTCCGCTCCCACGAATGGAGGCAAGGTCGATGCCCCTTCTCTCCGCCAGAAGTCGGGCCCGAGGAGAAACAGCCTGGCCTGGGGCGGGAGGAGAAACAGGCGAAGAGTGGCTGGTCGGATCGGGGGCCAGCGCGTTGCCCGCGTCGACGGTACCGTGGTTTTCTTTCAGTCTTGTGGCCTCGACGCCTCCGGTGGGGAGAGTTTCGCCCGGTTTCCCAATAATCAGGAGCACCGAGTGCTCCGCAACTTCGTCGCCCACCGCACATCGAACTCCTAAGACGACACCGTCGGCGGGGCTTTCCACCTCAAGCGCAGCTTTGGCAGTCTCAAGGACGGCCAGTACCTGGCCTGCGGTGACCGCATCTCCAGCGGAAGCCTTGAGTTCGGCGAGAACAGCGTCTTCACCAGCATTGCCGGTCGTTGGCACACGAACTTCAATCGACATTTCTTTCCGCTCTTATGATTGAATAGCACTCATATGAGCGCATTAGAGAAAATACACCGTTTTGAAAGCCGTGTCAAAGAGAGGGTGTGGTGACTGATGGCGTCCGATGCCGGGAAGGCGATTCGGGTTCCCCTGGAGACAGCCCTTGTCGCTAGAAAATATTTCCTCGACGGGATGCAAAAGAGTGAGATTGCCCTCGAGTTCGGGATTTCACGCTTCAAAGTCGCGCGTTTGTTGGAGGAGGCCAAGTCTGCGGGGATTGTTCGTATTTGGGTGGATCTGCCCACGGAAGTGGACGTTGGCCTGGGGGAGGAGTTAGCGCGACGGTACGGACTCCGCCAGGTGATCGTGGCGAAGTCCGTGGAAGATCTGCCGGGTGCCACCGGCGAAATGATGGCGAGGCTCGCCGCTGAGTTCCTTATGAGCACGCTGAGGCCAGACGACACACTTGGCATTTCATGGGGCTCAACCGTGGCGCGCGTGATTGATGAAATCGATTCGCTCCCCGCCGTTGACATTGTCCAAATGGTTGGAGGCGTTCGGTCCTCTGCGCTTGACACCAACGGCGGAGAACTCGTGAGGAGGCTGACTCAAGTTGGTGCTGGCCGAGCATTTCCGCTGATGGTTCCGCTCATCGTTGACTCCGCCGCAACCGCCGTAGCGCTGAAAAATGATGCGGCAATTGCTGATGTTTTCAAGAGGTTCCATCACCTTTCTTTAGCCCTGGTCGGTGTCGGATCGTGGGAACCGGCTCAGTCCTCCTTGCTCACCGAGCTCCCCCCAGGGGATCATGCTGAGGCGAGAAACAATGGGGCGGTGGCCGATGTGTGTGGGATCATCGTGGACGCCGACGGTGGTGTGGTAGAAAGTGCTGTCGGGGCGAGGACCCTCTCGATCGGATTCGAACAGCTCAAGGAAACGGCAACCGTGCTGGCCGTTGCGGGCGGCATCGACAAAGCTCACGCCGTGCAGGCCGCCATGAAGAGCGGGCTGGTTGATGTCTTGGTTACCGATTCCGATTGCGCCACAGGCATCCTCGCCTCCGTGCTGTAGCAAAACACTGGTGCCCAACTTGTAATGACAACATTTCTCCTGTGGGGTAATGTTGTGTTACTCCTACGTTCACTTCCATTCCCCTTTAGCGAAGGTTCACCAATGAATCCATTCCCCAGCGTCCCTGTCGAACCCCTCTCTATCTTTGTGGATCTCGACGCAGCGACCCTGTCGCCTCAAGGTCCAACTTTCACCCGTCGGATGTCAGACCTAGAAGGGCTTTTTGCGGATCAGGTCGCATGGAAAAAAGCCGTTGAGGGTGGAAACCCCGTGGTCTACAGCGTCACCAGCTCTCCGGTGCCGGAAATAAACCGGGAACTGCCACAATCCATCACCACTATTTCTGCTGGCGCAACGGCTGGTGAACTGTGGATGACGAAGGGGCATCAGCATCCCGATCATCAAGGAGAGATTTACTTCGGACTCCAGGGCAAGGGAGGCCTCCTCATGTTCGATGGGAAGGAAACCCACTGGCTCGAAATCACCCCGGGCACGATGGGCTACATCCCCCCGGGTTGGGCACACCGATCGGTGAATATTGGTCAAGCACCGTATTCTTTCCTCGCCGTCTACCCCGGAGGCGCGGGACACGACTACGGGTGGGTGCTCGAGCACGGCATGGGAAACCGGGTCTATGCAGGGGCCGAAGGGTCGGTGGACCTGCGGGACTATTCCGTCCCGGTGAACGAATGATTATCGCTCACGACCTCGGAACAACGGGTAATAAAGCCTCCCTCCACCACCGTGACGGCACCCTGATAGCGGCCGCCACGGTCGGCTATCCCGTGAATTTTTCCGATGGTGGTGTCGCGGAACAGAACCCCGAGGACTGGTGGGATGCCGTCGCGTCGGCGACGCGGCAGCTTATGTCTCAGTCCCATGTTTCCCCGAGCGACATTGTCGGGATTGTGGTGAGCGGCCAGATGATGGGGGCGGTCCTGCTGGACACCTCGATGAGGCCTGTGCGCCCGGCAATTATCTGGGCGGACACTCGCGCGTCGAAACAACAAGCTCAGCTCAGCGAGAAGCTGGGGGAAAAAGACGCGTACCAAATTTTGGGCCACCGGCTGAGCGAAACCTACTCCCTCGAAAAGGTTATGTGGGTTCGAGACAACGAGCCGGAGGTGTGGGCCCAAGTACACCGAGTCTGTGTGGCTAAGGACTACATTGTTGCTCGTATGACAGGGCGGCTGGCGACAGACCGCTCGGATGCCTCTGCGACTAATGCCTACGATCAGCGCACCGGAGACTGGTCAGAAGATGTGCTCAGAGCTGCTGGGCTGGAGAAGGAACTCTTTCCAGAGATCCTCGAGTCCATCGAGGTTATGGGTTCGGTGAATCGCGCAGCGGCCGCGGAACTAGGTCTTACTGAGGGCACCTCTGTGGTGATGGGCGGTGGCGACGGACCGCTGGCAGCCGTGGGGGCCGGGGTTGTCGCTCCCGAGGACGGCGCATACGTGTGTTTAGGCACATCGTCATGGGTTTCTTTTGTCTCCCAAGAACCCGTTTATGACCCAAAGATGAGGACTTTCACGTTCAACAACGTCGTTCCTGATACCTTCCTCCCGACCGCGACTATGCAAGCTGGTGGTGCGTCGATTCAATGGATCGCGGAAATTTTGAGCACAACTGCGTCATCAACGGATACTGACAATCTCATTAATGCGGCCACCGAAGACGTTGACACCCGTGGGCTTTACTTTCTGCCCTACCTCCTCGGCGAACGGTCACCACTCTGGGAACCAGCGGCACGCGGAAGCTTCCTGGGGCTTGCTCGTTACCATACGGGGTCACATCTTGCCCGCGCAGTGATGGAAGGAGTTGTCTTTAACCTCCTAAGCTGCCTGCGCGCGTTCGAAGAGTGTGGTTCTAGGTTTGACCGAATTACCGCAGTGGGCGGCGGTGCGCAAAGCGATGTCCTTCTTCAACTTTGTTCGGACATTTGGGGCATTCCGGTGTACCGCAGGAGCATCGTGGAAGAAGCCAATAGCTTGGGGGCTGCAGTTACGGCCTCAGTGGGTTTGGGTCTCGCTGAGTTCTCCGCAGCGCGGGAGTTGAGCGAGATCACCGCGGAATTCAGCCCACGGCCGGAAATTAGCAAGGCTTACGAGGACCGTTATCCACTGTTCCTCGGTGCGATCGAGGCCGTACTCCCTTGGTTCAGAAGAGGTCAAGAGTGAAACACGTCCTGGTCACCAGTCGCTCGTTCGGGAGAGGGACCCTCGACCTCGAAAGCCGAGCAGGAGAGATGGGTTTCCAGATTACCCGGGGGCCATCTCATCACCCGCTGGAGGAGATGTTGCCAGGTCTTGCACGGGCCGAGGCGTGGATTGCCGGCACCGGGCCGGTGACTGCGCAGCACATGGAAGCGGCACCGCACCTCTCCGTGATTGCACGCTACGGCGTTGGCGTTGATGCGGTGGACCTCGAGACAGCGCAACGACGCGGAATTATCGTGACCAACACTCCGGGAGCAAATTCCGCAGCGGTGGCTGACCTCGCGGTTGCGTTGATGTTGAACGGGCTCCGCCACGTCACTCATGGGGACCGGGAAGTGAGAGCCGGGCGGTGGGATGCTCTTCCCGGACGGGAACTCGGCTCGCTGACGGTGGGAATTGTTGGATTCGGCAGGATTGGACAAGGGGTGTCTCGGAGACTTTCAGGATTCGGTGCAACAGTTTTGGCCTGTGATCCGTATGTTTCCCCGGACATATTTTCGGAGGCGGGAGTGGAAGCTACCAGCCTCAATAGTCTCTGTGAACGCAGTGACGTGATTAGCCTTCATTCGCCTGGTGGCGAGGTTATCGTGACCGAGAGAAGATTAGCGCTAATGGGTCTCGGGGTTGTTTTGGTGAACACGGCGCGAGCCGATTTAGTTGATGAAGAGGCAATGGCACACGCGATACGGGCAGGACGCGTTGGCGCTTTTGCTACCGATGTTCTCTCAGGCGACACCAGCGGGACCGCCAGCCCACTGTTGGCGCAAGAACTTAGCCCTCACGTGATTCTCACCCCCCACCTCGGAGCTCAGACTCTGGAGGCGGTGGACACGATGGGCATGATGGCGCTGGAAAATGTCGCTGCCGTTCTTGGCGGGACTGCTGCCCACAACCTCGTCATCCCCCCATCGAAGGAACCCGCATGACTCAGAGACCGCCACACCCCGCCCTCGACGCGTTTGGCTCCTCTGGGGTAATCGCCGTGCTGCGTGCACCCACACCGGAGGGGGCGCTGAGTGCGATTGACGCACTTGTCGAAGCGGGCATCACGGGAATTGAAGTCACTTTCACGACCCCTGATGCGCCGCAGGTTATTCAGGAATCTCTCGCCCGACACGGTGGTCGGGCACTGGTGGGCGCAGGCACTGTGCTGACGGCGGACCAGGCACTGTCTGCTGCTGATGCGGGAGCCCAGTTCCTGGTCAGTCCGGGGACCGAGGCAGATTTGGCACGCGTAATGATAGGTACCGGGGCTCTCACTCTGACAGGGGCTCTCACTCCGAGCGAGGTGATGCTCGCCGTGAGCTTGGGCGTGGATGTAATCAAAATCTTCCCCGGTTCGTTGGGCGGACCTGGTTACCTCAAGTCGTTGCGTGCCCCCTTCCCCAACGAGCACTTCATGCCCACCGGGGGGGTGTCGGCGGATAATCTGGGCGTGTGGTTCGCCAGCGGGGCCCTTGCGGTCGGCGCAGGTGGCGAATTGGTCCCTGCCACGGCTTTTCTTGAGGGCGGGATGCAGGAAATCACCTCCCGGGCGAAGCAATTTGTTGACGCGCTTGACTCGTGGCACCAGAGAAAGGTCCAATAATGCCTGTTTCGAAGGGGTACATGGGCTTCGTCGGTGTTAGCACAGCGGAATCTTCCATAATGAAAGTTTTCCCGCTGTGGGCGAAGGTGTTGGGTCTTCCCACAGAAAAACTTGTCGGTCATGATTTGCCGCTCGATAGCGACACCGCACGTTATGCGGACCTGGTTGAAGCCATCAAGCATGACCCCCACCATTTAGGCGCTTTGGTGACCTCCCACAAAATGAATCTCTACAGAGCAGCCTTCAGCGTATTCGACGAACTGGATCCTTTTGCCTCTGCCTGCCAAGAGATTTCGAGCATCTCGAAAAGGGAGGGACGCCTTATCGGGCGGGCAAAGGATCCGTTTACCGTGGCATTGGCATTAGAAGACTTTTTGGTGCCGGGACATTTTGAAAAAAGGGATGCAGAAGTGTTAATTCTGGGTGCAGGCGGCTCCGGAACTGCGTTGAGCTGGGCACTCGCCGACCGCGCGACTGACCAGCCTTCCAGGGTTACCGTGGCTGCCCGTACGCAGAGCAAACTTGATGAGCTACGGAGGGTTCACGAGCGCCGAGGAACGCGAGAGGGCTTCGTGCGCTATGAATTGACGGGCTCCCAGGCGAAGTCGGATGCGCTTCTGGAGGGGCTTCCCGAAGGTTCCCTCGTGGTCAACGCCACCGGACTGGGCAAGGACTCTCCCGGATCCCCGGTGAGTGATTCAGCAGCATTTCCTCGCCACGGGATTGCCTGGGAATTCAATTACCGGGGGAGCCTTGAGTTTCTTCACCAGGCGCAGCAGCAACAGGCTGAGCGAGACTTGTTGGTGGTGGATGGGTGGCGCTACTTCATTCATGGTTGGTCTCAGGTCGTTGCGGACGTTTTCGACCTCGACCTGACTCCCACGATTGTCGAGGAACTCGCGGCTAGCGCTGAAGGGGTGAGAGCTAAAGGGTGACACACGCAACTTCCAGCGGAATGATTCGGACCGTCACCGGGGATATTGATCCCGCCACCCTCGGGCACGCCAGCTATCACGAGCACCTTTTTCAGGTTTCCCCCCTTTTGCCGGGTGATGAGCTCGACAATGAAGCTGCCTCACTCGAGGAAGCGGTACTGCTGAGGGATTCGGGCTTTGATGCTACGGTGGAGGCAACCCCGCTGGGGCTCGGTAGACAACCTGCGGCAGTGGCGCGAATCGCCGAGGCCACGCGACTATCCATAGTTCACACGACGGGGCGCCATCGAGAGGCCCACTACCCCTCAGGCCATTGGGCTCACGCATTCTCGCAAGACACGCTGTTTCAACGTTTCGTCTCGGATCTGCGTGAAGGACTGCCCTTGATAGATGGTGAAACACCATCGAACCCGGCAACTACCCGTGATGGCGAGCCGGTGAGGGCCGGACTCTTGAAGGCCGGAATTGGGTATTGGAGCATTTCGCTCTTTGAACAGGTGACTTTAGAAGCAGTAGGGAAAGCCCACCGTGAAACGGGGGCTCCTGTGATGATTCATCTCGAGCATGGTTCTGCGGCTCATGAAGTGCTTGACCTCTTGGCCACACTGCAGGTCCCAGAAAGATCCGTCGCTCTTGCGCACGCGGACCGATCTTTAGACGCTGGCCTCCACGTCTCCCTCATTGAACGTGGCGCCTATCTGGGCTATGACGGAATGGGGCGCCTCAAGAGCCAGAGCGATGAGGAGCTGCTCTCCCTCACTGGCCGGGTGGTAGAGGCGGTAGGGACAGAGCGCATTCTTCTCGGTGGGGACGTAGCGAGAAGCTCTCGGTATATCGCCTACGGCGGGATGCCAGGCCTGGAACACCTGGGGAAGCGCTATCTTCCGCGGCTTCGCGAAAAAATTGGCGCTCAGGCCGTAGAAACGATGCTGAAGACGAACGCTGCCAGCTGGCTCACTTGGATCTAGCGCGCCTTGTGCCGCAGGTGGCATCTTCCTCCGACCCGCCGGTGTGAGGGGCAACGCAAAAGGGCCCCTGCTTGCGCAGGGGCCCTTTCGTATCGATAGGAATCGATTAGTCGTACAGAACCGCTGCGATATTCTCGTCAGTGTAGTTCGTCGCGTCATACCAGTACGCACCGGTGTCGGTGAATGCTGGCAAGGTCTCGCCACGGATTGCTGCAACTGCGTTGCGAACAACCGCACGGCCGATCCCAATCGGGTCCTGGGTGATAGCGCCAGCCATCACACCACTCTTGATAGCTTCAACCTGAGCTGCACCAGAGTCGAAACCGACGATGATGAGTTCGCCAGCGGGGAGCGCGAGCTCCGTGACAGCGTTCACAATTCCGACGGCAGAACCCTCGTTTGTTGCGTAGAGACCCTTGAGGTCAGGGTATGCAGCGATCATTGCCTTAGCAATATCAGCTGACTTCAGGTGGTCTCCATCGCCATACTGAATGTCCACAACGGTGATGTTGGGATACTCGGCTTCCATCTGCTCGACGAAACCATCGCGACGTTCCACTCCGGTGGAGTTAATCTGGCTGTGGCTAACGATGCCCACTTCGCCTTCTTCACCCATCAGGCGCGCCATGTTGTCAGCAGCAATTGCCCCGGCTGCCTTGCCGTCAGTTGCGGCAAGGTTCAGTGGGTAGTCGCTGTTACAACCAGCGTCGAACTGAACGACCGGAATGCCACGCTCTTTGGCCTGCTTCATGTATGAAACACATGCTTCAGGGTCAAGGGTTGCGTAACCAATTGCGTCAGGGTTCTTGTCCAGTGCAGTCTGGAACATGTCCAGCTGAGCCTGAACTTCGGTCTCTGAAGCAGGGCCTTCGAAGGTGATTTCCACACCTAGTTCAGCGGCTTCGAGTTCTGCGCCTGTCTTGACTGCCTGCCAGAACTGGTGCTGGAAGCCCTTCGAGATTAGGGGGATGAATAGCGTTTCTTCTGCTGCGGCCGTGGTGTCATCTGCTGCCGAGGTGTCCTCGGTTGCAGTGTCGGTGGCGCAACCGGCGAAGAGTAACGCGCTGAAAGCGGCAGCTGTGATAGCTCCCATTCTCTTGCTTTTAATCACTGATAACTCCTTGCTAAATTGCGACATGCCCTTCTGGACCTGTCGTTAATGATTATTACTTATGTTTAGACGATATTAGCCGTCTTGTCATGCTCCGATCAAAATCTGACCGGCTAGAGAGCGAAACTACCCTTCGGGCAACGACGCTCCCAAGTTTTTTTCATTTGCCTTGTTTGTGACGCAAGTTGTCCGCATAGACCGCGAAAAGGATGACTGCTCCCACCACAACTGACTGCCACTCCGTCTGGATAGACATGATTCGAAGACCGTTAATGAGGATGCTCATGATGAGCGCGCCGATAACTGTGCCAATAATGGAGCCTCGGCCACCCAATAGTGACGTACCTCCAATAATCACAGCTGCAATCGCTTGAAGTTCGTAACCCATTCCGATTTGGGGTTGAGCTGAGTCAAGTCGCGCGGCAATTATGACGCCCGCGAAACCGGTGAAAAGGCCCGAAAAAGTGTAGATGGCAATTTTCCACCTGCGGGTGTTGACGCCGGACAGTCGCGCTGCCTCTTCGTTTGACCCAATCGCGAAGGTATATCTTCCGAGCGTCGTCTTTGACAGGACGAACGCACCAAGAATGGCAAGAATTATGGTCACCAAGACGGCGTTTGGCAACCCAGGAATGGCCGACCCAATTGCCAACTGATTGAAATCGGGCGCTACCGTCGAGAAATAGATGGGACGCACGCCGGAAAGAATGAGAGAGAGACCTTGGGCAATCATCATCATCGCCAGAGTGGCAATGAATGGAGGCAGCCCTAAAACGGCCACGTTGAAGCCGTTGACGAATCCGATGATCATGCCGGTGATGACTCCACCGGCAACGCCCGCCCATACGGGGAGGCCGAAATTAACAATCAAAAGTCCCGTCGCGACGGCACTCAGGGTCATTCCGGTCCCGATAGACAGGTCGATGCCACCGGTAATAATCACGAAGGTGGTTCCAAGAGCAAGAATTCCGATTACTGCGGTCGAGAGCAGGACGCCCGAAATGTTGCTCCACGTCAAGAAGTTCGGGCTCGCGAGTGAGAAAAAGATGAAAAGAACAATCAGAGTGCCGAAAGCGAGTGACTGTTGAATTTGTCGCCTAGCTACCCCACGCCAGCTTGAGATTTTGGCCTGCTGGGCATTATCGCCACCGGCGTCCGGTTGAGTTTGCTTCCTCGGAGCGTTGGTCATAATTAGTCGTCCTCTCTGTCGGAGTGCGTGGCTAGGTACATGATTTTTTCTTGTGTGGCTTCTTCGTTTTTCAACTCTCCGGTTATGCGTCCGTTCGCCATCACGATGATTCGGTTCGCCACGCGAAGAATTTCCGGTAGTTCTGAGGAAATCATGATGATCGACTTTCCCTGACTCGTTAAGTCTTGCAAGAGCGAATAGATTTCCTCCTTTGCCCCCACGTCAATTCCTCGGGTGGGTTCATCGAAGATCAGAATGTCGCAATTTCGGACCAGCCATTTGGTGATCACCACTTTTTGCTGGTTCCCCCCAGAGAGGAGTTTCACTGTCTGATTGATCGAGGGAGTCTTGACCCGCAGAGCTGCCACCTGGGTCGTGGCGGTCTCCCTCATCTGGCCGTCTCGAATGATGCCAAGAGGTCCAGTGAAATCATCCACAGAAGCCAAAACCATATTAAAGGTGACGTCCTGTTCGAGCATCAGGCCGAGAATCTTGCGATCCTCCGAGAGGTAGCCGATGCCCTGCTCTACTGCATCTGCTGGCTGTCGAATTCTCAGCGATTCCCCGTTCACCTCAATTCGGCCAGCCGTGGAAGGGTCGGCCCCGATAACAGCTCGAGCGGTTTCTGTCCGCCCAGACCCCATGAGACCAGAGAACGCTAAAATCTCACCTTTGTGAAGAGAGAAACTGACATCTCTTAGGAGCTTTTTGGTTGACAACCCTTCGACTGAAAGCACTACGGGTTCCGAGGAGAAATCCTGAGGAGCGGGTCGTGCGCTCTCATCGATATGGCGCCCCACCATCATCTCAATCACAGTGGCAATCTTGATATCCGCCTTTTCAAGAGTGCCAATGTATTCGCCGTCGCGTAGGACACTCACCCGGTCGGCGAGGCGGGCGAGTTCGTCCATTCGGTGAGATATATAAATAATCGCTGTGCCTTTGACTTTCAGCTGTTCGATAAGGCGGAAAAGTGTCTCTACTTCAGCTTGAGTGAGAGCCGACGTGGGCTCATCCATAATGAGGACGCGAGCATCAAAAGACAGTGCCTTAGCAATCTCCACCATTTGTTGTTGCGCAACAGAGAGACTCCCCACAAGAGCTTTCGCTGAGATATCTATGCCGATACCGTCGAGGAACTCAACAGTCTGCTTGTTCAGTTTGCGTTCAGAAAGCATCCCGGCAATGCTGGGTTCACGGCCAATCCAAATGTTTTGCGCGACAGACAGATGGTCCATCAGGTTCATTTCCTGATGGATAATCGTGATTCCCAACTGCTGGGCGTGAAGCGGGGAGGTGATCTCAACCTCTTCGCCGTCGATCAAAATTTGACCCGAATCCTTCGTGTAGATACCGGATAAAATTTTCATCAAACTGGACTTGCCGGCACCGTTTTCGCCTACCAAAACCAGCACCTCTCCGGCGCTAACTTCCAGGCTGACGTTGTTGAGTGCTTGGACTCCCGGGAAACCTTTGCTGACACCGCTCACGCTCAAAAGGACTTGGGACAACTTGCTTACCTGCTTCTCTGGAGGGCTGCACTAGCGCGACGTTGGCAAATGGTTAGGACAAACGTAGCTATATTTTATTGGTCCGATGTTCACTTGTGGTCACATCTCCGTAACGAAAGCCAATGCAGTTCATCTGGCTTCGCGCGAGGGAGCGTAAGACTTGAAAATTGGTGTAAGAGGTCCTGTCTTTACCGGAAATTTCGACTTCCAAGGTCTGATTTTAATGGCCTCAGGTGCACAGGGTGCCGGGGTTGGACTCTTGGAAATACCCCTGATGGACCCAGAGGGTTTTGATGCTTCGGAAGCCCGGAAGGTTCTCGATGACAGCGAACTTTCCCTTAGCGCCTCCCCAGGGATCACTGCTGACAAGGACATGTCGATCACTAATCCCGCAGTAGTCTCCGCGGGGCGGGAGACTCTGTTTTGCTGTCTCAATCATCTTGCAGAGATGGGAGGGTCGGATTTGTGGGGTGTGCTGTACTCAGCGATGAAAAAATACGACGCAACGTCCATCCCTCAGGGACTCGCCAACAATCAGAAAGGGATTTAGGAACTTTACTGCCGCCGAGGCCCGGGGAATCCGGGTGTCACCTCAAGTGGTCAACCGCTATGAGACAAACGTCTTCAAATACCGCGCGCGGGACTCGGCTATGTTCACAGCGCTGAAAGCTACAGAGGCTACTTAGGAACGGGGAGTGTTGATCTCTCGTCATTCTTCGTGCCCTTTCGCGGTCAGATTTTGACGGCCTGGTCGTCTTCGAATCCTGCTCCTGCGTGGTTTTCAGCGCTCGAGTCAGCGGTACTCTCGAGATCTGGAGGAGTCTGTGGAACGATTCTGCAGACCTTGCATCCGAGGACAACAGATATATCCGGGACACCTGTCAAAATCAGCACTTTCTCTTTGCGCTAACACCGGTTGGCTAATCTGGGCCCTGGTGACTCACGATGCACGCGCGGGTTTCGTTTGCAGCAAGCTCGAATTCAAAACTGCTTCGATCTCCGCGGTGGAAAGCGACAAAGTACTCGATGACGCGTCCTCCGGCGTTCTTCCGCAGGCTTCGCAGTTTGAGAAGTGCGCTGCCGCGAGGAACGTGAAGGAGATGCACCGCTTCTTTGTTTGCGACAACTGCCTCGACGGAGCGGGTCCCTGAAACTCCCACGATGCCGTGCTTCTGAAGCACTTGATACAGCGATTCACTCCGCATGTCAGCCGAGTAGGTGTGTGCACCTACATCATGGGGCATCCAGGCAACTGACAACGACCACGGGTCGTCATCGACATAACGCACACGTTCCAGTCGCACCACCGGTTCGCCGGGCCGAAGCTGGAGCTTTTCGGCAACGTCGGCGTCGGCGGGCAGAGTTTGATGATCTAAAACGTCGCTGAGAACGGTTCCCCCTCGTCGCGCTGCGTCTTCATAAAGCCCGACCAGTGTTCTAAGGAGGCTTTCCTCGACTTTTGGGAAGGCAACAAAAGTGCCTTTGCCTCTGACCCGGTCGATAATGCCCTGGTTTTCAAGTTGGCCGAGCGCCTGGCGAACCACTGTCCGAGAAACCTCAAGGGCTCGGCATAATTCGTGTTCACTCGGAAGGGCGTCACCGGGGACAAGATTTTTTTCACGAATGAGCGTGAAGACAGCTTCGCGCACTTGTTCATAAAGTGGCGTCTGACCCATGCGATCGATCCGGTGGCCACTCCCGGGTCTCTCAATCAAAGACGATGCGATTACTAAACGCTGTTGCGGGAGGAGAGACATAACTAGCCTGCGTTCATAAGGAGGTGGCAATAGAAAGATAATAACTATTGTTCAGCCATCGACGCACCTGTGGTCTGGACGCTTATTGTTATGCACGTGGCTGTAACCAACGACGTGATTGCGCAGATTAAGTCCATGATTGTGCGCGGGGAACTAAGACCTGGCGACCGGCTACCTCCTGAGAAAGAACTGGCCAGCCGATTGGGGCTGTCGCGCAGCTCCCTCCGTGAGGCGATCAAAGCGTTGGATGTCATCCGGGTGCTCGAAGTCAAGCGAGGTGATGGCACATACGTCACTAGCCTCGAGCCAAAGCTGCTGCTCGAAGCAATTTCTTTCGTCGTGGACATCCACGAAGATACGTCGCTTTTTGAGATTTTCGAGGCTCGACGCATTCTTGAATCTCAGGCCACAGGTTTGGCGGCTGTGCGCGCAGGGCCGGAAGACGTCATCGCACTCCGCGCAGAGGCGGCCACGGTGGCGGCGCTCTCCTCCGATATAGATCAGCTGGTGGAGCACGACGTTAAGTTTCATCAGATGATTGCCGAATTATCTGGGAATCAATACCTAGAGAACATGATTCGCGGCCTGACGACGAAGACTGTTCGTGCGCGAGCATGGCGTGTTCTCACTCAAGAAGATGCCGTAAAAAAAACCCTTCGTGAGCACGAGGAAATTATTGACGCTATCGAAGCTCAAGACCAAGATCGCGCTATAAATGTGGCAACCGCTCACATTTTCGGGGTAGAGAACTGGCTTAGGAAGGCAAAAACTGACGCCGTGTGAGCGCGCTTTTACCGGTTAGGCGTTGTTGACGACCCCTTTCCGGAGCATCACGTTGGCGTAAGGCCGTAGTTCACCTGTTCGGATGATGAACTCAACTGCACCCGCTGCTTTGTAGTACGTCTCACGGTCTAGTTGCACCATGGCGGCACCGTCGCACACCTTGCCAAAGGCATCAATCATGGGGTCCGCAGCGTCAGGCCCAGCTACTTGATCGCCCGCGGAGCTCATCAAGGTGATGGGTGCCTCGCCGTATGAGTCGAGCGGAAAAACTGTCAAGAGAGCCTCGAGTACAGTCGGTGCGTCTACCCCTGGAATATCAATCACAGTGGCTGAGATTCGGTGCGCTGGGAAGTTTGCATCGGCAACCAGCATCGTGTCACCATGCCCTAGACGATCGACGGCCAGCAGCACATCACCGCGGAGCAAGGGGTGTATCCCGAGAAGCATCAGAGGGTCTCCTTTTCACTCATGTTAGCAATTCGGTTGCTGCGCCCATAAACGCCTTTGGCGGTCCCTGCTTCAATCGCATCTCGTTCTGCAGGGCTCAGTGGATTGAGCAACTGCCTTATTGTCGCCCAGGTCGGAACGTATCCGACAGACGGAAGCGAGATAGGCCAGTCACTGCCCACCATCATCCTCTGGGGTCCGAAAACCTCAAGACTGATATCAAAAAGGCCTTGGACGCCTTCGGCGTTAAAGCGCCGATTTGGATGGTGCAGACCTGAAAACTTGACGACAATATTCTCAAGTCCTCCCAGCTCCCGGAAAACGGCCTTCCAACCCTCGAGCTCCTCGCTCTCGATAGGCGGCTTACCCAGGTGATCTATCACGATCACCAGTTCTGGATGTCTTTGGGCGAAGTTCACCAGAGAGGCAAGGTCGCGCGGCCATGCATCGGGGACGTCAAGCGGGATTCTCCGGCGCGCTAAAAGCTCGGCAGTCTGGTTCACCTCGGGAAAATCCCAAAAGCCCTGCCGCGGATCGTCGTGAACGAGTTGTCGAATTCCGCAAAAGGTTTCTTGTCGAGACCACACGTCAAGAAGCGCGTCAGCCTCTGACGTCCTTTCAAGGGGAATCCACGCGACTACCCCCAGCACCCAATCGTGGGTGTCTGCTGCGGAAAACATGTGAAGTGAGTCCTGTTCATTGTCATCAGCTTGAACCAAAATGGCACCCGCGATGCGCGCCCGCAAGAGTTCCCGCTCCGCCCGGCCGGCCTCAAAGTCATCGTAAATTTCGCCCATCTTGGGGCTGAGCCATTCATACATATTTGGTTGCCTTTTCCAAAGGTGCAGGTGTGAATCAATGATGTTCACGTGAGGGCAAGCTCACTTAGCTCGGCCCAGAGTGCTTCCGGGATGTCCTGGCTCATGAACTTCACATTTTGCTCTATCTGTGAGCGTGTTGTTGCACCCACGACCACGTTCACGACCGCGGGGTGCCGCAACGGAAACTGCAGCGCAGCGGCGGGTAGTTCGACACCGTAGCTCTGACAGACATCGCTGATTTGTTGTGCCTTTACTAGCAAATCGTTTGGCGCACTTTGGTATTCGTAGCGCCCGGTGGCGGTGGGTGAAGATTTAGCGAGGATTCCTGAGTTGAAAGGGGCTGCCAGGACAACATCAACTTCTCGCGCAAGGCACTCAGGAAAGAGCTCTTCTCCTGCTGGCTGCTCGAGTAGGGTGTAACGCCCGGCAACCATAATTGAGTCTAGAGCCCCATCCCGGACACCTCGCAAAAGTGCCTCGACGGATTTTGACCCAACACCGATGGCGTTCACTAGGCCCTCATCTTTCAGGCGTTGAACTGCGGGAAGAGCCAGATCCAGCATCGGGTGGAGGTCGTATGCATCAGGATCGTGGATATAAATAATGTCCACACGGTCGAGGCCCAATCGCTCTAGGGAACTCTCAAGCGAACGGCGAATGCCGGCATAGTCGTAGGAAGGTTTTCGGACGAGGGTTCTTGGAACAGCAAATCCGTTATCGATATCGAGTTCACCGGCGTAATGGGGGTTCGGCACCAATTCCCGCCCCACTTTCGTGGAAACAAAAAATTGGTCTCGAGGTCTTCCTTGGAGCGCCTTCCCTAAGCGTTTTTCCGATAGTCCAAGCCCATAGTGCGGCGCGGTGTCAAAGTATCTGATGCCTGAATCCCAGGCAGCGTTGACTGCTTCTATCGCGTTTTCTTCGGTGCCTTCCCGATATAAGTTACCGATCTGGGCGACACCGTACCCAATGAGACCCAGGTTCATTTTCTTCAATCGAAAGCCTCCTACGATTTGAAGAAAGTGTATTTGGCGATTGATTCGGCGAACATCTCGGTGCTGGCGCCGGGCATTTTCGGCGCTACATAGTTGCCTCTGTTGAGGACGACGGGGTCTTTGAAGTGTTCGTGAAGATGGTCCACATATTCAATGACGCGCCCATCGCGCGAACCCGACACGGCAACGTAGTCGAACATGGACAGATGCTGGACGGCTTCGCAGAGGCCAACCCCACCCGCGTGCGGACAGACAGGAACCCCGAACTTCGCGGCGAGGAGAAGGTTGGCAATATTTTCGTTTACCCCTCCGACCCGGGCCGCGTCAATTTGCATAACCCCGATTGCCTTAGCTTGGAGAAACTGTTTGAAAATTACTCTGTTTTGTGCGTGTTCTCCCGTTGCTACCGGAATGGGGTGGATCCCACGAGCGATTGCTTGGTGACCAAGGACGTCATCGGGACTCGTCGGTTCCTCAACCCAGTGAATATCAAATTTAGCTAGTGCTTTCACCCAGTTGATTGCGGGCTGGACATCCCAGCGTTGGTTTGCATCGATCGCGATAGGGAAGCCTGGGCCCACGGCTGTTCGCGCGATGCCCATGCGGCGAATATCATCCTCGAGTGATCCGCCAACCTTTAGTTTGATCTGGTTGAAGCCCTCTTCGACGGCCTCCTTACACAGCCTTTCGAGCTTTTCGTCTGAGTAGCCCAGCCACCCGGGGCTCGTGGTGTATGCGGGATACCCTGTGGCCATGAGTTCCGCTATCCGATCTTGACGTGTGGGTTCCCACTCGCGGAGTATATCGAGTGCTTCTTCTCGGGTAAGTGCATCCGTGAGATATCTGAAGTCAACTAAGGCGACTATCTCCTCGGGGCTCATCTGCGACAGCAGTTGCCACAGCGGCAGTCCAGCTTTTTTGGCTTTGATGTCCCACAGGCAATTGATAATCGCGCCTATCGCCATGTGCATGACGCCCTTCTCCGGCCCCAGCCAACGCAGCTGCGAGTCGTGCAGGAACCGGCGAGCTGTTTCACCCATGTCGCCGAGGGCTTCGTCGACATCTCGGCCAACAATGTGATGCGCAGCTGCGTTGATTGCTGCCAGTTCAACTTCGTTACCCCGTCCGATGGTGAAGACAAATCCGTGACCTTCAATTGCGTCCGAATCGTCAGTGCGCGCAATCACGTACGCGGCGGAATAGTCGGGGTCGAGATTCATGGCGTCAGAGCCGTCAAGATGTAACGAGGTGGGGAAGCGAACATCAATAGTGTCCAAGCTGACGAACGTGGCCATGGGGGATTCCTTTTTCTCAGTGTTGCCGAGTCAAACATCCGACCTTTAGGATGTCAAGTGAGAGTGCGAGTACAGAATGCAACGCTGCTCACGTGCCTCCTGGCTCTCATCCGCTGTGTATTGAGGGAGTATCCATGAAATTTGCGCGCGTTGGTCCCATCGGCCAAGAAATTCCTGTCGTTGTCGCCGGCGACATTCTCTATGATCTGCGACTGCTCACCTCCGATATCGATGGAAACTTTCTTGCGGATCTTGATGTTGAGGCAGTCAAATCCGCGATGGGCCGCGGGCAGCTTCCAGCCCTCGAAGCCGATTCGCGCCAGCGCCTAGGCTCGCCCATCCGTCGGCCGTCAGCGATTTATTGTGTCGGACTGAACTACGCTGGCCACGCAAAAGAGTCTGGTGCCGAGTTGCCTCAACATCCCGTGATGTTCATGAAGCCACCCAACACGCTGGTGGGTCCCTTTGACCAGGTCGAGATTCCGAAAAATTCGACGAAAACGGATTGGGAAGTGGAGTTGGGAGTTGTCATCGGGAAGCGGTGCAGCTATCTCGATTCACCGGAGCAATCTTTAGACCATGTCGCAGGGTTTGTCCTTGCTAATGACCTGTCCGAGCGAGATTTTCAGTTGGAGATGTCCGGGGGCCAATGGAGCAAAGGGAAATCTTCGCCAGGCTTTACTCCTGTCGGCCCCTGGTTGGTTACACCTGAAGAGGTAAACCACCGGGCCCTCCGGTTGCAGAGTTTTGTTAACGGAGAGCCTCGTCAAGACTCGTCGACATCGGACTTGGTATTTGGTGTTGAACAAATAATTTTCCACCTCAGTCAGTTCCTGGAGTTCGAGCCTGGAGATCTCATTCTTACGGGAACCCCGGAAGGAGTCGCACTGTCTGGCCGATTCCCTTTTCTCTCCCCTGGAGACATTGTTGACCTCAACATAGAGGGTTTAGGGGCCTCGCGTCAGGAGATGCTTGCATATTCGGGAGGCCCTCGTTGAATGCGGAGCTCGAGGGTCTTGTCGCTATTGTTTCCGGCGGCGCCTCCGGAATCGGCCATGCGATCGCCGAGGAGCTCCTCGCTCACGGTGCCTCCGTATCCGTTTTTGACCTGAATCCTTCGTCTCTTCCTGTTGTCCATTCGAAGGTGATAGACCTCTCCGATGACGACGCTGTGCGGTCGTCGGTTGCTGAGGTGGCCGGAGCTTTGGGGCGCATTGACATCGTGGTCAACAACGTGGGGATGGGAGCGCAAGGGACGGTTGCCGATAACCCTGATGAAGAATGGCACAAAGTTTTCGATGTGAACGTGCTTAGCATTGTCAGATTGAGTCGCGCTGCGCTGCCGTGGCTTCGTAAATCTCCCTCAGCGGCAATTGTCAATATCAGCTCCGTGGCGGCGACCGACGGGTTGCCCAATCGGGCGCTCTACAGCGCAACGAAGGGGGCAGTTCTATCCCTCACGCTCAGCATGGCCGCCGATCATCTTCGTGAAGGCATTCGCGTTAATGCTGTAAATCCCGGAACTGCCGATACCCCGTGGGTCGCGCGGCTCCTTGAATCTGCGGATGACCCGCGGGCCGAGCGAGCAGCGCTCGAGTTGCGTCAACCCCACGGGCGCTTGGTCACCGCAGCTGAAGTCGCTGGAGCAGTTGGGTACCTTGTGAGTCCGCGGTCTGGTTCCACCACCGGTACATCAATTGCCGTGGATGGGGGGATGAGTACTTTGCGTCTGCGGCCCGTCGACTCTTAGTACGAACCCCGCCACACTGGTCTAGAGTTTGGATACCGTTTGTCGACGAAGGGCGAGAATTAATGAAGAAGTCTGGAATTTTGCATGCTGATCTGAGCCGTGTGCTGGCCTCTTTGGGGCACACGGATCTTCTCATGGTCGTCGACGCAGGTTTTCCGATTCCTTCGGGGGTACAGCGCATCGATCTTGCCCTCGCTGAAAACCTTCCAGATCTGCGCACAGTTCTTAGCCTGATCAACGAAGAGATAATCGTGGAAAAAGTGACTCGCGCCGAGTTTGTGGTGTCACATAATCCACCGTTAGAGGCATTCCTGCATCAAATATTTTCCGGAGCCGAGTTCACGGTTCGACCCCACCAGGAAATCCTCACTCAAATGGCCCACGAGGCCAAAGCGGTTGTTCGTACGGGAGCCTTTGACCCTTGGGGTAACATCGGCCTCTACTGTGGTGTCGATGTCCCGCGATGGTTCTCTGCCGAGGGCATCACTGCTCCGGACTACTATGCCTCTCGTCTGTAGAGGACTTAGAGTCTGAGAAAACCTATGCCTCATCCTCGAGGTCTGCGGAGTAGGGCAGCGACGGAATCACCTCGAGGAACCCCACTGAATGAGCTGCGACTCTTGTGGCAAAAGCAGCTGCATCAAGAAGAGGATCGCCCCTGACGAGCCCCGCAACCAGCCCGCCCATAAAGCTATCGCCAGCGCCCGTGGTGTCCACCACCTTGCTCGCTCGCGCCGCTGGAATCATGGTGAGCCCGCTGGGATCCCTCACCAGCACACCTTTGCTGCCAAGAGTGATGAGAACGTTTCCGACTCCAGATTCAAGGAATCGCTCTGCGAGCTCGCCGGGGTCCAGCTGCGGCCAACCGAGGTATTTGCCGATTAACCTTGCCTCATTTTCATTTGGTACGAGGTAGTCAATGAGGGGCAAGATGTCGGAGGGAATCGGAGTCGCCGGGGCTGGATTGCAGACGGTGATCACGCCGTGCTGCCTAGCCTGACGGATAGCTTCGAAACCAACCTCAGGGTTGAGCTCGAGAGAGACAAGCAGGAGGTCAGACGTGTTGATCACGGGGAAAACATTCTTGAAGTCCTCAACCGTGGCGGCGTCGAGCGCCCCGGGGGCAAGAGCAATTCGGTTTTCTCCGGTGGCGTCGACCCAGATGAACGCGATCATCGTGTCTGCCGCAATTTCAACGACTCCGGCATCTCCTACGTGTTCATTCAGCCACAATTGCCGGCCTACTTGACCAAAGTCATCTTGTCCAATGGCTGTCACCATATTCACGCTTACACCCAAACGGGCAAGCTGAACCGCTTGATTGGAACCCTTGCCACCCGGTCCCTGGGTGAATATGCCCCCGCTGACGGTTTCTCCCGCGTCGGGGATGCGTTCCAGAGCGACGGTTTTACTAACTCCAAAACCGCCTAAAACTGTTACTTCCATCGCGAATCACACCTTTCTAAAACCCACGAGTCACAGCTTTGTGAGATGGGAAGAACATATCAGTAGGACTCCCTTAGTTACAGAAGTTCAGCTTTGCGAACACGGCGCTATTTTTTTCTGCTGCTAGGTTTGGACTGCCACGGTGTTTTCGGACAGTGGGCCCTCTTAAAATGGGGGTGCTACTGAAAGAGAGAACACAATGTCCGCCACACGTCGACGTTTCGCCCAAGAGTTCAAAGACGAGTTG
>Ga0307934_1000528_pt1 | contig 27746 bp, 27 predicted proteins | sample OrgLakmetageno90_FD_201838 | JGI IMG/M metagenome (GOLD analysis project Ga0307934, IMG submission 201838) | Saline water microbial communities from Organic Lake, Antarctica - #90 | ecosystem: Environmental > Aquatic > Non-marine Saline and Alkaline > Saline | place: Antarctica: Organic Lake...
CTCTCCAAAGGAGAGAGGATTAATTTTTCCTTTGTAAAGAGCTTTTTGATTAAAAATTAGGTTTGGGTATAAACTCTAGCACCGCAAGCCTCTCTCTTATCTCTCCAAAGGAGAGAGGATTAATTTTCCTTTGTAAAGAGCTTTTTCTTTAAAATTGAGTTTGGATATAACCTCTAGCACCGCAAGCCTCTCTCTTATCTCTCCAAAGGAGAGAGGATTAATTTTTCCTTTGTAAAGAGCTTTTTGATTAAAATTGAGTTGGGGTATAAACTCCAGCACCCTAAGCCTCTCTCTTATCTCTCCAAAGGAGAGAGGGTTAATTTTCCTTTGTAAAGAGCTTTTTGATTAAAAATTAGGTTTAGATATAACCTCTAGCACCCTAAGCCTCTCTCTGATCTCTCCAAAGGAGAGAGGGTTAATATTCCTTTGTAAAGAGCTTTCTGGTTAAAATTGAGTTGGAGTTTATTCTTGATTTTATCAAGCAATTACCCCAGAACCTAAACACTCGTTATTTTGGTACCAAGCTACAAACTGGCCCGGAGAAATGGCACTTTGCTCGTCATCAAAAATAACGTAGAGTCCATTTTCCACACAATGCAATGTCGCTTTCTCTAAAGTCTGACGGTAACGTATACGGGCCATTACTTCTAGAGTCCCTCCTACTTCTATCTCTAGATCTTCTCTGATCCAGTGCGTTTCGGCAACTGTCACAAAAAGACCACGCCTGTATAATCCAGGATGATTTTTTCCTTGACCTACATAAATCGTATTGGTATTCACATCAGTTTCTATCACAAAAAGCGGCTCTGGTGTCCCACCTACGGCGAGTCCTTTGCGTTGCCCACGCGTAAAATAATGTGCTCCTTGATGGGTCCCTACTTTTTTTCCTTCTGTTGGATGGTATTTCCGCTTTCGCGAAAGCGTCACCAATTCATTATCTCGGCCAGCATCTTCCACAGGAACAAGCTCTAGCATCTTCTCGCGACTGGTCTGTACATCGATCTCCACGATATCGCCAGCCTTAGGTTGCAATTGCTGTTGTAAAAAATCAGGTAGTCGTACTTTTCCTATAAAACACAAGCCTTGAGAATCCTTTTTTCCTGCTGTAATTAAATTCTGGGAAGCGGCTATTTCTCTCACTTGAGGTTTCTGTAAATGACCTATTGGAAAAAGTGTTTTAGCGAGTTGCTTTTGAGAAACTTGACAAAGAAAATAGCTTTGATCCTTATTTGCATCTTCACCACCTATCAAATGATGAATTTCTTCACCGTTTTCTATGCTGGTTGATTTCTGGCAATAATGGCCTGTTGCGACAAAATCAGCACCTAGTTCTAAGGCAATATCCATAAAGACATCAAACTTGATCTCGCGATTACAAAGCACATCAGGATTAGGTGTACGTCCACGAGCATACTCGTCAAACATATAATCTACTATGCGTTCCTTATATTCATTGCTTAAATCTACCGTTTGAAATGGAATGCCCAACTTATCTGCGACCAGCATCGCATCGTTAGAATCTTCTAACCACGGACACTCATCACTTATAGTTACGGTATCATCGTGCCAGTTTTTCATAAACAAACCGATGACCTCGTGACCTTGCTCTTTTAATAAAAATGCGGCAACGCTAGAGTCCACGCCGCCAGAAAGTCCTACTACTACTTTTGCCATACTGCAAAAATACGATAAGAGCAGTCGATTAGGGTTTTGAATCTATTAGATTTTTCTTATAGCTTTAGGTATTTTGTCTATGAATAAATGGAAAGTTTTTCAAAGGTTTAGAGACAATTTAACTAGTTTGTTTTCGTTATTTTGTAAGTTGAAAAGAAAAAGAAATGAATACTACTTTTAAAAAATGCACCATTGCTTTATTGTCTATAGTTGCCGTTCTATATACCTCTTGTGAAGATGCAGATGATAATGGGAATATTATAGATCCTAATAACTCTGCCTACGACTTGACAGAAACCAACTCCGAATTCAGTATTCTCAATACGGCGTTGATACGAACCGGACTGGACGCAACCTTAGATTCACAAGGAACCTACACCGTTTTTGCCCCTAATAATACAGCTTTTAATCAGTATTTTACTGAAAATGGTTTTGCAAATATTGAGGCAGTTCCTATAGCAGATTTAAGAGCTATTTTACTTTACCACGTTCTCAATATTGAAGTGACTAGTGAATTATTAAATACTGGTTATATAAAAACCTTAGGGAAAGATGAAGAAGTAGAAGCATTAGATTTATTTATAGAGGCTACTACTTCAGTTGTATTAAACGGCAGTGTCACGGTAACCCAAGCCGATATTGAGGTAGACAATGGTGTGGTTCACATGATTGATAAGGTGTTAGACTTACCTACTGTAATCACTCTCGTTGCTGCAAATCCAGAATTTAGCAATTTAGAAACCGCACTGTTACAACAAGGACTAGAAATCACTTTATCCAATACAGATGCAAGCATGCAAGATCCATTTACGGTCTTTGCTCCTACAGACGATGGATTTCAAGATTTAGTAGACTTAGATCCTATGGACGGTCTTACTAGCCTTCAAGATATTCTTGACCTTACCAATCTTACCGATATCTTATTATATCATGTTGTAGGAAACGATCGCATACGCTCTGGAAACATAAGCAATGGAGTTGTCATTGACCCTATCACTACAGGAACCTTTTCCATAAACACCACGTCTGGCATTCTAATAACTGATGAACAGATGACAGAAGCAAACATAACCGCTACAGATATTACCGCTGTTAATGGAGTCATTCATAAAATAGATATTGTGATACGACCTCTGTAACTCGAACACTTACAAAATTTTAAAAAGTCTCGCTCTTTGGTGGGACTTTTTTTATTCTATATTTACCACAATAGTACATTTATGAGTATGATCAATTACCCAGAATTTAAAAAAACCATCAATACACACTGTCTTGAAACCGTGGGTGATCGATTAACGACTATCGAAAAAAACCTAGATTCTTTAATGGATGCTAAGCGCAATGAAACAAAAAGCAGTGCCGGAGATAAGTATGAAACAGGCAGAGCCATGATTCAAAATGAAGAAGAGTTATACAAAAGACAACGTGCTGAAACTTCTAAAATCCTCGATCAGTTGCTACGTATCGATCCAGATAAGGAATGCCATCAGGTAGAACCTGGAGCATTGGTGATATTGCCTTCTGGGTTATTCTATGTAGCTGCTGGAATGGGTAAACTTTCTGTGAATGAAACGGACTGTTTTGCGATATCCCTATCTTCTCCTATAGGTCAAGCATTGAAAGGTAAAAAAAAAGGTACCGTCATTAGGTTTCAAGATCAAGACGTGATGATTTTAAAAGTGTATTAATAATTCTGTAATTCCTTTATTATGTCTTCTAAATTAAATCAACAACTAGCCGAAGTCACCTCATTTATCAAAAAAGGCGATCAACTTAACCTTAAGGTTTCTGATAAAGGTACTTACTGGCATCTGGATCACAGCTTACAGGTATTAAATGGTATTTCAGAAACTTTGACCAACTCTAATCCAGAAGATTACCAGCCTAAATTCTCGCTGCCTAAGTTTATAATCATGAATACAGGCTTCATTCCGCGAGGAAAAGGTCGCGCACCTAAGCAAACCATACCTGAGGGCGGGATCTCAGAAGAAAAATTACTTTCTGACCTTGATAAAATTAAAAACGCAACAAAAGACCTCAACAACTTAGCAGAAAATAAAAACTTTAAACATCCCCTTTTTGGATATTTAAATCGTGTGGATACGATTAAGTTTATGGCGATTCACACCCAGCATCACTTAAAGATCATGAGAGATATTGTGAAATAATAACTTGTAGTACAAGGAACCGGAGTCTGTGGACGAGTTCCTTTAAAACAAAAAATCCAGCTTAAAAAACTGGATTTTTTGTTTATATATGAGATGGAATATTTACTCCTCTTCTTCGTCTTTTTTCTTGACCTTAGGAACAAATAAAGCTGCCCGTTCCAATAATTTTTCGGATACTTTGAACTCTCCACTAAATTCATAAGTGGCGTCTTCTCGGCTAAATTTAAAATAAGCAGATTTGGCCCATCTTAAGTCGGTTGCTTTTTTAAGAAATTGCTCGTGTGTAAGGATTTCCTCTACCTCATCATTTTTCCATACGAGTACGCGATAAATACCTACTCCATTTTTCATACTTCTCTCCATAACCTCTCTAAAAGCGTCTGATGAGAATACCTGCACTCCTTCTTCAGTAACCTTGTAATCAAGGTCTTTAAATAAGATAGCAGTTAAGAATTGTTCTAAAGTCATGGTTCATTTTATTTCAGATGGCAAAGGTACTGCTATCCTCTTTTATATTGATGAATAGCGCTTATAATTATGGAAATACAAGCAATACTTATTACCGAATAAAATAATAAGTGTCCGTATACTTTCTGGCTATGCTTATCGGCAAGCAGGAAGGCGGAAGTCTTTTTCTAAGCGTTCTGCCCAAAAGGATTTTGTGGATCATAGCCTGGCTCAAACTGTGCTTTTACATGAGGTTTATTCAAATCCAAAATGGTAAAAATCCCTAGAAGGATTCCCAATATACCCGTGATGCAATTGATTATTGAAATAGCAAAAATAAAGTTATAATTGCGTCGCTCCTTCATATATTTTCCAGCTAATAAAGTTAAGATACCTATGGTAACCGTAATTACAAATCCTACTGCTCCTATCACAATAAAAATACTCCCTGGATGAAATGGAAGGTCTGGGTCATTATTCATAGATCCAAATGTCAACGCAGTTCCTACAAACATATAGAGTAAAAAGAATAACGAAAATAAAATCGTTAGGATTCCCTTTACCAAATGCAGCGTTGCAAAAGTGCTTAAATTATCAGTAGGCATATACTGGTAATAAGGCTGCTGGTATTGTTGTTGTTGAAAAAATTCAGATTGACGCTGTTGATTTTCTTGATTTTGATTCGTTTCCATAAGGATAGATATGCTTATAAGTAGTCCAAAAAATAATTTTGTTACAAAGGAGAACTAATTAAGGAACTCCTGCTTTAAGAATCAGCCATTTCCTTTTAATAATTGTATTTATACAACCATATTAGCCTTAATTAGAAACTCTTTGGAGCTTGTAAGAATACATCCCTTAGAAAGTTACAATTAGGTTTATAAAGCAGAGAATATTGATATTTGTATTTATTTAGCAGGTATAAAGTCTGTTATAGAGGAATGTATCATAAGGATCAAAATCCTACCTTTGCAACATGTCAGAAACTACTGGAATACGCATTAATAAATACTTAAGTGAGCAAGGATATTGTTCCCGCCGCGCCGCAGACAAACTCATTGAGCAAGAGCGTGTCACTATAAACGGGAAGGTTCCTGAAATGGGAACTAAAGTCCTGCCTGATGATGCCGTGGCTGTAGATGGTGAATCTATTTCTAAGAAAAAAGAAAAACCGGTTTACATTGCATTTAACAAACCCGTAGGTATTGTTTGTACTACAGATACCAGAGTAGAAAAAGACAATATCATCGAATTCATCAATTATCCTACCCGTATTTTCCCCATAGGAAGACTGGATAAGATGAGTGAAGGACTTATTTTCCTTACTAACGATGGTGATATTGTCAATAAAATCTTACGCTCTCGAAACAATCACGGTAAAGAATACATTGTCACCGTAGATCGTAGTGTTACCGAAAGTTTTATTAAAAAAATGCGTTCAGGAGTCCCTATTCTTGATACGGTAACTAAAGAATGTGAAGTAGAACAAATAGGACGTAAAACCTTTAGAATAGTACTTACACAAGGTCTCAACCGACAAATACGACGTATGTGTGAGTATTTGGACTACCGAGTGACCAAGTTAAAACGCATACGCATCATGAATGTATCGCTAGACATACCCCATGGTACCTATAGAGATCTTACTAAAGAAGAGCTGGATGAAATAGACCGGCTTACCATCGAAAGTACCAAAGAATACCATAAAGAAAAAAAAGATTCTAATATCTAGAAAAAATAAAACACCGCTACCTTAAACACTTCAACAAGCTAATGCAGGCAGGCTCCGTAACAGTGACTCCTAAATTCAATATATCACTTATCTCGTTAATTGACATTTATTTTTAGAATTGTGATGGCAATCTCTAATTAACCATAAAATAAATTACAAATTCTCAGGAACTAAGGCGAGACTGTTAAAAAGCCTTGCTTTAGAACTCAACAGTTTCACACCGACTTCTAGCCTTTTAAGACTTGCCTCTATAAGCTTAGTTTCTCTAGCGTTGATTAAGAAAATAGAGCTGTCTCCCAACTCAAACTTGCGCTCTTCTGCAGTGAGCATGAGTCGAGAATCTTGTACTATCTCTTGAGTGATATCATTTTGTATAAGGTAGGAGTCGATCTCGTTGAATATAGTTTTTACCTTATTTTCTATAGCGAGCGAGGTGGCTAGCACATCATATTCTGCATCTTGTAATTTGATTTGTGCCAGTTTTAAATCCCCGCGTTCCTTTCTGAGAAACAAAGGCATAGAAAAGGATAAACCTGCTTTGTAATCACTCAATTGGAAAGAATTACCATTATCCCATTCTGGAGAAATCGCATCATAACTGGCTTCTATTTTAGGTAATAACATATTCCCCTTCAGCTGCCGTTCTACGTCTAGCTGATCCATTTTAAGTCGCAACGCTAGAATTTTAGGATGATTTTCTACCGTAAATAAATCTAATGACTGTCCCATTATCTCTAAGGCTGCATCAATTTGAGAGATCAGATCCTTTTCTGGAATAACCGTTTCTTGTAACTCTACAGGAACGTCATCTAGCCATAAATAATTAGATAGTTCCAGTCTTTTTTTGATAAAATCAATTTTTGCTTGTTCAAATCCCAACAGTCTTGTCTTTACTGCAATACGAGCTTCCACAGAATCGATGACAGCCTTATCGCCTGTTTCTACACCGCGCTTGATACCATTAAGGCGTATCTGAGCATTTTTTAAAATCCCTTGAAACAATTCTTTTTCTTGGGCTGCTTGCCACCATTCAAAATAGACTTCGGTTGCGTCATATAAAACGGCGTTGACCAGTAGATCTCTTTCAGATTGTGTTTGCTGTCTGAATAATTTTGCTTTTCTTAAGGTGGCCATACGGTCATTGATCCACAATCCTTGACCTAATTGCACACTAATTCCTGCGCTGTATAATCCCTCTTCTGGAACATTGAGAGACGGATTTAGAAAGGCTCCTTCATTGCGCTCTGCCCCGGCTTTAAATTCCACTCCATACCAAGTGGGAATCTTAAAAGCACCTCGCAACTCATCGTAATATTCAGTTCCTTTAAAATCTTTACGATCGTAATCTACTTCGATTTTAGGGTCAAAACCACCACGAGCTTTGAGTAATTGCGCTTGACCTTGATCTACCACGAGTCCTGCTTGCTTTACTACTGGATGGAATTTTTTTACATAACCTAAAAATTCTCTTAGGCTCATGATCGTGGTGTCAAGTAATATGGTTTGAGGAGCTTGCTGTGTGTTTTGCTTTCCTGCCTGCCGGCAGGCATGGCCCGAAAGCGGAACCGCCTTCAAACTCATAGAAACAAATAGCACCAAGACCGCAAACCAACAAGAGAATAAGTTACTTTTTCTTCTTCTCATTGGTCTCTTTTTTAGTAGTTTCTGGTATGTAATAATTTGCCGGGAAACCATTAAGTCTACGCCATAATTCATACCAGATAGGCACATCTTCCAATAACGCAATAGTGCGTGCACCAGAGCCTGGACGCAAAGCATCTGGCCAGGCATGATCTTCTTCATCTGGAGCAAGTAAAATTCTATATTTACCTTTACCTTCTGTAATAAAAGTCTCTACAGCAATCACTTTTGCACCATACGTACCATAAGAAGCATTAGGCCATCCAGAGAAAATGATTGCTGGCCAGCCGTCAAATTGTACCCGTACTTTCTCACCCTCATGGATCAAAGGTAAATCTATAGGTTCTACAAAGGTCTCCACAGCAAGGTCGTAATTAGTAGGCATGATATTGATCAATGGTTCACCTTCCTTAAAGGTTTCTCCTATACCACCCAAAATTGCTTTATTGATAAATCCATCTTGAGGAGCTTTTACAAAATAAAGATCGGTTCTAATTTGATAATTGGAGCGATCTGTCTCTAATTTACTCACCTCTGCCTCTACATCTAACTGGCTGGATTGTGCTGTAAACTGTTCGGCACGAGCTTTTGCAATTTTCTCTGCATATTCCTGTTTGATGCGACCTAGTTCAATTTCTGCGACTATTACCGCATTTCTAGTTTGCAATAGTTTTTGCTCTTGAGAATTTGCCTTAGCCATAGTACTTCTAGCTTTTAGGTTTTTATCTTCCACATCTACCGTAGATTTAATGCCTTCACTTTCTAGCTGCTCTGTACGTTCCAGCTGTTTTTGAGCTATTCTTTCATCATTATTTGCAGCTATAAGATCTATACTGTCTTGATCTATTTTTAATTTGGCTTGAAGCAATTTATTTTTTGCTTGATCCAATTTCAGCACTCTTTCACCTGCGAGAGCTTCTATTTGATTATCTAATTGTCCTATTTTTTCTCGATACGATTGTACACTTGCAGATTTTGCGTCTATTTGCTGCCCTGCACGTTTTACCAAATTAGGGTCCATATACTCGCTTTTTACCTCGCTTATTTCTAAAATAGTATCTCCTTTCTCAACTCGATCTCCTTCTCGCACATGCCAGTGTTCAATACGACCAGCGATGGCAGATTGTAGCGTAAGCGGTCTTTGATCTGGAGTTAATGTCGTTACAAAACCGTTTCCACTTATATTTTGTGTCCAAGGTAAAAACATCAATATGATAGCAAAAAGAGCAAAACCGCCTAAAAATCTATTGAAGTATTTGTAATGCTTGCGTTTCATCACTTTTCTACCCGCATTGAAATTATTCAAATTAGGTTGGTCCTTGAGCTCATTTTTAGATATATTAAGCATAATTATTGATCTAAAATTAATTTACCGTTGTGCAGTGTTACTAATCTACTACAACGTTTTCTCCATTCACTATTCTGACTAACAACAACTAGTGACCACCCATTAGCAGGATCTGTAAGGAACTCCATGATCCTGGTCGCTTCTTCTTCATCAAACTGATCCAGCGGGTCTTTTAAAATAAGCATTTTCGGTTGTCTAACTATACTGCGGGCAAGGACAATTTTCTTTCCGACCGTATAGCTCAATTCTTTTCCTTCTGGAAAAATCATAGTGTCCAATCCCTTAGGTGATTTTTTAATATAATTAATCAGACCTACTTTCTCAAGGGACCAATAAATACGCTCATCGTCAATACTTATATCTCCAAAGGTGATGTTATCCCTTAAGGTACCTTCAAAAGGCGTTTCTTCTGTTAATGACTGCCCTAAATTTGCTCGGTAATAATTAAGATCAAGACCTCTTAAATCTGAATTATTCACATAAATACTTCCTTGAGTAGGCTCGATAATTCCAGCGATAAGTCTTAATAAAGTAGCTTTACCGCTACCGTTAGAACCATTTATAAGTATGGTACATGTTTCAGAAATTTTTAAAGAGATGTTTTCTAATATAGGTCGTGTTCTTTCTGGAACTGTGTAAGTTACTTGATCGAGTTCTACATGAAAATTTTGTTCCTTATTAAAAGGATGCTCTCCTGATTGAGGTTCCAACTCCTTATCGACCACCTGGGCTAGTTTCTCCAAAGATGTTAGAATATCATAAAATGATTCTAGGCCAGATATAATTTTTTCAACAGCTCCTATAATGATCAAAATAATGAGTTCTGCGGCTACAAACTGTCCAATATTCATTTCTTGACTAAGGACCAGCAACCCACCAATAATAAGAAGTCCTGCCGTAATCAAGACTTTAAAACCTATCAGTTGAATTGCTTGTATAATCAGCACTTTAAAATGCTGCTCTCTATACTTCAGGTATTCCGAAACTAATACATCGTTCTTATCAACTGCGTGATGAGTAATTCCAGAAAGTTTGAAGCTAATTAGTGATCTCGCAATCTCTTGAAGCCAGTGTGCGACTTTATACTTGCTTTTAGACTCTAACAAACTGGTTCTTAAACCTTTTTCTGCAGTGTATCTAAATAGAAAAAAGGCTAAAACTACCAGTAAAACTCCATAAATAATAAAGAATGGATGGTAAAAAGACAAGAGTAATAAACCAAATATAATTTGTAAAATAGCTGTAGGGTAATCTACTAGTAATTTAGACAGACTCTTTTGTATGGTGAGGGTGTCAAAAAATCTATTAGCCAATTCTGGCGGATAAAAACCTCGTAAGGCACTCATCTTGATTTTAGGAAACCGGTAAGCAAAGTCAAAGGAAGACCTAGTAAATATCTTCTGCTGGATATTCTCCGTAATTCGAATTTGCATAATTTGCAATACCCCACCAAAAGCAACACCTAAAGTGACTAATACCACTAATAGGATCCAAGAAGTACTGATTTGCGCTCCTTGAATTAAGTTAATAATCGCCTGAATTCCTAAAGGCAAGGAAAGACCTACTAAACCAGCAAAAATAGCATAATAGAAGATCTGCCTGATGTCCTTTTTGTCTAACTCGAGCATGCTGATGAGGCGCTGCCATGCGGTAAGTATGTTTTTATTTTTTTCCATTTGATATAATAAGTTGATCTATAAGATTTAAAAAATAAGACGTAGGCGTTGTGGTACTATTACAATCTGTAATGGCTGTAAAATGATCTTTTAGAAAGTGCTGATGCAACGCACCTTGTATGACCATACTACTTAATGAGGCAGGGAATGCATAAGCAGGATCAACCTCTTTAATCATGTCCTTAAGTCTCAAGACCAGTCGTTTGTACACTGCAAAATAACCTTCTTTATTCTCTATATCAACTTCTTTAGTTAGATATGATTTAGAATACTCTGAAATAATAATTTTATTTAAAAGCACTTCATCTATATGACTGAAGTTAGAGTCTTGTGTCACTTCTTGAGTTAAAATCTCTACAGCTCTATTCAATTTATCTTTAGGGACAGATAGGGTCAACGTTTGAAGAACTAATTGATACTCCAGCCAGCTCCAGTACCATGAGGTAAGGTAAAGTAATAGTTTATGCTTATTTTCAAAATATCTGTAAATAGAACTTTCATTAGATTTAATGGCAAGCCCAAGCTTTTTAAAAGTGAATTGTTCAAAGCCCAATTCATAAATCATTTCTATACTACAACTCAGTATACGTTTGCCTAAGTCAGAACTTTCAGGATCTTTGACGTATAATTTATCGTTGATCTCTACTTTAAGGTTTTTGAGGAGTGTATGCATAGCTTTTTATTAACGCACAAATATAATAGTATTACTATCAATGTGTAATGTTAATGATATTAATTAACATTAATTTTTAATTGCACGCAAACTCAAAATTAATTATTTCTAGCTCAACTCATAAAAAAAGTCTGTTAACTAGGGTTTTGCTGACGCTTTCGCGTGATGCCTAGAACTGTTATGCTGAGCTTAACTGTGCTGCATTTACCTGAGTATTATCAAGATGAAAGAGCAACAAGTCGCTTGAAACCCTTTGTTTGTCTTGACTTGTGCACTCCTGAGATGCTAGTCCCTGCTTTTTAACACGACATGCTTTTCATATATACGCAAGAACATGCTTACAATTCCCTACTGAATACTATTTTTACTTTATGACTACTACCTTAATAGAACTTCAAAAAGCAGAAGAAAAAGCAGCCTTGTTATTTCAAGAAATTGAAAAGCGACAACTTATAAAAGCTGGCAGGACTGAAAAACAAATCAACACTGATATCTTCGAGCTCGCTGACGAATTATTTGGTATTCAAAAATACTGGCACAAACGCATCGTGCGCGCTGGAGAAAATACACTACATCCCTATGATGAGAATCCGCCGGACTTAGTGGTTAAGGAAGATGATATTGTTTTTATAGACTTCGGTCCTATACTAGAAGAATGGGAAGCAGACTATGGTAGGACTTACGTTATTGGAGCTGATCCTTATAAAAAGCAACTGGCTGCAGATTCAGAAAAACTATGGTTTGTAGCTAACGAGCATTTTAAAAGTCATCCTTCCATTACGGGTGCTCAATTATATAGCTTTTGTGTTGTGCTAGCTGAACGTCATGATTGGGAATTTGGCGGTCCTATTGCTGGACACTTGATAGGTCACTTTCCGCATGAAAAATTAGAAACAGAAGTAAAAACAAATTACATACATCCAGAAAATCATACTCCTATGAATCTAACAGGTGCTCATGGAGAGCAGCGTCACTGGATCATAGAAATTCACCTCATTGATAGATCAAAAAAGATAGGTTCCTTTTTTGAGCAACTCGCTGGCTTCTAAAAGCTAATTCAAAATTGTATATACACAAAATGCCTACTTACAGTAGGCATTTATGTTTTATTCATAATTGAATAAAAAGGGGAAAGCAAAATCTCTATTGAATCTCAGCCGTTAATCCAGCTTCTAACAAAGCGGTACATCGCGGCTCTAAATCATCGTAATCTCCTGACTTCACATTGCATTTTCCTTTATAGTGTACTATAAGAGAACATTGCTCTGCTTGTATAGGTGTGTGATCACATGCTGCCACCAGCATATCTATGACGTGATCAAATGAATTTACTTCATCATTAAAAAGGACAATTTTATTCTCCTTTTGCTCCAAGACTTCCAACTCCAATTCTGGAAGTACCTGTTCTTGTGTGCTCAATTTCATGTGTATAAATTTAAAACAAATCCACTTAATAAAAATCAACTATAAAGTTAAAGTTATGCTTTCAACATCTTAGCAGCTATCCAGTTATCTTTCTTAATATGAGAGTCGTAAACAATGCCACATTCATTACACTTATTTTTAATGTTTTCTAAATCCTCTTCGTAAAAACCACTGAAAAGAATGGTGCCTCCACTTTTTAAACTCTTTGCATATACAGGTATATCTTGAAGCAAAATATTTCTATTGATATTAGCGATGATAAAATCATAAGATTTACCTGCCAGCTGCTCTGCGCCACCTAAAATGACATTTACCTTATCCATTTTATTACGCTCTACATTCTCCAGTGCATTTTCATAACACCAAGTATCAATATCTATAGCGTCCACTGCCGCAGCACCTCGCATTTGAGCTAGAATACCTAAGACTCCAGTACCACTACCCATATCCAACACATCGAGACCTGCGACATTTTCTTCTAATAAATGCTGTATCATCATGTGCGTGGTCTGGTGATGTCCCGTACCAAAACTCATCTTTGGTTCTATCACAATATCAAATTCGACACCGCTAGCCTTATGAAATGGGGCGCGTACTTCACATCGGTTATTCACCGTAATGGAATCAAAGTTCTTTTCCCATTCTGCGTTCCAGTTTGTTGCTGGTATTGCCGCTTTCGCGAAAGCGATATCACATAAATCATTATCCATAAGATCCACCGTATCGAGTATATCGTCACTATCCAGAGATTGCAACACATACGCCTTGATACCATCTTCTGTCTCTATAAAACTCTCAAAACCTACCTCGCCCAGTTGTGCCATAAGCACATCATTCCAAGGTTGTTGTGGGGCTACTTTAAAACTGTATTCCACATAAATCTGATCGGTTGTATTATTTTCCATATCGGTAATGTCCTGTAATATTAAATTTAAATAGGCAGTCTTCTAGTACTTGTCCAGCGCCAATATTATGCACCATCAAGTAGTGTTTTTGGTCTTTTGATTTTGTTTTGGAAACCACTCCTATATGTGTCAGTCCATTGCCCAACGTCCAGCTAACTACATCACCAGGTAAGTCATCAACCGCCAGCTGACTTAGATCTAGACTCTTTCCTTTTCTAGTAAAAAAAGTACGTAAATTAGGCACCCTTCTGTGATCGATATTAGTGTCTGTTTTCTTCAATCCCCATTTTTGCGGATACTTAGAAAAGTGCGCTTTCATATCTTCATGAACTTCCTTCTGCAAGTCGATTCCTAGCTTTCTGTAGGTTCTAATGATTACATCTGTACAAACGCCATAAGGTTTTGGTACGTCTCCATTAGGGTACGGAATATTAAAATAGCTGCCGTTATAAATCACCTGATCTTTAGTCAGTTCTTCAGCAGCAGCGGCTACTTTGAACCCATACTCCGTCTGGGCTAATGCTAGTGAGCTTATCGTCAGGAATACGAGTAAAAATAAATTCTTAAAATGCATTAGCGATATCGAGGAAAGACTGTGCGTCTAATGAAGCGCCACCTACAAGACCTCCATCTACATCTGGTTTTGCAAAAATCTCTGCAGCATTTGCAGGTTTTACACTTCCTCCGTAAAGGATACTGGTATTGTTTGCGGTTTCTTTTCCAAATTTTGATTCTATAAAAGAACGCAAGTGTGCATGCATTTCTTGTGCTTGTTCTGGACTTGCCGTTTCTCCAGTACCTATCGCCCATACTGGCTCATATGCCACAACTATTTTTTCCATTTGCTTTGAACTAAGGTCAAAAAGTCCTTTTTCAATTTGCTGAGTAACTGTTTCAAAGTGGTTACCGGCTTTACGTTGTTCTAAGTGTTCTCCACAACAAAAGATCACACGCATTCCTTTTTCAAGAGCCGTTTTAGTTTTGGCAGCGAGTAATTCGTCCGTTTCTCCATAAGTATCTCTGCGCTCAGAATGACCTATAAGGACTGTTTTAATTCCTATACTATCTAACATATCTACAGAAACCTCTCCTGTATAGGCTCCTTTTTGAGCTTCGCATACGTTTTGTGCCACTACTTCAATAACGGTATCTAATGTACTATTAAAAGCATTGTATAAGAAGGGATGCGATGGAGCAATCATCACTTCACAATTGACGTCTTTTACAAGACCTTTTTTTAACTCATTGATTAGATCTGTTGTTTGCGGTAGATCACAGTTCATTTTCCAGTTTCCAGCTACTATATTTTTTCTCATGGTATTTTTTTTGGGGTCGTTATCAATTGATCGTTAATTTCAAAATTGCCGTTTTTATTGTTGTTGTGCAAATGAATGTGAAGGTATTGGGTTTAAAATAGTAAAAAACGTTTGCGTTACAAAAAGATTTAAGGATTAAGATATGTGGTATTAGGAGAGAAAAGGGCCGTTTGAGTCTTCGATCTTGTTTCATAATTTGTGGACAGCATCTCTATTTTACATTCTCTTGATCTTTTAAAACTCCAACTTAAATTGAAACGTGCTTACTCGTCTATATTCCATTAATCAGTTGTGTTTATTTCAAACCTATAAGGTTACCTAGCATACTTTAATTTAAGTACCGACTTTATTCTAATACAAAATTTTTAGATTAGTTAGATTTTTGTTGTAAAATTCGAGTTCGAGTTCGAGTTCAGAATCATATGAGGTTTAAAACCTCAGAATTTACCATACTAACTTCTGATTTTACTTTCCTACTTCTTTCCATGGCAAAACCTCCGAGCTTAAACGGTTGCTTGGGATTATCATTATTGTTGGATTCTTGATTAAAATTTGTTGAATCTTTTCTTTTCTTCTTTCCTCCTAATTTATTTCAACTTTCGTTATACCGTAGTCGATCTTTGTTATTCAAGTTCAAATTCGAGTTCAAGTTCAAGTTCAAGTTCAAGTTCTTACTCCAACTTCACTCGAGGATCCAGCCATACATAGATCAAGTCCACCAGAATATTAATAAGGATAAACAAGGTAGCAATTACAAGAACCGCTCCTGTAATGACCGGTAAATCTTGCGTATTTAAAGCCTCTACAATTTCTTTTCCTATTCCGTTCCAATTAAAAATATATTCTACAAACACAGCGCCCGCAAGCAAACTAGCAAACCAACCACTTACAGCAGTGATTACTGGGTTCAGTGCATTTTTAAACGCATGCCTTTTGATCACTTGCAATGTGGTGAGTCCTTTGGCATAAGCTGTAGTGATGTATTCTTGTCCCATGACTTCGAGCAGGCTGTTTCTCATCAATTGAGAAATAACGGCTAGCGGTCGTATGCCAAGTACTACTGCTGGCAAAATCAAATTGCGCCATTGCAATCGCATTGCTTCTCCATAATCATCCATTTCATATAAACTACCACTCATCTTCAGCCCCGTATATTCATGTAACACATACCCAAAAATAAAAGCAAAAATAATGGCACTAAAAAAACTAGGAATACTCATTCCCATCGTACTGACCAGTTGAATGATTTGGTCGATCCAGCTGTTTTTATACAAAGCTGATGTCACTCCTAAAACCAATCCCAAAACCAATGCAATACTTATAGCTGCCAGTGCTAGAATCATGGTGTTGGGCAAGGTTTCTCCTATGATATAGCTTACTTTTTTACCCGTTTTTTGAAAGGATTCTCTGAGGTAAGGCCATTTGACGTATGTAGATGTTGACCCTATAGTAAGGAGATCTATACCGGTGTACTGACCCTCGTCGTAAGTAAAATCAGATGCCTCTGTGCTGTGAAAAGACACCGGTGATAAATCATTGAGAAAATACAAATACTGAGTTCCTACAGTTTGATCCAAACCGTATTTAGCTCTCACATTTGCCAGTTGCTCTTCCGACTCATTTTGCCCCAGCATCATTTGTGCTGGGTCTCCTGGTAAAAGATAGAATAGAAGGAAAATTACTGTAACGACACCATATAATGTCAGTATCGCATAACCCATTTTTTTAAGCGCATAGCTTATCATAAAGACAGTTGCTCAAAATCATTCCAATGCGACTTAGCAGTAATCACACCTTTTTTAATCGTCATTATAGATGGTGTTGACCTTACTGCAGTTTTAATTTGAGTCCCGTCTGTGGTATAAAATGGCAGCTCCACATTATTTGCATCCAGTAAAGGTTGCAATTGGTCTATAGGATTTGCACTCAGCCCTATCACCTCATAACCTGCTTTTTGCGCTCGTTCTATAAAAGCAGCTAACTTTTGCATACCGCCTTCTTCCGCTTTGGTCATGTCGTAAATCATGACAAAGACTACTTTTTCTTTATCTAAGATTTCTTGAGTGTAGTCTTCCCCGTCTTTTTCTATAGAAAAATCATGAATTTTAGGAAGTGCTGCTTCTTGAATAATACGTGTTTCTACTTTATCATAAGCTGGTCGACCTTCTGGTGGCAATCCTTCTGTAGTAATTATTTCTTCTTTTCCATCGACCGTATAATACCAGTCGTACCCATAAATAGCTGGATGACTAGGGTCTTCCTTCATCGCATCTTCTATATCGGTTCCTATTTTATAGGCTCTAAAATCAAGAATAGGTAAATGCATCAACACGTAATATGCGATGATAAAACAAATGATAGTGGCTACGAGAATGATGATGGAGGATTTTGCTTTCCTGCCTGCCGGCGGGCATGCCGCGAAAGCGGAACTTATTTTATCCATATTAAAAAACAAAACCAATATCATCACTAAGAGCACCACGTCTTTGTAAAAAGATTGCCATGGTGTTAAGGGAATAGCGTCACCAAAGCAACCACAATCCGTCACTTTATCAAAATATGCAGAATAGAAAGTTAAAAATGTAAAGAAAACAATCATGAGCAATATGGACCAGATCGTAAACTTTTTCTGAAATCCTAGGAGAAGCATGATCCCTAAAACCACTTCAAAAATGACTACAAAAATAGCCATAGGAAGTGCAAACGGCTGCAAAAACTCCAGTCCTAACACTGCGGCACTGAAATATTCATCTAATTTATAAGAGAATCCTAGAGGGTCATTTAATTTAATTAAACCACTAAATATGAATAATATACCGACAAACCATCGACAAAAAGCAACTAATCCTTTCATGTTTTTTTATTTAAAGGGTAAATATAGGAATTAGGTGTGAATTTGTGAGTCTTTGAGATGATAGATGAGCTGTGAGTCTTTGAGTCTTTGGGATGAGGGATGAGGGATGTGATTTGAGCTCTGAGTCTTTGAGTTGTGAGTCTTTGAGTCTTTGAGATGGTAAGCTCGGAAAGTTTGAAATTTTAATTCTATCCTAAAAACTAGAAATGTGTCTGTACGAGCTACAGTAAAACTTATGTTCTATAAATGATTACTCTTCAAAAGTCCTCGTCTTCGACTATCGCTTAGACTGACATTTTTGATTTTTAAATAGAGGAGTATTATATTAGCGATAGCCAGAACCTATTTAATTAATAAGATTTTAATTATCCTAACCGATAAAATATAACTGAATTCTTTAAAATGAACAAATACGACATTGTACTTCTAATTGTTTGTATCATCATTTTATCAGCCTCGATTATTATGTATTGGAGTGGTGACTTCCCCTTTTGGTTTTGCTTTTTCGGAGGAGTGTCCATGGTTCCTCTTATTATAAACTTTTACATGAAAAAAAAATAGCTCTATTTTTATCTTTTCAAAATCCTTAGCACCTCATCCCTAAAATAAAAAGCTCCATTCTCAACTAGAGAACAGAGCTTTTTTAAAACGATATCTGAGTACTTATTACTTTACAGCAACCAGTTCTACATCAAATACTAAAGTTGCATCTGGCGGAATAACGCCACCTGCACCAGCACTTCCATAAGCCATGTGAGATGGTATCACGAGACGAGCTTTGTCTCCTACTTTTAAAAGTTGGATCCCTTCATCCCATCCTGCGATAACTTGTCCCATTCCTAGAGGAAAATCTATAGGCTGCTTGCGGTCATAACTAGAGTCAAATACTTTACCGTTAGGCAGCATTCCTTTGTAATGTACACTAACCGTTTTACCTTTTTCAGCCTGCACACCATCACCATGATTGATAATTTTATAACGCAAACCGCTTTCTGTTTTATCAAAACCCATAGCGATCTCATCGATCTCTTGGTCTGCTTGTTTTCTTCCCTGCTCTTCACGTTTTTTTACAGCTCCTTCAAACTGACGGAATTCTTCGACAGCATTGAATTCTTTTGCAGTATCGCCTTCTCTTAAGATAGTAAGTTTTTTAATTTCGTCACCTTGAGCGATGGCATCTATTACATCTTGTCCTTCTATTACTTTACCAAAGACAGTGTGTTTATCATCTAACCATGGCGTTGCTATATGAGTAATAAAAAACTGAGAACCATTTGTTCCAGGTCCCGCATTTGCCATACTCAATACTCCAGGTCCGTCATGACGTAATTCTGGATGAAACTCATCATCAAAATTATAACCAGGCCCACCGGCACCAGTTCCTTGTGGATCTCCACCTTGAACCATAAAATCTGGAATCACTCTGTGAAATTTTAATCCATCATAATAAGGAGTACCTTGATCTTTGGCTTTGTTCTCTAAATTCCCCTCAGCGAGTGCTATAAAATTACCTACTGTTCCAGGTGTTTTGTCATGATGTAGTTGTACCAGGATTTCTCCTTTAGTAGTATCAAATTTTGCGTAAATTCCTTCTTGCATTGTTATTGTTTTTTAAGACCACAAAGGTAATTCTTTAGAATTCAGTCTTCAGAATGCTGGTATAGTTTTTTTTACTTCTTATATTGGTTCTTTTTATTTCAAAACCAACCAACAATGACTAGAGCAGAACACCTTACATTTTGTGAAAGATGCACCCACAGAAACATGAATCTTCAACAAGGAATGCTGTGCGGACTTACCAACCGCAAGGCTGATTTTGATATCGAATGCGCAGATTTCAAAACAGATGAAACTCTGGTAAGAAAAGAAGTCGCATGGGACACAGACCAAGAGGTTCAACTCCACGGGTTATCAGAAGGTCATAGTGAAAAATTAAAAGCTCAACAAAACTTTCCAGTAGGAATTATGGCCGGAATAGCTGCAGGTCTTGTAGGCGCGATAATTTGGGCAATAGTTACCGTAGCAACTGGTTACCAAATAGGCTATATGGCAATAGGTATAGGTTTTATAGTAGGATATGCGATACGATTTATGGGTAAAGGAATCGATATGATTTTTGGAATATCTGGGGCTGTAATTGCTATTCTCAGTTGTTTCCTAGGGAATTTCTTAAGCTCCATAGGATTTATAGCAGATTATCAGAGCATGGGCTACATGGAAACTTTGATCTCCTTTGATTATTCTTTTTTTATGGACTTGATGATAGAATCCTTTGGTTTTATGGATGTTTTATTTTATGGATTTGCAGCATTTGAAGGCTACAAGCTATCTTTTAGAAAAGTGACCGAAGTAGACTTACAAGAGTTGGGAGATTAACCTGTACCGCTATTTAACAAAACACCACCTCCTAAGGTTTTTGTATGAGGAGGTGGTGTTTTAGTGAGGTATCAAATACCAACTTCCAATTAAGGTGTTCCACTTCTTATTTTTTACCGACACTTGGGTAACTTGGATACTTTAGGAAGCTCCATAAAGGCAAGCGCGTTGCTGACCTGAAACAAGGGAGCTGCTCTAGCTCTCCAAGGGACTTTACTTTTATTTTTTTAAACTAAAAAAACCTCCCAAGAATTTCATCTCAAGAGGTTTTCCTACTTATTCATTAAAGAACTTTATTGTTTAACTGGCTTGCGTTTAAAGTAAATTCCGCTATCCCAATCTTGGTGGTCCCCGTGATCATCTGTATCAAAGTGACCAAAGTTATGATCGTTACAATCATGTCCACGACCATAATGGTTTCTAACCAATACATGTCCTCTAGCTGCAGTAATTTGTTCACGTCTGTTATATAAAACTTGAAGTCCGCCTACACTGTTCAGAACGTTATTTCTGTATTGAACTCTTAGGTTTCCTACTTTAGCAACTTTACCACGACTGTTGTAAAAAACACGCGTGTTTCCTATTTTAGTCACCTGACCTCTTCTGTTGTATCTCACAAAACGTCTATCAACTCTACTGCTGTTGGAATCATGGTAGGCACTATGACTGCGTATGGAGCTGCGTCTATTCACCGTTGATCTGGAGCGATACTCCGGCAATTCAAACTCGATTTTCCCATTCGGAAAAATAGCATAGTCTACTTGATTATAGGTAAACAATACCGGTTGCACATTTCTGTACCTGCCATTATTATTGTTGAAATCATTGGTTTGCTTCAAGCTGATTTCGTTTGCCTGAGCAGTCATCGTCATCATCAGACCAGCTGCGATAAAAAGTAACATTCTTTTCATGATTTCTGTATTTGTATCCCGCCTACTCTATCAGGTTTTCGGCTTGCCCTTGTTCAACTACTTTCAAGAGGCGTGCCACGAGCTAGATGCTTTGAGTTCCATAAATTAACTCCTATGTCACCTGTTGACATACTTTGTTTTACTCTCGATTTCCCAATTGCCAGCTGGTACGATGCAAAAGCAGAATTCTCACACCAACCTTAAAGCAAAAGAGATAATTCCTGATTTTATAAAGCTTAGAACTTTAATTTGAGAAATAAGTAACCGCTTTAAACAAGTAAAAACAGTGGTGCCGACAGAAAATAATCGGTGGTGATGAGATAAAAAAATCCCAACAGGGATCTTCCTATTGGGATTTTTACGCTCTACTATATGGCGATCAGCTCTAAAAAATTAATTAGCTACTTCACTAATAAACTTCAATCTATAGAGACGCAATTCTTCTTCTTCATAGTCCCCGTCAAATTCTTCTACTGCGGCTTCTATTTTATCAGATTCGGATACTATAAAATACTCGTGGAGTTCTTCTTGCTGTTCTTCATCCAGTATTTCATCAATCCAATACCCTACATTTAATTTGGTACCGCTATAAACGATACTTTCTAATTCACTGATCAATTTATTCATATCCATACCTTTTGCACTTGCCATGTCGTCAAAGTTCAGCTTGCGGTCTATACTGGTAATGAAGTACAATTTATTTCCAGATTTTGCTCCAGTACTCTTTATAATCAAATCGTCTGGTCTGAGGATGTCATTATCTGTCACGTATGCCGAAATCAATTCTACAAATGACTTTCCATACTTTTTTGCTTTTCCTTCTCCTACTCCATGGATATTTGCCATTTCTTCCATTGTGATGGGATACTTGGTTGCCATATCTTCTAGGGAAGGATCTTGGAATACTACATACGGAGGCACATTCTTTTGCGACGCCACTTTTTTACGTAAATCCTTTAAGAATTTCACCAATTGTGCATCTATTGCTCCCCCTTTAAAAGCTCCTACAATTTGGTCAGAAGATTCATGGTAGGTGTGATCGTCACTCATCATAAAAGTCTTTCCAGACCTCACATATTCTCGACCTTCATCCAGCACTTTAAGCGTGCCGTAGGTTTCTATATCTTTTTTGATCAAACGGGCGACCAATACCTGACGTATCAAAGCCGTCCAAAATGCTTTTTCTTTATTCTTACCACTGCCGAAATAGTCGTGTTGATCCAACTTGTGGCTAGAAATCATTGCATTATTTTTACCCATCAGGATATTGACAATATCTTTAGATTTATAACGTTCCCCTGCCGCGCCTATTAATTGAATCAGTTTTTTCACTTCTTCTACTGCTTCTTTTTGAGGCTTTGGATTGCGCATATTATCATCCATATCACCACCAGCTCCAGTGGCTGGATCAAACTGCTCCCCAAAATAATGCAAGATGTATTGTCTGCGACTCATACTCGTTTCTGAGTAACCTACCATTTCTTGTAAGAGTGCATGACCTATTTCTTGCTCTGCGATAGGTTTTCCAGACATGAATTTTTCTAATTTTTCAATGTCCTTATAAGCGTAATAGGCAAGGCAATGCCCTTCTCCACCGTCGCGTCCTGCACGACCCGTTTCTTGATAATAAGATTCGATACTTTTAGGAATATCATGATGAATCACAAAACGTACATCTGGCTTATCGATCCCCATACCGAATGCTATGGTTGCTACCACCACATCAGTATCTTCCATTAAGAACATGTCTTGATGCAGTACTCTTGTTTTGGCATCCAGTCCTGCGTGATAAGGAACTGCTTTGATCCCATTTACTTGTAATACCTGAGCCAGTGCTTCCACACGCTTGCGCGACAGACAGTAAACAATACCTGATTTTCCATCATTTTGTTTTATAAAACGAGTAATATCAGCATCTACGGTTTCTTTTTTAGGACGCACCTCATAAAAGAGATTAGGCCTGTTAAAGGAAGCTTGAAACGTAGTTGCACCAGTGATCTGTAAGTTTTTAAGAATATCTTCTTGCACCTTAGGAGTTGCTGTAGCAGTGAGTCCTATAATAGGAATATCTGCTCCTATACGATCTATGATCCTGCGTAAGTTTCTATATTCTGGACGGAAATCGTGTCCCCATTCACTAATACAGTGCGCCTCATCTACCGCTAGAAATGATATTTTTTGTCGCTTTAAAAAGTCGACATATTCTTCTTTGGTCAATGACTCTGGAGCTACATAAAGCAACTTAGTAATACCGCTAGTAATGTCGTCTTTTACTTTTTGCACATCTCCTTTAGAAAGAGATGAATTGAGCACGTGCGCTACGCCATCATGGTCAGAGACGCCACGTATGGCATCGACCTGATTCTTCATCAATGCAATTAATGGAGAAACCACAATAGCTGTTCCTTCCTGCATCAATGCCGGTAACTGATAACACAGTGACTTCCCACCGCCCGTAGGCATGATGACAAAACAATCTTCCTTATTAAGTAGTGCGGTTATAACCTGTTTTTGCAATCCTCTAAACTGCCCAAATCCAAAAAATTTCTTTAGATTTTCTTCTAATCCTATTTGCGTATCTGCCATGCGGCTGCTGCGTTTTGTTTATCTTTGTAAGCTAAATTTACGATATAATTTGCTTATCACAAATTATAGATAAAACTAATCATTTTTGGACGAAGAAAATAAAGTTTTAGAAGTTGCGAGAAGAACTATTCGCATTGAAGCACAGGCTATTACAGATCTTGTGGATGGTATTGATTTCGCTTTCGCGAAAGCGGTACTGCACATACACCACTCCCAAGGCAGAGTTATCATCACTGGAATAGGAAAAAGTGCGATTATAGCCCAGAAAATAGTAGCTACCATGAACTCCACAGGAACACCTGCGATTTTCATGCATGCAGCCGATGCTATTCATGGCGACTTGGGAATCGTACAAACCAATGATGTGGTGATCTGTATTTCAAAAAGTGGAAATACTCCAGAGATCAAAGTACTCGTGCCATTGATCAAGAATTTCAATAATAAATTGATTGGGATAACAAGCGATAGAGATTCCTTTTTAGGGAAAGAAGCAGACTATGTTCTACATGCACATATCAAAGAAGAGGCCTGCCCTAATGGTCTAGCTCCTACCACCAGCACTACTGTTCAACTCGTTATAGGCGATGCGCTTGCGGTAAGTTTACTGGAATTAAAAGGCTTTACCGATAAAGATTTTGCGAGGTACCACCCAGGTGGCGCCTTAGGTAAAAAATTATACTTGCGTGTTCATGACATCAGTGAGAAAAATAACAAACCAGAAGTACAAGCCACTACCTCTTTAAGAGATGTGATTGTGAATATTTCAGAAAATATGCTGGGAATGACGGTAGTGACTGAAGATCGTCAAGCTATAGGAATAATTACTGATGGTGATTTAAGACGCATGCTTTCTAGCGGTAAAAATATCGATGACTTAGTGGCAAGTGATATTATGAGCAGTCCTCCTAAAACCATCACAGCCGATTCTATGGCGGTACAAGCTCGCGAATTGATGGAAGAAAAAAACATCTCTCAATTGATTGCCGTGGATGAAAACGGTTATGCTGGTGTGGTGCATATTCATGATTTAATAAGAGAGGGAATCGTATAACATGGCTCGTAAAAAAGTAGATCCCAATAACATGTCATTCCTGGACCATGTAGAAGAACTGCGCTGGTCGTTGATACGTTCTATAGTTGGAATTTTAATAGGTGCTGTAATTGCAGGAATTTTTACAGACTTTATTTTTGACGTCATCATCTTTGGGCCTAAGAGAGGTACTTTTATCACCTATGAGTTCTTTTGTGACTTTGGGAAGTATTTCGGAATTGTAAGTGATTTTTGTAATCCAGATTTCAATTTCAAAGTCCAATCCAGAGAAATGTCTGATGAGTTTTCTACTCATATCTGGACGTCTATTTTAGTAGGTTTTGTAGTTGCTTTTCCATGGGTATTGTACCAAGTATGGAGGTTTATATCCCCAGGTTTAAAATCGTCAGAAAAAAAATACAGCAGTGGTTTTATCATCGTTTGTTCCCTATTATTTTTTATAGGGGTCACCTTTGGTTATTTTGTCATTGCTCCTTTATCGGTTCACTTTATGATGACTTATAATTTAAGCCCCGAGATATCGACAGAACCTAGTTTATCCAGTTATATAGGTTATATCAGAGCTTCTATTTTAGCCTCTGGATTGCTATTTGAACTGCCTGTCATTATCTATTTCTTAACTAAAGTAGGCCTCGCTACACCCGAAGGACTGAGAAAGAATAGAAAGTTTGCCTTAGTTATTGTGCTGATCGTAGCGGCCGTTATCACACCGCCAGATGTTGCCAGTCAAATAATAGTTGCTATACCTGTGTTAATTTTGTACGAAGTGAGTATTTTCATATCTAAATTTGTGCTTTACCGACAGAAGAGAAGAAAAAGAAAATTAGCTACCCCTTAACTTATGAGTAATCAAGTAGAAGAATTCAATGCGTATCGTGCAAAAATGAACGATGCTATCATAGAAGACAACAATAAAATCATCAAACGCATCTTTAATCTAGATACCAATGCTTTTGCAGCAGGTACGTTAGATAAAAAAACCAAAGAACTCTTAGGTCTTGTTGCCAGTACCGTATTGAGATGTGACGACTGTGTGAAGTACCACCTAGAAGCCAGTCATAAAGAAGGTATTTCTAAGGAAGAAGTGGTAGAAGCACTTTCCATTGCAACATTAGTAGGTGGAACGATTGTGATACCTCATCTACGTCGTGCTTACGAATATTGGGATGCTATAGAGCAGCATGCTGCTGAAAAATAGACGACCGACTAGTTGACGAAGGCCGATCGAATTTAAGAGTGTTGATGTATTGTTCTAAACAACCAGTTGAGATATAATTCCAGTATAGCAGCCCCATTGTCCTTACTTTGAGAAACTTTGTACCCGTCTGACATTTCCTAAAAGGGAAAAATTATCCTGTCTCGCTGTGCTCCTGTTTTCATTCCCCATTGTCCTTACTTTGAGAAACTCCGTACCCGTCTGACATTTCCCAAAAGGGGGAAATCTAATCAAATCACATGTAGAGATATAAGCGATTCCGCTCTTCAGCGGGATGACTACTAGGGTTTGTTATTAACGTCTAAAAAAAAACAATCAAGCCTCTTTATAGATCTTAACCAGCTGCTCCACATAACGATCACTACCGTAATGCTGTTGCACCTGTTCTTGGAATTGAGTTGCATAGCGATCTCGTAATTCATGATTTGAGATAAGCTGTTCCAAAGCTGCTGCTAGAAGCTTCGCGTTTTCTGGAGGAACAACGAGCCCGCAATCTGCTACTACTTCTTTACAAGCGCCTACATCGGTAACTACCACTGGCAATGGACACAACGCATATTCTAATAAGGCTACAGGCAATCCTTCTGACTTAGAAGACAATACTCCTATATCACAGGCATTTAGAACGGCTGTTACATCAGGTCGAGATCCCAATAGGAAAACACGACTTGCTAGAGCTCGCTTTTGTATTTGATGCTGTAAGTCTTTGGAATAGGCATCCTTAAAATCCTGACCACAGAGATGTAAGGTCCATTCGTGAAATTCTGTCGGTAGCTTCTCAAAAGCCTGTAGCAAGTTAAGGTGGTCTTTTTGTTCCCTTAAGTTGGCAAGACAGACGATGCGCTTTCCCGGTGTTCCATCCAACGGACTTTGCAAGGGTAACATCGGAGCTTGCACAGCAAAGTTCTCTAAGTACAGCACCTTTTTACATTTCAGCTCCTTCTCAGCCCAAGTTTTTAATCGCTTGTTAACGCTTATTATTTGGTCAAAAAAGACCGAAATCAACTTCCATATTGTGTAGGGCCTTTGATCTAATTGGTCAGCCTTACCGTAATGATCGTGCCAAATCAGTTTAGGTTGGTTCTTCAAGAAAACTAACGCGAGCACTGCTATATAAGCAGAAGTACTGTGCGCATGAACTACTTCTATTTGATGCTGTTTTATATAACTCCTCAATTTAAAAACAGCTCGCCATCCTATCTTGCCTTTCTTGTTTAAAAAAAGGTAGGTTACATCTGAGTCAATTGCTTTTTGAAGCAAACCTTCTTTTCTAGTAACACAAAGATGGGAGTCGTGACCTTCTTTAGCAAGGACATTAGCTATATTAACCGCCATACGTTCTGCGCCACCGGCTTCCAGACTGTCTATAATTTGAAGCAGTTTCATTTCTTAGAGGCTTTTGGTGGATGTGTTTCTTTTAGAAGCAAGGCAATTTCACTTTCAAAATCATCTATAGTGTATTGTTGTGACCAAGTCGCGGCGGCTTGTGACATGTGCTGTAGCAATTCTGGATGTCCTAAGTAAGTGCTTACTGCCTCAACTGCTCTTAAAAGGTCAGTTATTAGTATGCCCCTTTGTTCCTTGTTTGCCGCTAAGTTAGCTGATGGATTATTTTTTTTATTTTGTAATCGTTCTCGACCCTTCGACAGGCTCCGTGCATCGCTCCCGCTCGAACTGGCATCGAAACCTTTCCCTAGCCCTAAAGGGTAGGTTTCTTGATCTTTTATTTCCAGATTTGAACCTAGAG
>Ga0307934_1000536_pt1 | contig 27477 bp, 24 predicted proteins | sample OrgLakmetageno90_FD_201838 | JGI IMG/M metagenome (GOLD analysis project Ga0307934, IMG submission 201838) | Saline water microbial communities from Organic Lake, Antarctica - #90 | ecosystem: Environmental > Aquatic > Non-marine Saline and Alkaline > Saline | place: Antarctica: Organic Lake...
GGTTTACTTGCATGAAAATGGTTTCACAAATGTGTTTTTATTAGACATCGCTCCTTCTCCATTACATAATTTTAGCAAAGAAAACCCCACATTTCCAAAGTCACATCTCATCGAAGATAACTTTTTCGATCACCAAGGTCAATATGATTTAGTTGTTGAACAAACGTTTTTTTGTGCCATCCACCCCTCTCACCGGCAAGCTTACGCGAAAAAGGCACACGAACTATTGAACGATAACGGAAAACTAATGGGATTGCTCTGGTCTGTCGAGCTGAACGACAATCACCCTCCTTTTGGCGGAAGTAAAGAAGAGTACCACAACTACTTTGAGAGCTATTTTACATTCGTTCATTTCGAAAATGCCATTAATTCCATAAAACCAAGAGCCGACAGAGAATTATTTTTATTGGCTAAAAAGAAGTAACGGAAAGGCTTAACTTTGAGGTTTGAATGAACAGTATGCTAAACAAAACTCAAATACTAAATCACCAGCAGATTGAACAAAAAATAACTCGTATCGCGTTTCAAATTTACGAGGACAACTATACGGAGAAAAAGTTGATCATCGCCGGTATAGCAAATAACGGTTTCATTTTTGCCAAATTATTAGCCAATCAGTTGAAAACTATTTCCAACATCGAAATAGTGTTGGAAGAACTGCACATTGATAAAAAAAATCCGATTAGCAACCAGACGAAGCTTGACTTGGAAGCAAAAGATTTTAAAGATCAGGTTATTATTGTGGTGGATGACGTTTTAAACTCCGGCAAAACCATGATGTACGGAATAAAGCACTTTCTTATTGCACCAGTTAAAAAGTTATCTACTGCTGTTCTAGTAAACAGAAGCTACAAGCGTTTTCCGGTTCATGCAGATTACTTAGGAATGAACCTTGCTACTACCATGAAAGAACGCATTGAAGTAACCTTCGAAAAAGAAAACTACTCCGCATTCTTAATTTGATTGTTGAGGAAATTTATTTTACCAATTATTTGTCGATTTCCGGGGTCTAACACATTTGCTTTTTTAGACCAAATCAATGCTTGGTCATATTCTTTCATTTCACCATAAATATTGGCTTTCAACAAAGCGATGATCGGAACGTTTGGCTCCATCTGTATTGCATTGTTCACCACTGCTAAGGCTTCTTCAAACTCCCCTACTTGACATAGTTGCCTCACATAGCCCTCGTAGTAGATGTATTTCCTCGGGTAATTATTGATTAAAATTTCATAGAAATTTATTGACTCCTTCGTACGATTCAATTCCATCAACATCGTGCTGAGCTTGTTCAAGGCATCTTCGTAATTCGGATTAATTTCTAAGGCCTTTTTGAAGGATAATTCTGCCTTTTTCGAATCATTGTACACCTTGTATTCTGCAGCTCCTTGGTTGGTATAAGCGGCCTCGGTTGGATATACCTGTGCTGAAGTGCTTGAGTATTTCAACGCCTTAGCTCCAAATTCTCGCTTCTCCTTTATGTTTTTAGCAGCTAAAAATTGGTAGAAATAATTATTGCCCAAACTGTTATTAAGTACAACAGATTCGGGTACTTTCTCCACATCTGCTTGCATTACTGAAATTTGCGACTCCCACTCTGAATTTCTCGCTTGAATTACCGGTAAATAAGCAATAGCATAAATCCCTAGCGCTATCACAGCGAATTTATTATACTTCGGTTTTCCAAACTTTTCTATCCCATCGTGAATACCATAAACTACTAAAATGGAAAACCCAATGCTTGCAACGGAAACAAATCGTTCAGCAACAATGCCTACCATGGGCATCAATAGATTTAGGTACGGAAGAACACCTCCCAATAGAACTATTGCACCAAAAACAAAAATCCTCCGTCGCTTTAAATTTATTGCAGCTAGAACCACAAGGCCGATTATAACCAATAGTCCCATCACAGCTCCTAATCCAAAGTTTTGAAATTCAATTGTTTTATAACCATAATACGAAACAAACTGAGTTGGAAACATTAGATTTTTAAAATAAAACCAAGCAGACTCCAATACTAAAACTGCTTTATTAACTTCCAATTCTCCTCCGTATAAAGGGTTTTCAACGAAACTATAGTCGCGATTACTTGAGGAAGTTCTAACAAAACGCGTTGTAAGCCTAAAGAGTACAAAAGGCAGAAACATAAGACCGGTAACCAATGCACTGCGCTTCCAATTCCCGTTCGAATGAAAAAACTCCATCACAGGTATTATTCCTAAAAAGACCAGAGCTGATTTTTTACTCAAAATAGCCACGAACAAGGTGATTATCGACAGTACATAAAAAACCTTCTTATCCTTCCCTCGCATCCAAAGGAGAAGAGAGGTCAGTCCAAAAACCAGCATTAATAACTCGTCTCTGCATTTTATATTATTTACTATTTCCGTGTGAATTGGAAGTATTAAAAAAAAGAAAGCCGTACAAATGGCCAGTCCAGCTTTTTCCTTTGGGAATAATCGAAGTAATACTCTCAGAACCATAAAGGAAATAATCAAGTACAAAAGCAAATTAACCAAGTGACTTACTTTTGGATTAACACCAAAAAATTGATTCTCCAACGCAAAACTCAACACAGAAATCGGACGATACCCAAACTTAAAACTTCCGTAATCAAAAGATTGAGACGAAAAAATAGACGAAATGTCGGACAAGCCATTAGTCGCTAATCGGTTGGAAGTATAGGCATATTCATCATCTAGACTGTAACCATTCTGCAGCGAGCTACCATAAAAGACAACTAGCAGTAAGGTAAAAAACCCTAATACTTTTAATTGCTGCCCTCCTGAGGTATCCATCGCAGGTATATTGAAAAAATATTTCATCGAATGACTAAATTAATGCAAATGCAACAAGCTTTTATCTTGTTTACCTCCTTAATTAAAAAAAACAATCACCAAATATAATGTCTTTTCTGTAGGCTGCTAAATACTAACAATTTTAAACCAAATCATTCTCGCAACTATTGAAATAAACGAGCGAACTAGTAGCAATACTATTTAACTTACAGCATTCTATTTCGTCAAAAAATGCTTTTCTTTGAGGGCTAATTTTTATCCGCTCTATGCACTATTCGTTAGCAGAACTCAAAGATATTCCAGTATTTTTTATTGTAGGGAAAGGAAGGAGCGGAACTACTCTGTTGAGCACTATAATTGATAGTCACCCAAATGTTGCTTCTGCCACAGAATCTAGGTTTTTGTTATTGATTTGGCAAAAATATAAGCGCATGAGAGTATGGGATGCAGACAACACGACCCAGTTTATTAAAGATGTGAATCGAGATATTTTAGTAGGCTACTTGTGGGAGTTTTCTGAAGGTTTTGCAGAAAACATAGCATCCCTGCCAAAAGAGGCAACGATTCAAGATTTAATTAAGCTCGTTTATATTTACAGAAAATCCAACTTTGAACACAAAGGGAGAATTAAGTTTATTGTAGATAAAAACCCCAAATACACCATATTTGTAGATAAACTCATCTCTATTTTCCCAGAAGCCAAATTCTTCAGGTTAATAAGAGATCCTAGAGATAACGTAACTTCACAGATTAACTATTCCAAAAACCCTGTGGGTTTGATTGCTAACAAATGGTTGAATTACAACGAAAAGTTAGATCGTTTTGCTAAAAAACATCCTAATCAATTTAAAACACAACGTTTTGAAGATTTAATATTAAACAAGGAAGAGTTTTTCGAAAAATTCGGAGAATATTCCAACATTAAAAATTTAGCTTCCTACGAGAAAGAACGGCTGAAAATAAAAGACAAATTCGAAGAGAAATTTAGTGACCGACTAAAAACTCAACACCAGGCAACGGTAAAACCATTAAATCCAAAAAAAATAGGCCATCACAAACAAAAACTATCAGAAGAACAAATTAAAATAATTGATTCATATTGTTTTCCTTATGCAGAAAATTGGGGATATGTGAGAGAGCAACCTGCTCAGTCCCTTACTTTGGTAACTAAAGTAAGAGCTCAAATAAATTACACGTTACTGGACTTCGCACACAAATTTTATTACAGCTTACCATTTTCCGTAATGTTGGGCTCAAGAAATTTTATTCTGAATAACTTTCAACCAAATAAAAAAGAAAAGCTGTTAGAAGTGATTTCCAGTAATGAAAAAAAGTAATATTCACTTCATTGTAGGCATTTGGCGTTCGGGCACTACCCTGCTTCGAGAAATATTGGGCATGAGCGATGAAGTTAAAATATTTCCGGAACACTTTGTTTTACTGCACCATTTAAATAAAGCACAAAACTTTAACCACACGTCAAAAACTGAACTGCTACAAAATGTAAGTACTAACCCCGACTTCATTCACTTTGCTCAGCCAGATTTAAACCTATTAAAAGCTGAATTCGAAAAGGCAAACAACTTTGAAAATGCTATCAAAACCATTTACGCAGCTTGCTTAAAAGAAGGAGAAAACATTTCCACGTTCATTGACAAAAATCCTATTTACTCCTATTACTTGCCGGAACTCATTCATTTGTTCCCCAAAGCAAAGTTTATTTGGATGGTAAGAGAGCCTAAAGATAATTGTATCTCCAGAGCAAAACATGACATTCAAACAATAAAAAACTATGGCTATTTAGCAAGTTGGTGGAATTTAACAAACGAGAGGATTAGAGTTTCTGCGCTGCAATATCCTGAAAAGTTTCTGTTAATTCCGTATGACATCATGGTGGAAAACCCCAAACCTTGGGTCATAAAAATATGTGCCTTTTTAGGGATTCCTTTTGAAGAAAAACTACTTGCATTCGAAACAAAAAAAGAAGAACGAATAAGCAGTTTTGTTTTAGCAGCCAAGGCCAGAGACGGTGAAATAACAAAAGAATATGCTGCTAAGAAAAAAGCAATGTGGGAGAACTTGCAAAAGCCAATAAACACTTCGAAAACGAAACAGTGGAAAACAGAGTTATCTCTTGCTGAAATTGCTTCAATCGATCGAATCTCAAAGAAATTTTACGAGAACTTGATCGAAAACAACCTAAACGACTCTGGTAAAACCCACTTTATTTACGGTAATCTTGCAAAACTTAGCTTGCTTAAACTGAAGCAAGACATTCGATTTAAAAGGATTACTTAAGCCCAAAACAGACGATTTACCCGTAAAACAGTTCGAATAAACCATCGAGAAAAGGACCACCAGGTTTTTTTCATCCACATGGGAAGCGCCCTAACCTTAGAATTCCATTGGGTTTGCCATTGCCATCCTAATCCATTCAAAACCTTTGCACATATTTCTAGTTTTTGGTGAGCAAACTCCGGTCGAACAACATCAATCAGCAAAACAACTCTTTTTTCAGAACTCAAATTTTGAGCCCAATGCTCTTGTGCGTCGTTAAACAAAATGGTTTTACCAACTTGCCATGGTCTAGTTTCATTGACTACTGTAAACGAGCAATTTGGCAAACCTTCGGGTACAATAATTGGTAAGTGTACCCTGATAATTGCATTGGTATCTCCGTTGTGCTTTTTAATTACCGTACCAGGTTCCAAGACCGAAATAGAAAAGGAAACTAAACCGGGTATGGTTTTCAGTATCTCCCACGTTTTTGCGAAATGGATGTGATTTTTTCGAATAAAGTAACCCCAAAAAAGTAAGCCATCTGTTTTCCATTGATTTGGCTTGCTAACAAGCGCTTTATTAAAATAAGGCTTCAACTCATTCTTTTTCAAATAAGCTAAAACTTCCGTTTGAATCGCATTGATGTTATCTTCTAGTGTCTTCGTCCATTCAAACGTTTCTGGATCATAAAAACCCTCCTCCTCTAACGTATATGGCTGTAATGTATAAGAATACCAAATTTTATCCTTTTCCATCGGTTCTTTCGCGAATTGAAAATTGGGGATATCGATTAAGCAATTTATTCTGGCGATAGATATACTGAGCAATAATTCCTAAACCCAACATGATTACGGAAGCTGAAAAAAGTATAGATACAGTAATGGATGTAAACCCTATTTTAGTCTTAAAAAACAGTTTTTTTATGATATAAAACACACCCAAACAAAAGCTAAGTAAACTACCAAAAACACCTACTTTAGTGAGAAACTGCGCAGGAAAGGAAGAGTATGTGTACATAATTTCATTGTACAGGCTTAATAATCGTTTCGAATGATATGTTGATTTTTTATTAGAAGTTAAAAATTGACAAGACTCAAAAACCACATTTTTAGTGTACCACGCCAAGATTTCATCTATAAAAACAAATGGAGCGGGGTGATTATGTAACTGCAAATAAATCGATTTTCTAATCAATCGAAAGGCGGAGCCATCACCAAAACCATCTGAGAACCAACGTGCAGATCGTTTAAACAAACCACTAACAAATTTCCGAACCAGATTCTTTTCACTCGTTTTTGGGATGGCAAATGCTACGTCTGCATGATTCACTTCTAACGCTTCCATTAACGTTTGTAAAAATGCAACAGGATGTTCTCCGTCGTCGTCCATCGTGAAAAGAAACTCTCCTTTGGCTTCTTTAATTCCTGCCAAAGTAGCCGAATGTTGCCCCACATTTTTGTGCAGTGATATTCCTATTATGTTCGAAAATTGAACAGCTTTTTCTTGAATAACGTCAAAACTTGAATCGGAACTAAAATCATCCACCAAAATCAATTCCCACTTTTTTGTTTTTAAGAAGGAACTACTCTGGAGTGTATCGATAACGTTAGACAAGGAACTTTCAGCTTGATAAACTGGAATTACAATAGAAATATCCATCTAGTTTTTATTTTCTAGTTGTTTCTCTATTCTGCTAATTTTTTCATCCATTTCTTCCAGTTTTTCAAATAATTTTTTATTTCGGACTTTGTTGTCTACCGTCTTTTTCGTTCTGTGAAAACGCATGGCTAACCAGTTTAAGACGAAAAAAGCAGGAACAAAATTCTTTGTAAATACAGACCAGAACGGATCCTCAGGCTGCTGATAAACAACATAGAATGCCCAAATTATACTCAATAAAGTTGGAGGCCCATAATCTACTATAAACCCAATTATATAGCTCTTATTTATCTTCACCTTGTCGATTCAATATTCGTTTGTAAACTTCTTGTTGCTTCAAAGGTAACTTTTCAAGAAACAACTTTGCTCTTTCTAATTCATAGTCCTCAAAAAACACATCATTTTCCGTCACCGGTTCCTCAATATTAAAATCTCCAAAAGAAAGTGTCGTTATCTTTTTCCTGTAACTGATATAATCTTTTTTCGATTGAGACATCCAAACCACCTCTGGGTTTTCATGCGCCTTAGAAGCGATTTTATAACCCATGAATTCGTTATACGCAATTGCTTTTTTATTGGATTTTAATACTTGTGCATAATTGATTTTAAATCCATTAACAAAAAAGTTCCAATCGTTTAATACAATTGATGCGGTAATCGAAGTATCATAATTGCGATCCTCATTCCAAACAAAAATTCCACCTTCTGAGCTGCCCTCTTCATAATTTATATTCTTGCCATTGATTAGACCAATTGCTGAATCGTTTTTATAAATTAGAAAGTAAAAATGATCCATGGTTTGGATTTCTTCAAACCACTTTAACTGCTGTTCTCGAGATATTTGATCCTTATAGATCATTCGTTTTTTAATACTCTCCGTATTTCGATATTGACGAATGAGTTCTAGGTCCTCCCGCTCTACTTCCCTAATTTCTAATCCATATTTACGAATAACCATATGCTACGATCCTTGTAATAAAAAACCACCATCCATGGTTAACGTAATACCGTTAATCCAACGAGAGGCATCTGATAGTAAGAAACATATCGCTTGAGCTAAATCTTCAGGCTCTCCTGCTCCAAAGGGGTATTTGGCAATGTGCTCTTCCATAAATTCTTTAGAACCTTTCTCAATACCTTTCTCGTACATCTCAGTTTTAACCATAGCTGGTGCAATGCAATTACTTCTTACCAACTTGCTTTTTAATTCAAGGGCTAAAACTTTAGAGAACGTTTCTAGTGCAGACTTGCTACCGGTATACATACTTCCGCCGATGTAAGGGTGTTTGGCTGAGATAGAAGAGATAAACACAAAAGAAGCACCTTTATTTACTTTCTTTTTCTTGATTAACAAGGAACATAAGGTAACTGCTGAAAAGTAATTAATATCCCAAATCTTCATCATCTTTTCTTTCTTCGCAAACCGAATAGGAATAGAATCTAAAATACCTGCTGAATAAACTACTCCGTCAATAGAATCGATTTGTGCTACCCATTTTTCAATGTTATCCTCTTCGCTCAGGTCTTCGTTAAATTGCACCAAGGAATCCGATTGAATGTCAATGACTCGCCTAGAATTAGAATATACGGTTGCACCAGAATCTAGCAATTTTCTTATTGCTGCGAGCCCTATTCCTCCTGAAGCGCCTGTAATGAGAATGCGCTTTCCCTTAAAATCGAAATTTGCCGCTTCTAAAATTCTGTCGGTGCTAAGCATAAAATATCTTTTGTGTTTACAATACAAGATCCCCAAGAAAGGCCCACTCCGAATCCGCAAAAAAGCATTTTCTTAAATTGAGCATCGTCTCTAATTTGATCGCATATGGTTAATGGAATCGAAGCGGAACTTGTATTCCCATAATACGTTAACGAATAAGGAACTTTTTCCTTTTCTATTTTCAACTTTTTACGAATGGTCTCAATGATTAACTTATTGGCTTGATGAAATATAAAATAATCTACATCAGAGATGGTTGTGTTCGCCCGTTCGAGAATTGAACGGATATTCTTAGGTGGCTCCTTTATTGAAAAGGAGAATACATCTAACCCATTCAATTCTAAATCCTTCATGGTTCTATTAATACCAGGACCATAGTTTTTCATTTCAGTAGTTGAATCGTTTAACTGATTCTTGGCTCCTCCATCTCTAATGATAATGGTATCGTAACCGGAACCATCGTTTTCCATTTCAAAAACCATAGGGTCAGCTTTCTCATCAAAGCAAACAGCTGTTGCTGTCGCTGCATCTCCAAATAAAGGGTAAGTACTTTTATCCTCGTAGTTTGTGGAAACTGTGGATACGTCGCCTGCGATTAACAATCCTTTTTTTAACTGACCATCTTGTAAAAATTTAGACATGATGGACAAGCCATATACATAACCAGAACAACCTAGTCCTACGTCAAAAGCCATACAAGTAGAAGGAAGGCCTAAACGATCTTGTAAAATTATTGCCGAAGATGGTAAGTAGTAATCCCTTGATTGAGTCACCAATACAAGAATATCGATCTCTTCTCTTTTCCATCCCAACTCGTCTAGTATTTGATTTGCTGCTTGTTCTCCTAAGTCAGTTGTAGTTATACCGGATGGAGCATGTCTCTTTTCAACGATACCCGTGGTCTTCATTAAAAAATTACGCTCGTCTTCGCCAACATAAGTGTATTCTGAATTTTTAACCACCTTTTTAGGAACAGTGGATGCAATTCCCGCCAAACGAATATTAGAGCAAGTAAAAAATGACATTAACTCGATTTAGATTGAAACAGCTCAAACAAATCACTTAACGTTTTCGAATTTCTCAACTCTTCACCAGTCAAACTAATGTCGTACTCCGACTCCGCTAATGCCATAATTAAAAGGGCATGCATGCTGCTCCAATATTCTGTATTTTCCAATACATCGTCTTTGTTTATCGTAACATCATCCTCAATTTCTAAGGTTTCTCTTACGTTTTCTTCAAATTCTTTCCACTCCATATTCTTTACGTTTCCCAAATACAGCAGTTCCAACTTAGTCCGGTTCCAAAAGCTGCAATTAGTATTTTTTGTCCTTTTCTTATTTTGTTTTCTTTCAATAAATTATGAATTAAAATAGGTATCGTTACGCTTACCGTATTTCCATAATTCTCAACATCTAAAATTACCTTTTCCTCAGGAAGTTTTGCTATTCTAGCGAGCGTTTTTACAATGAACTCATTTGGCTGATGTAATAGGTACAAATCAATGTCTTCCTTTACCAAATTATTCTTTTCGAGAACAGCATTAATCATTTTCGGCACACGATCTAAGGTAAACCTAAAAACTCCTGCCCCATCTTGATAAAAATGACCGGGATATTGCTCGTCACCAAATGCGTTTTCAAAAGGTAGAAACGACTTATCATTCAAGGGGCTTCGGTGCTCGCCATCCTTTATAATAATCTTGTCCTTTTTCTCACCATCGTTTCCAAAAAAGTAGGAATGAAAATTTGCCGTATCGTCTTTTTCAACAACAAATGCACACGCTCCATCTCCAAAAATAAATCGATTTGCTTTATCCTGAGCGTGAAACTTTTTACTTAGAGATGAAACTGCAATCACTAAAACGTTAGATGCTGCACCAATTTTAATCAATCCATCTGCATGAGAAACCAAGTAAATAAAACTGCTGCAACCTTGGTGTACATCCATACACCCCACATGGTTCCCCAACCCCAAGCGATGTTGCAAAACCCCTGCTGTTACAGGTGTATAATAATCTCTTTCAGGCGAAGTAAAAAGTATAAAATCAATTTCCGCTTTTAGATTTGGATGTTGCTCGAATAAAAGTTCAGCTGCTTTGAAACCCAAATCGGATGGAACTTCATAGTCCCCTATAATATGACGATTGTTGATGCCTAACTTCACCCAAGTCTTACTTCCTCTCTCCTCTGGAAAGTCACTAAAAAAGTCTTCTGTTGTATAGGTTTTCTTTGGAAAATACAGAGCAACTTTTGAGATATTCGACATGGAATCAAATATAGTATTTTGCATGCGGATATTTGTCGTTTAACAAGCGGCATTAGAACTTAGGCTTGATTGTTGTAGATTTACACCATGCAAAAATTTAGAACATTTTATTTGCTGGGCATAGGCCTTTTATTTTTGCTGAGTTGCTATATTCTCCCTCCTATTTTTCAGTTATCCAACTCAAAGACAACTGACAAAGTGCAGGATTTGGTCCTGACGTTAGAGCGAACAGCAACAGAAGAATTGAAGGAACTCAAGGCGAAACTAGACCAAGGAGCTGAATTTAATCCGAAATATAACTACAATAAAAAAGAAAAAACTTTTCTCGCTTACCAAGGCGATAGTTTGACTTTTTGGACAGACGACAATTCCACTTTCAACTTGAAAGAATTGCAATCAAAAAATAGCTGCATTTTTGCGTCCAATGCAATCTATTTAAAAACACAAATTGAAGCAGGGAACCAGACCTTATTTTGCCTAGATCTGCTCCAATATAATTATCCACTCAGCAACGAGTCACTTCAAAACAAATTTTCAAAAAAATTAGATTTTACCACATTAGGCTCCATCAGCTTAGAGAAAGGAGATGCGAAAATTCACGTTAACAACTCCAGTTCATTTTTTTTCATCAACTTTAAAACCCACGAAACTTCTAATTCGGTTTTGGGCTTTTTCATTTTTCTATTTCTCATATCCCTTTATTTTACTTTTTATCTCTTTCCAACTTCAATGAAATCAACCAAACTATTGGGATTAATAGGTTTGGCTTTCGGTTTTAGACTGTGGTTGTTTTTTCAACTACCTCCCATTTTTAATGAGCTTAGATTATTCCAATCGGAATTATTTGCAATCAATGATTTAGTTCCAAGTTTAGGCGATTTGTTTTTGCACGTGCTATTACTTTTTTATGTGCTGTATCAAATCAGAGTTTCATTGCGATTCAGTAGGAGTAAATCACTCAGCATCCTCGTTTCCGCAATATCTATCGTTTTCGGTTTTCTTACCGTAACTGTTTTCCATGAAAGTATTTATTCTTCGCAAATAAACTTCAATTTCAACAACTTATTCAACTTGAACTACTTGAGCATTATTGCATTTGTCTGCTTTTCGCTGCTCATTTGTTGCAACCTAATCTTGGTAGAATTTGCATTTTCACTCGGCTCAAGAACATTTAAATCTGATAAATATAAGTGGTTTGTAATCTGCTATTTTAGCACCTTAACTATGTCTGCTTGGGTCTTTTTCAACAGTAACTTCGAATATTATTGGTTACTACCAATACTTCTCTTGTTCACCCTCCGAAAACATAAAACGTCGTCTAAAAGTATACTTCTAGTCTTACTCCTACTTATTTATGTGAGTAGTGTTATTTCTTTTACTATCAGCAAGTCCATTCAACAAAAAAAACAACTACAACAGAAACACATTGCTGAAAAGCTAGCGGAAGAAAGAGACCCAGTTGCTGAGTATATGTTCCATGAAATTCAACAAGAAATTTTGCAAGACACCTTTCTTCGAATTAATGGAAATAACTATTGGAACAAGCAGGAAGAAATAGATCAGTATTTATACGAGAATTATTTCAACGGGTACTGGGAAAAATATCAAATAAGTTTTGTGCTCTGTGCAAAAGGAGACCAACTTTTAGCAGATGGACAAGAAACCGATTGCTGGAATTTCTTTGAACGAAGACTGCGGCTGGAAGGAAGTAGAGTTAGCTCCTCTAACCTATTCCAACTCAATAATTATGCAGGCAGAATAGATTACATCGCAGAAATACCAATTAAAGGAGATACTGTTTTACGAAAACTTGTCATTGAATTTAGCACCATTTACCTGAATGAAAATGAAGGATATCCAGAGCTTTTACTCGATAAAAAGACCAAAGAAAGTTCCTTATCTTTAGATGATTATTCATTTGCCGTTTACAGCGAAGAGAAATTGGTTTACAAAACAGGAAACTACAACTTCTCTACTCAATTAAAAATAAGCGAATTAGGATCAAGAAGTTTTTATCAATATCCTTCTGAAAATCATCAACACTTTGCCTATCAAAAAGACAGTGATGTAACTATTTTACTGAGCAGAAAACGTTACAGTGTATACGACTTTCTAACCTCCTTGGCATATATTTTAGTAATTACCAGTTGTTGCTTTTTAGTCGTTGCTATTGGGTTTAATTATTTCCCTTTCCACTTTAAGTTGAGTGTCCACGACTTCTCAACAAAAATTCAATTGTTTTTAATTGGTTCCATTCTGAGTTCATTATTACTTCTTGCTTGGGGAACTACCTTCTACATTAAAAAACAATACCAAGCAAAGAACGAAACTACTTTACAAGAGAAACTGCGTTCTGTCAACCTCGAGCTTGAATCCAAGATAGGTGCTGAAGAGTTTTTAGCAGAAGAACTAACCGATTACGTGACCGCCTATTTAGTCAAATTTTCAAATGTTTTTTATTCTGACATTAACTTATACACTACAGGTGGAACACTCTACGCAACTTCCCGACCAGAATTATTCGACAAGGGCATTAAGAGTAAGCGCATGAATCCGCAAGCATTATATGCGTTGCAAGCTGAGAATAAAGCTCAATGGGTGCAAGAAGAGAGTATTGGAGAATTGAGTTACCTTTCTGCCTACATCCCTTTCAAAAACTTTGACAATGAAGTAATAGGTTACTTGAACCTTCCCTATTTTGCAAAACAAGGAGCTTTAGAGAAAGAGATTTCTAACTTTTTAGTTTCAACCTTAAACATTTACGTCGGAATATTTGCCCTCGCTTTACTCATTTCCGTTTTACTTATTAATCAACTTTCGAAACCTTTATTACTAATTCGACAACAAATTTCTAAATTAAAATTAGGCTCTGACATAGAATTAATTGAATGGAGCAGCAAAGATGAGATTGGAGCATTAGTGCAGGAATATAACCGCATAGCCATTGAATTGAACGAGAGCGCTGAAGAATTAGCTAAAAATGAACGAGAAGTAGCTTGGAGGGAGATGGCCAAACAAGTAGCACACGAAATTAAAAATCCACTTACACCAATGAAGCTGAGCATTCAGCATTTGCAACGGTCTGTTAGTTTAAATAACGAAGAGTTAAGAGAAAGAATAGAAAGAACCACCACGACCCTTGTAGAGCAAATTGAGACCTTAAGTAACATTGCAACAGCATTTTCTTCCTTCGCTAAATTGCCAAGTAAAGAGCTGCAACAATTAGACGCATTGCCGATTTTAAAAAATGCCGTGGAGCTCTATGCCCACTCTTTGACGGTGACGTTAGAACTGCAAGAAGGTTTAACTTCTGCGATTGTAATGGGAGATAAAGACCAGCTACTTCGGGTTTTCAACAATGTTATAAAAAATGCAATTCAAGCGACTGAAAATAGTGAAAATCCAAACATAATAGTTTCCATTGCTGCTGACGAAAACAGTTATACTATTGCCGTAAAAGATAACGGCATTGGAATTAGCAAAACGCAAGCAGAACGAATCTTTGAGCCTAATTTCACGACAAAAAGTTCTGGAACAGGTTTGGGTCTTGCCATGTCCAAAAGTATCGTTAACCACATGAATGGTACAATATCCTTCACTTCTGAAGAAAGTGTGGGAACAACTTTCCAAATTCAATTGCCAAAAGCATAAGAATTCAATTAAATTTGTCCTAAAACTATACAATACTATGTCTAATTTACTTATCGAGTTAAGGGGAACTACCCAAATTATAATAATAAATCGACCAGATAAATTAAATGCGCTAAACCGAGCAACTATTAAGGAGTTAAGCGAAGCAGTATCTGCAGCTGAAAACAACAACGAGGTGAAAGCGATGATCCTAACTGGGTCAGGAAACAAAGCGTTTGTTGCAGGTGCAGATATCTCTGAATTCAATTCTTACACTGCAGAAGAAGGAAAAGACTTAGCCAAAAGCGGACAAGAAATATTGTTTGATTTAGTAGAAAAATCTTCCAAACCAGTGATTGCTGCAGTAAATGGTTTCGCCCTTGGGGGAGGCTTGGAATTAGCCATGAGTTGTCACATTAGAGTGGCTTCGGACAATGCGAGAATGGGATTGCCGGAAGTTAGTCTTGGAGTAATCCCTGGATACGGTGGAACACAAAGATTAGCGCAATTGGCAGGTAAAGGAAAGGCTTTTGAGTTAATTTTTACAGCAGGTATGATTAAGGCAGAAGAAGCAGCACAATGTGGATTAGTAAATCATGTGGTGGAGCCTTCAGAGTTAATGGACAAATGCTTGGAGATTTGTGAAAAGATGTCAAAAAACTCCTCTGTGGCAATCGCTGCAGCAATAAGAGCGGTAAATAGTGGTTTTACAGACGGTGAAAATGGTTTCGAAACAGAAATTAAAGAGTTTGGAAACTGCTTCGGGACAGGTGATTTTAAGGAAGGAACAAGTGCCTTTTTAGAAAAAAGAAAAGCGAATTTCCCAAATAACTAAAAACGACCATTTGAATTTAAACTTCCTCCTTTTCGTTTGAAAGCACTGCAGAAATTAGCAGGGCAAACTGCAATTTACGGTCTACCGAGTATTGTTGGTAGGCTGCTCTATTATTTTTTAGTTCCCCTTCACACCTCTAAGTTTTTACCAAGTGAGTATGGGGAAATTGTAGAAATGTATGCCTACGTTTCGTTCTTAGTAGTCTTAATGACCTACGGCATGGAAACGGCTTATTTTCGGTTTCAAACAAAAAGTAAAGATTCAGAAAACAACGTTTTTAGTACAGTCGTGCTTTCTTTATTCGGCAGCACTACCCTCTTCATTTTCTTAGCAACGTTCTTTTCACAAGAGGTAGCAGATTTTCTGAAGTACTCCGACAATCGAGAATATGTTATTTGGTTTGCCTTTATAGTTGGATTAGATGCAATATCTTCCATTCCTCTAGCTCGCTTAAGAATTGAGAACAAAGCCATGCGCTTTGTTATGGTAAATGTATCTAACATCATCGTCAATGTTGGGCTAAACTGGTTTTGGATTGGCTATTGCATGACGGCATTCGAAAATGGGGAGTCTAATTTTTTGATTGACAATTTCTACTCGTCAGAAATTGGAATTGGGTACGTGTTTATAGCAAACCTATTTGCAAGTATTATAAAGTTCTTATTACTTACCCCTTCGTTTGTAAAATCCAAGTTGGTTTTTGATAGAGCGTTATTGAAAGAATTGCTAGTGTACAGCAGCCCAATACTTATCGCTTCCGTCGCCATTATTATTAATGAAACCTCGGATAGAATATTACTTAAATGGCTTTTATTGGATCAAATGAGTTTGTACGAGGTAAAGGAACAAGTCGGAATTTATGGTGGTGTATATAAACTTTCCATCATCATTTCCTTGTTCATTCAGGCGTTTCGCTATGCTGCTGAACCGTTTTTCTTCTCCAATGAAAAAGAGAAAGATGCCAAAGAAAATTACGCTTTGATTATGAAATACTTCGTTATTGTGTGTTCCATTATTTTTTTAGGAGTAATGCTTTTCTTAGATCAACTGAAATACTTTGTAAACAATGAAGCCTATTGGAACGGTTTAAACATTGTTCCTATCCTACTTTTTGCAAACATCTTCTTTGGCATATTCTACAATTTATCCATTTGGTATAAGTTGAATGAAAAAACAAAATACGGCGCCTACATTGCTGTAATGGGTGCCATTATAACCATCGTTTTAAATGTTATTTTAATACCGATACTCGGTTACACGGGGTCTGCATGGGCAACCTTAGCATGTTATTTTAGCATGGCCGCAGTTTCCTATATTCTTGGTCAAAAGCATTATAAAATAAACTATTCTTTAAAATCCATCTTTTTTTACCTTGGTTTGGCCTTTTGTTTTTATTGGGTTTCCACGCTGTTAAACATAGAAAGTGAATCCATTTTAAAATTTGGCGTTAACAGTCTGATATTACTTCTATTTCTTTCTATCGTTTTCGTTTTAGAAAAACCTAAAAAAGCCCTAATTTCGTAGGCTTCAAAGCAATTTTATCTACATGAAAATTAGAATTATAAACAAATCCGAACATGCTTTACCAAGCTACGGCACCACTGCCTCAGCGGGAGTTGACCTAAGAGCAAATCTTGACACACCAATCAGCATTGGTTCATTGGAAAAAGCAGTAGTTCCAACCGGTCTTTTTATGGAAATTCCAATTGGATACGAAGCGCAAGTTAGGCCCAGAAGTGGTTTAGCATTTAAGCATGGAATAACCGTTTTGAATTCACCAGGAACCATTGATGCGGACTATCGAGGAGAAATTAAAGTGATTTTAGTGAATTTATCGAAGGAAACGTTTGTGATTGAAAATGGAGAACGAATCGCACAAATGGTAATTGCAGCCCACGAACAAGCTGAATGGGTCGAAGTAGAAGAATTAAATGACACGGACCGAGGAGCAGGAGGATTCGGCTCTACGGGAGTGAAATAAATAAACAAATACAAAAAGGCTAAAGGTAATTAGACCATTAAGCCACAAAGAAAATAAAGAAAAGATGAAAATTATTGTACCAATGGCCGGCCGAGGAAGCCGACTAAGACCACACACATTAACAGTTCCAAAACCACTAGTTCCCGTCGCAGGAAAACCGATAGTTCAGCGTTTAGTAGAAGACATTGCAGGAGTCTGCGATGAACCGATTGAAGAAATTGGCTTTATTATTGGAGATTTTGGAAAAGAAGTTGAGGAACACTTAATTCAAGTAGCGGAAAGTTTAGGAGCAAAAGGGAATATTTATTATCAGGAAGAAGCACTAGGAACTGCGCATGCTATATTATGTGCAAAAGAAATGATGGGAGGAAAAACCATTGTTGCTTTCGCAGATACTTTGTTTAGAGCCGATTTCAAATTGGACGATTCTAAAGATGGTATTATTTGGGTACAACAAGTTGCTGACCCAAAAGCTTTTGGTGTAGTAAAATTAGACGCTGAAAATAACATTACTGACTTCATAGAGAAGCCTCAAGAATTTGTTTCCGATTTGGCCATTATTGGTATTTATTACTTTAAAGATGGTGAATATTTAAGAGATAACTTACAGTACCTGATCGATAACAACATTATGGATAAGGGCGAGTATCAAATTACGGATGCCTTAGAAAGAATGAAGGCTGCAGGAACCAAATTTGCTCCAGGACAAGTAATTGAGTGGTTAGATTGTGGAAATAAAGACGCAACGGTAAATACCAATCAACGAGTTTTAGAGTTTATCAAAGACCAAGACATCGTGTCCCCTTCCGTTCAACTTGACAATGCTATTATTATTGAACCATGTTTCGTTGGTGAGAATGTAAAATTAACAAACTGCGTTATCGGACCACACGTTTCCGTAGGTGCAAATACCACCATAGAAAACGCGGTAATTTCTAACTCCATCATCCAGAACGACACGTCCATTAAAGGTCTCAACTTTACCAACTCCATGGTTGGAAATAAGGTGAAGATTAACAAATCCGCAAAACAAATCAGTATCGGAGATTACAACGAGCTATAATTAAATGAGGCAACTAATTCTATACACATCTACAGCACTACTTTTGTGGTCCTGCTCTGGTTCAAAAAATGCGGCTCAATTGCCCAAGGAAAAAGGGCAAGACAAAACAGAAGCAAGCCGTATATTATTTGCTGAAACTTACGCGGATGCCGCAAAAGAGAAAGTTCTTGGAAACTTGGAGGCTTCCGAAAAATTATATCAAAAAGCTCTAGATTTAAATTCGACTAGTGCAGCTGCTCATTATGAATTAGGAAATATTTACAGCATTCAAGAAAAACCAAATTTAGCACTCGAGCAATATGAAACTGCGGTCAAGAATGACAAATCCAATTACTGGTTTCGACTTTCCTATGCAACTGCACTAAGAGATTTGGGACAAACGGAAAAAGCCATCAGCGAATTTAGAAGCTTGATTACGAAAGAACCAAAACGAATAGAATTAAAGTATGAACTAGCTCAACTTTTACTAAACAATGGTAAAAAACCGGAGGGATTAGAAGTAATTAATCAAATCGAGGAAGAATTGGGCGTTACGGAAGAAGTCTCGTTTCTAAAGCAACGAGTCTATTTATCGAACAACAATGTGGATGCTGCTGCTGCAGAAATTCAAAAATTAATTGATACCTACCCGGATGAAATTAATTACTACGGAGTATTGGCCGACACCTATGCTTCGAACGGAAGGAAAGCGGAAGCATTGAAGGTTTACGAAAAAATGCAGCAATTAGATTCCAACAACTATAAGTTGCAGTTTTCCATGGCAGAATTCTATCGGTCTGAAGGAAAAATGGACGAATATAGAGAGAATTTGACCAAGGCATTTCAAAATCCAGCAATGGATATTGATGAAAAAATAAAGTACGTGCTTACGTTTTACGATGTAGATAGCCGAAACAAAGAACAAAAGCAAGAAGGTATTACCCTTTGCGAAAAAATTACAGAAGCACATCCTGACAATGCCAAATCCTTTGCTCTGTTAGCTGACTTTCAGTATTTCGACAATCAAATTGCTGCTGCAAAACAATCTTACATTACTACTATTTCATTAGACAGCAGTCGCTTCCCAGTGTGGAATCAATTGATTTATATTTTCGCTGATTTAGGAGATACAACTGAATTAGTAAACTATAGCAAACGAGCAATAGACCTTTTCCCTAACCAACCGACTGTTTACTTAACCTATGGAATTGGTTTAAGCCAAAAAGGAGAAAATGAAAAAGCAATTGAGTACTTAGAATTAGGCAAAGACTTAGTATTGGATAATCCATCCATGAAGAGTCAGTTTTATAGCTCTTTAGGAGATGCATACCACTCTATAGATGACAACGATGAATCAGATAAGAACTACGATCAGGCATTAAAAATTGACCCCAATAACATCATTGTACTTAACAACTACAGCTATTACCTCTCTTTAAGAAATGAAAATTTAGAGAAGGCCAAGCAAATGTCTGCTAAGTCGAATAATTTGGCGCCCAACCAAGCTTCCTTTCAAGATACGTATGCTTGGATTCTTTTTCAATTGAAAGAATATGAAGAAGCCCAAAATTGGATCAACAAAGCCATCGACGGTTCTTCTTCGCCAAGCGGAGAACTATTTGAGCATAAAGGTGACATACTATTCAAGCGAGGAGAAGTCGATGAAGCAGTAGAGTTTTGGGAGAAAGCAAAAAAAGCAGGTAGCACCTCTAAAACATTAGACAAGAAAATAAAAGATAAGACCTATTATGAGTAGTAGACTTAAATTCCTATTTCCAATTCTCATCCTCCTCGTTTTATCTGCCTGTAAAGTGCAACAAAAAGCCAAAAGAAAAGACCTGAAGGTTAATAAAACGGAATATCTAATTGAGCAAATAACTCGGAATGAATTCAAGTTCGAACACCTTTCACTAAAAGCAGGAGTTCAATTGTACCAAAACGACAAAAAAACGCCCTTCAAAGCAAATATTCGAATTAGAAGAGATAGCTTAATTTGGGTATCCATCACTCCTGCATTGGGAATTGAAGTAGCTAGAGTTATGATTACAAGAGACTCTGTGAAGGTGATGAATAGGATAGACCGAAACTACTTTATTGGAGACTACGAGTACATCAACAAGCGGTTTAATTTGGAATTAGAGTTTAACACTATTCAAGCAATCTTAGTTGGCAATGCCATTGCCTTCGAGCACGATGAAAAAGTCACCTTATCGATTGATAAAGAAAAATATTACTTGGGTAATTTAAAAAAGAGAAAGGCTAAAAACATAGATGAAAAGCCCCAAAGAATTGATAAGCAAAAGGAAGAGGTAGTGAGTTTGTGGGTAGATCAGAATACCTTCAAAGTAAGCAACTTTATTTTTTCCGATTTAACAGCGAATCGATTTCTTACAGGCAACTATGAAGAATTTGAAACGATTGACAATCAATCTTTACCAAGTGTTTTAAACTTTGACTTCCAATCAGAGAAGCCGGCTAAAGTGAATTTACAGTATTCTAAGGTATCTTTGGAAGGTCCTTTAAAATTTTCATTCAACATCTCCTCCAAATATGAACAGGTCTTTTATTAAACAAGCTTTTCTTTTGCTTTTCTTGTTTGGTGGAATCCTACTGAACGTTTCTGCGCAATCGAAATCCTCTTTGCAAAACAAGAAAAAGAAGTTACAAGAAGAAATTCAGTACACGAACAAATTGTTGGAAGAGACGGAGAAAACGAAAAAAAGCTCCTTGAGTCAATTACAGCAACTCAACAAGAAAATTTCATCTCGTCAGATTTTAATTCAGACCATCGAGCAAGAAATCAACCTATTGAACGATAGTATAAAAATCCAAATTGCCAATGTTGATAGCCTTGAATTAAACCTCACCGATTTAAAAGCTGAGTATGCTGAAATGGTTCGAAAAGCGTATCGAAATAGAAGCGATTATAACAAGTTGATGTTTTTATTCTCAGCGAATAACTTTAATCAAGCTTACAAGCGACTAAATTATTTTCAACAATATGCGAGGTTTCGTCAAGAGCAAGCTGAACGAATTAAGAAAGAGCAAATAAAAATTGACAAGCAAATTAAGTTATTGGAAGCAATTCGAAAAAGTAATGAAGGGTTGCTGAAGGCAGAGTTAAATGAAAAAAACGTGCTCGCTTCAGAAAAATCTAAAAAAGAGAATGTTGTATCAAGTTTAAAAGGGAAAGAAAAAGAACTGAAAGCCCAATTGGACAAAAAGAGAAAGGATCAGAAAAAGGTTAACGCAGCGATTGAAAGAATAATTGCAGAAGAAATCCGAAAAGCGAGAGAGGCAGCAGCAAAGAAAGGAAAATCCGAAAAGGGCTTTCCGATGACACCGGAAGCACGAGAATTAAGCAACTCATTTACTGCCAACAAAGGAAAGCTACCGTGGCCTGTTTCCGAAGGAGTAATCGTTTCTAAATTTGGTAATAATGCCCACCCTACCCTTTCAAACGTAACAGTGGAAAATTATGGTGTTGATATTTCCACAAGGAAAGGGAATATAGGGAGAGCTAGTTTTGAGGGTACCGTTTCTAACGTAATAATTATCCCAGGGCAAGGAAAAGTAGTTTTAGTTAACCACGGAGAATATTTTACCCTGTATTCTTACTTTAAAGAAGTTTTTGTATCATCAGGTGACAAATTAACCACGAAACAAGATATTGGAGTTTTAATGAATGAAAGCGGAGAAAACACATCCACCATGCATTTTGAAATTTGGAAAGCATTACAATCCGGAAAGGCTTCTAAACTAGACCCTGCAAGCTGGATTTATAAAAATTAATAGCGCATTCAATAATGCTAAATCTAGAGTAAAAAAACTACTTACCCTGAAGGATCTTAACTAGGTCCGCCAAATCACTTCTATCCGCATCAAAAATTACTGTTGCTTTCTCGTAATAAAGATTTCTTTGCAGTAAGCTTTTGGTTATAAACGTTTTCAATTCATCATCCGATAAAGAAGCAACTAAAGGTCTTTCTTGTTTACTCTGCCTTAGCCTACCAAGAAGTCGTGATCCAGAACGCCTCAAATAAACAGATGTTCCTAACTCGTTTATATAACTCATGTTATCGTGGAAGCAAGGTGTCCCCCCACCTAATGCGATAACCGCTCGTAACTGCTTCGGAATAGATCGAAGTGCGTTGGCCTCTTCTCTTCTAAAGTATTCTTCCCCATGGTTTTTAAAAATATTCGATATAGATTGCTTTTCTTGCGTCTCAATCTCTCCATCTAGGTCCATGAATTCTACACCTAGTTTTTTAGCTAGTTTTCTTCCTTTTGTAGATTTACCGGAAGCCATGAAACCAAGTAAGAAAATGGGATAATTCATTTTAATGGTGAATCGGGTTCTTTTTTCATTTCCCTGAAGACCATGCGTTGCAAAAACTTTGGTGCCCATTTTGAAAGAAAAACGGCAAGTTTACCTTCACTTGTAAGCACAAGATTTTGATCTCTATTCACAATGCTTTTGTAAATGTCTTTTGCCACTTCTTCCGGTTGCATCATCTTTGCCTCTGACCTTGGAGACTCTCCTTGAGCTGTTCCGTCGGCTGTTAGGGCAGAGTTGCGAATATTAGACGCGGTGAAACCCGGACATGCTACCAAAACATGTAAGCCCTTTTCATAATTTTCAATGCGTAAAGCGTCTAAAAACCCATGCATGGCGTATTTAGAAGCAGAGTATCCAGTTCGAGCAGGTAAGCCAACATAGCCTGCTATAGAAGAAACCCCAACAACACTGCCGTTATTTAGCAATAGATATGGTAAAGCAAACTTGGTACAGTTAACCATACCAAAAAAGTTAATGTCCATAACGTCTCGAATAACCTGCAAATCTGTTTCGTTGAAAATAGCCCGCATGGAGATGCCTGCGTTGTTTATTAACACATCAATGCGTTGAAATTTTTCAATGGTTTTTGAAATCAAATTCTCGCAATCCACAGCTTTTGAAACATCACAAGGAACGCACAAACAAGTACCTGCTAATGCAGAAATTTCTTCTTCTACTACCTTTAATTTAGCTTCAGAACGAGCAGCAATAACAACGTTAGAACCCTTTTCGGCAAAATACAACGCAGTTGCTCTTCCAATTCCTGAGGATGCGCCTGTAACTATTACGACCTTATCTTTCATACTTCTTTGCTAAACTAAGCTTTCTTAGTTTTGTTTTGCAATTCCAAATTTAAACTAAGCATGACAATCTCAACGGTTAATGACGCTAAAACTGAAAAAGAATTTCACCAGCTACCTTTCGCCATTTACAAAGACGATAAAAATTGGGTCCCACATTTGAAGCAAGACATTGAAAAAGTGTTTAATAAAAAGCAGAATAAGTTTTTCCGACACGGTGAAGCCATTCGTTGGATTTTGCAGAGAGACGGGAAAACAATTGGTAGAATTGCCGCATTTATAAACGAGAAAGCAAACAAGAAATCAAACACGAAGATTGGCGGCTTGGGTTTTTTCGAATGTATTGATGAACAAGAGGCAGCCTATACCTTGTTTGATACTGCGAAAAAATGGATTGAAGATAAAGGAATGGATACGGTTGAGGGTCCTATAAATTTTGGTGAAAAGGATAAGTATTGGGGATTAATCATAGAAAACTTTGATTACCCACCCTACTACAATCAAAATTATAACCCTGCCTATTACGTTCCATTCTTTGAAAAATATGGATTTAAAAAATACTACGAGCAATTTATCTTTCACCGCAATACGACGGATGAATTAATTCCATTACTAAAAGAAAAATCTAATAGAATTCGAAAAGACCCAAAATTCACCTTTGATACCATTCAAAAAAATAACTTGGAAAAGTATGCAGAGGATTTTCGAACCATTTACAATAGAGCTTGGGTTAAGCACGAAGGCTTTGCAGGAATGGAAAAGCGACAAGCCATGACCATTATGAAAACCATTAAGCCAATTTTAGATGAAGATTTAATTCATTTTGCTTACTACGATGGGCGACCTGTTGGTTTTTTTATAGCCTTGCCTGAAATCAACCAAATCTTCAAATACGTTAATGGTAACCTAAATTGGTGGGGAAAAGTGAAGTTTTTGTACCATAAGTTAACGGGCACTTGCACTACCTTTTTTGGATTAGCCTTTGGAATAGACCCTGACTTTCAAGGAAAAGGACTAGAAGGAGCAATTTTTGACGAGTGCAAAAGGATAGTAAATGCCAATGGAAGTTATAAAGACGTTGTGATTACTTGGATTGGTGATTTTAACCCTAAAATGATTCATGTTATTCAGAACTTAGGAGCTACCAAGTTGAGAACACTTGCAACTTATCGTTATTTAATGGATCGAGAGGCAGAATTCACACGCGCAAAAATTATTAATTAGACTGATTTTCAAGGTATCAAAAAAAAACTGATTTTTTTGAAAAAAAAAGGCAAAAAATCTTTGTCATATTAATTCTGACGGGTATCTTTGCCGTCCGAAAAAAAACGACTCGTTAGCTCAGTTGGTAGAGCACGTCCCTTTTAAGGATGGGGTCCTGGGTTCGAACCCCAGACGAGTCACAAAATCGGAAAAGCCACACATAACGTGTGGCTTTTTTTGTTGCCCAAAAGTTTAGAGTTTGGGGTGGATCAAGACTAATTGGGATCAAGACTAATTGTTGTGTTTAAGCATAAATATTAGTCAATCTAAAAAGAAAAAATCCACATTTTTCACTCCTCTAAATTGAGCTCTAATGTTTAGCCAAGTTATTATGGATTTTGCTAAAAATCTTCTTAATTTGACTGACCAAAAAAACTACGCATGTTTGCAAACAGAATAGAAGCAGGAGAATTACTAGCAAAAAAATTATTCCTATTTAGAAACGATAGAAAAGCTATTGTTGTGACCATTCCTAATGGAGGAGTGTTGACTGCTTACCCAATTGCTAAAGCACTGAACTTGCATTTAGAATTGCAATTTGTCAAAAAAATAACACATCCTGATAACGCTAAGATAACTATAGGAACTGTTGGTTTAAACGATTCATTTTTTAACCAGGACAGCGGAGTTACTGCTTCTTATTTCGAAAATGAAGCGAATACTTTTACCAAACTACTTGCAGAAAAACACAAACAATTCATCGGAAGAGACTCTCCCATTAGCTTATCTAAGCGTACCGTAATTTTGGTAGACGATGGCATACAGTCTGGAGGCACCATTAAGATGGCTTTGGAATTGATTAAAAAACAAAACCCTATTCAAATTATTCTGGCAATTCCAATCGCTCCTAAATCGGTAATTGAAAAGTTTAAAGAAAGTGCAGATGAAATTATTTGTTTGAAATACTATTTGCCGGACGACTTTCTACATGAGCATTATGAGAAGTTTGAACCAGTTACAAACTCTGCAGTTGTTCGACTGCTGAAAGAATAATTAAACGAGATATATAGGAATTCAATTGCACCACTGATTGCAGTTGAAAGGCTAGAATAGCATTAAGAATTGTAATTTGTAAGAAGTGGATTCGGCTTGCTAAAAAATGAACGAAGGTAATTTACTGCCCCTGCTTTGTATAAAATAGCTAGAAATCAATGAAGCTCGGGTTAGTTCTCAATTTGTTTGACCAATAATAACCTTCGTGGAAAACGAAACGTTTTTATTGAACTAGTTAAGCATTCTCCAGCTCAAGCCCAACTTTAAAACCCTTCCTGGAACCGCATAATTCTCTATACGGTACGAATCTTCTGAAAACGGCTTTCCGGTAATGTTTTCTAGCTTTGCAAAAATTCTTGCAGCCTTGTGAATTCTCAGATTTAAAAAGATGTCTAATTGCATGATTCTGCCTAACTCCGATGCATTCTCGTTTCTTAAATAAAATTGGGCTAAGCTAGGCGAGTAGGCATAACCTCCATACTCTCCAATGTAAGCAAAGTCTGCTCCCAACTGAAAGTTTAGTGAGTTTTCAAAGAAATTATTTTCGTAAAACAAGGAATGAAAAGAGCTAAAAGCCGGTAATGGAACTACAGTTGTGTTCGAAATACTTTGAAATTGGATATGGTTATTCAACCTGAAATTTTTCAAGAATATAAAATTCTTTCTAAGATTTACCTGCAAGATTGAAATATCATCTCCTTCTTGTTTTGGAGAGGCAGTGCTATCTAAATACACGAAGTTATTTACTAATCTATAATTGACATCTACTGAGAACCGATATCTCTCTTGATGCACCGCCCCTCCTATTTTAATTTGATTCGAAGTGTTTAAACTGGCGTTATAATAGTTACGATTAGCACGTTGATTCGTCAATAAGTAATCACTCTGTTTTCGGCTTATTCTACTATACAGTTTCGGCTTGAAAGATAGAATTTCGCTAAACTCTGTGTTTAGCTTCCAATCTAATTCATTTTCATGGAAGCCAGAGACTCCTTTTTCGAAAGAGGTTTCAAAATCAATACCAGAGAGATTTAACTTCGCCTGAGCTAATAAAAAATTAGAACTAGTTTTCTCATCGATCAAATAGTTTTGGAACCATTGCAGCTGTTCATTTCTAACTCCAAGTTGAATTTTATCTCCAAAAAAGTTCCCTAAAATCTCATTCGAAATGGTTTGAGCAAAACTACTATCGTTGCTTATAAGCTCATCAAAAATACTGGTATCGTAAAAGTCCGGAGAATCACTTATGTTATCGGAGTATTTGCGACTTACCTTTAACCAATTAAATTCGTGAGAAATTGAAAACAAAGGCTTTTGAATAGAGTCGTTAGTGTAAAATAAATCATAGGTCGATTTTGCTCCCCAATTCTGAGATTTAGATTGATTTTGAGCATTTCTTAAATTAATTGCCAACAAGACTGTGTTGTCCGTTTCAGCAGCGTCATCAGAAAGTACTACCCCCCCATTTTCTTGATTTTCCAAACTGTTAATCAAGTAATACAAATCAGTCGAAAAACGTTGGTCTCTGCTTTTTATATTTACCGTAGCATTGAATTGAGTATGCGTGACCAATTGCCTGATGTAAAAACCTTCTGATGTAATTCGTCTGTAGTTGAATGCCAAATTCATTCCTTCACCCAAATTTTGAGTGTGGAAGACACTGAACTGCTGTTCACTTTTAGAACCATTAAAGTAACTCAATTGCGTAAAAGGTCTTGAGGAATTATAAAAACGTAAAGAATCTTTTGTAAATAACAAGGGTTGAAAGCCTCCAAGTATTGAGTTTGCATCCCAATCTTGTGCGCTAAAACGGTACGAATGACTCTGCAAACCATTATTCCCTGATCTTGCAAAAGGAACTATCTCATT
>Ga0307934_1000541_pt1 | contig 27367 bp, 17 predicted proteins | sample OrgLakmetageno90_FD_201838 | JGI IMG/M metagenome (GOLD analysis project Ga0307934, IMG submission 201838) | Saline water microbial communities from Organic Lake, Antarctica - #90 | ecosystem: Environmental > Aquatic > Non-marine Saline and Alkaline > Saline | place: Antarctica: Organic Lake...
CAAAATTGCAGTATATGCATGAGCAGTTGGAGGCGGCAAAAGTTCAATTTGGAGAATCACCACTTGTAAACAATTTGGAAGCACAATTTTCTTCTCTTTCTTCTTCTTTTTCTGCAAGATTTTCAACTGCATTTGCTAGTGTGGCCGCATTATGATCGACTCTAAGAGGCTTAAGTCCATTCGTTTCTAGAACAACGAGAGCGCTGAGACTTGAGGTAAAAAATGAAAGATATGGGTTTTATGGTGTGGAGTTGGAACTTGCAGAATCAGCGCATCAAGCACATGTAGAGCAAGTAACTACAAAAATTGATGGCGAAGCGAATATGCAACAACTCTCTGTAGAAGTAATAACTGGCCCACAGTCAATGGATTCATTGTTGAATTATCTAGAAGCAAGTAAAGATATGACATTGGATGAACTGTTGGCTGGGACTCCAGAACAACAAATGGCTGGAGAGTTGGCGTATCAGCTTTCTTGTAATGCTATAGGATGAGTAATCAACAAACATCGTAAGGCGATTAATCCTGAGCGGGAAACAAAAGGATTTGATATACAAACAACAAAAAATGCATATGCACCAGAGTTAACTGCACTAAAAGATCTTTCTGGAACTCATCTAGATCCACATGAACAACGTGTTATAACATTAGTGAGTGAGTGATGAGTGCTTGCTGGAAGTTTGACAAGGGAATTTTCTACTATGAAGGAAATAGAAGAGGAGTGACACCTGAAGTTGATGTCAGCATATAATGAAACACTTTGACTTTCACCACAAGAGAGAACTCGTCTACAAAAAATATGAGATTCAATAACATGAGCATTAGCGACAGGTGGAAACAAGTTGAAAGAACTTATGCGAGACCCAATGTTTGATGGTAAGCTTGATAAAAAAGATGTTCCACTATTATGATTGATTTGAGGTGTTGGACTATATTTTGCTGTCAAAAATCGATTTTCGAAAGAGGATGAGTCTGAAACAGAAACTACTGAAAATGAGGGAAAATGATGGTTGAGAGAAAGGATGTGGAAAATTCTTTGAGCGTTAGGACTTGGGGCAGTTGCTTATGGGGTATATAAATATTGGGATAACGAAAAAGATGAAAAAACTCCAAATAAAGAAATTGATGGGACCAATGCTCTTGTGGATCCAGTCCCAGAAGATATAGAGGCAGAAAATTTCCATGAATTACCTCCAACTGAAGTAGCAAATGCAAACCTAGCTGCACAGCATGCAAATAAATTGATGATGACAGGAACAGAGTCGTTTGGGAGTGCTTCTTACGAAAAAGTAGGTGGAGAAGCAGTATCGTCTGGAGTACTGTGTGCCATTTTGCAAAAAAATTACGGAAGTATTGGTAATATTATTTCTCCAGAGACTTATTATCAGTTGTATTTCTGAAATAGTCTCAACATATTTTGGAGAATGCTGAGAAATTCTGGTCAAGAATATATTGCTCAGGTAGTAGAAGGATTGAATAGTATGTTGCCAGATAGTGGGTTAGCTGGGATACTAACTTCAAAGTTGAGAGATGGAAATTCAGCAATAGTAGATCAACTAGAGGTTCGATCAGCTCAGTCTGACGTAAATCAAGCAGCAGTATATCAAGTATTCAGAAAACAAACGTGACTTGTTGCTTATATGTATTATCAAAGAGAACAATACAAACAAAAGCTGGCAATACAGTATCTTACTCAACAACATTCAGATCGAGCTACGTACGATATGGAGAAAAAACAAACACTCATGGATGAGTTTATCTCAAATGAGTGACTGTATGCAACATATATTGTTCAGCCATTGGCGACGTTTGATGCCAAACCATTAATCAATCTTACCTATGCAAGAGAAACTTCAGCTTTGACATTCTTAACCACTGTAGGATTATTGAATGATCAGGTAGATTTGTTTCATCAAGATGAATACGATGAAATGGTGACTGAACTTGAGTGATTAACTAAAGATGATGATGAAGATTTATTAGATGATGCATGATTATTTACTTGAGAATCTTTGACGGAAGATGGAGAGGAGAGAATATCGCAGGTAATAGAAAATATTGAAGTACACAAGGATACGATTGGATGGAGTAGATGGTATGAATATTTATGAATTGCTAGGTTTTTTAGTCATGAAGATGATACAGTTTCTCAAATGGAAGGTATGTATGCTAATGTTATGGAACCATTAATGTTTCAACTTACTATATATAGACAAAAAATAGTAGATGGTGAATTTACACCAGCAGACAAGTTAGCATTGGAAAATACCATTGCTTCATATAAGTGATACATGAGACAGTTACAACTAACGTCGTATGCAATTTCAGAAATAAAAGAAGACGCAGAAGGTAACCTAATTGTTACTGCTGAAAATATCTGAACGGCTGTTATGCAAAATGGAGCAAATATGAGAGAAGGTGCTTCTAGAATAGTGGGAGCATTATGATTTTATCATCCGAGTATGAGATTTATTTTTAACGCTGAGCAAGTTGCAAGAATGCAGGCGCCGTTGACTCGCTGACAGAAATTATCTGAGATGTTGAAATGAACGGCTCAGGTATGAATACCAATGGCTACAGTATTCTATGTGACTCATCCAATGACCTTGATAAGACATGCTGGTACTGCTGCTATAAAAACTGTCTCACTAACTATGAGAGCTGGATATGGTGCTGCTTCTTTGGCTTCAAGATGAATGTGGAGATGAGGTACCTTTACCTTAGGTACGCGTCGGTATTATAAATGATTGGATGAATGAGCAAGACTTGATAAGTTTATATATAATGCAGTAAGAGGATGGCATGGGTATGATATCGATAAATTGGTGAAGGTTGCGATAGATAACTGGGTCAAAGATGGTGGAAATTATATTGATACTGTCGATGAACTTATGAGAAATATGTATAACAATTATAATACTTTAGATGAGTTTCAACAAAATACCTTCTTGAAACATTTTTCTAATAAAAATATAAGACGTCAGCTTATTCGTGGAGATATATGATCACGAAGACCGTATCGAAATCATCTAAGAGCAGGAAAAGTTAAATTTATGCTTGATCCAAACAAATTGAATGCGTTAGCAAAATGCGATACTGTTGTTAAAAATCTTAGTTGAAACGAATTAAAAGTTGCTCAACATATGATGAGTAGGAATATTTTAAAAGCAGAAAAAGTTATTACAAAATTTCCAAATCTTTCTGAGACTCTGCTTTACAGGCATGCTGATGAAGTAATAAGTATTTTTGATTCAATGACACCAAGAGAATTATCACTTGTGTTACAAAATTTAGAGAATGCAGATGATTTAACAGAGATATTGGAGTTCTTACATGAAGCGAGAGTTACAGCTGAAGAAGCTCCAGTAGTTTTTAGAAATGCATTAAATAAACGGTCTTCAATCAAAGACGCACCTATGGAACACTTAGATTCTCTACGTCAACCAAGATGAATAATAGAGTCGTTGAGAAGAACTAAAACGGCAGAAGTCTTCAGAAATCTTGCTGACAATCTCAGAAAAAGACTAAGAAATCCCACCTTGCCATTAGATCCTGCCGGTAGACAAATGGTTAATGAATTTGCTGATGTAGCTGATGATCTTTCAAGAAACCCTGGTATTGCTCCAGATGTACTTTCTGAATTCACTGATACATCTTGATGAACGGCTACTGCAACGAGACCTGCTGTAGCACCATCTCAGGTAAGTACAGTATCATCACCTCAAGCATCAAGGATAGCAAGAATGAAAGCAAAAATAAGAAATATGCCAAACTGAGCAAAACTATGAGCAATACTAAACGTTGTATGATGTGCGGCTGCATTATATGCTGCATGACAGACACAAGACTTGGCAGATTCATATGAGTGAATTAACCAAAATAAAGTCGATCTGTATAGTTCAAAAGCCTGAAATGAACGTGCTATGGCAATAGTATTTGCTGGTATATCGGCGTGATTGGCAATGTCGTGAGTTGGTCTTCCAGCTGCTATTGCATTATGTCTAGTTGAAGTTTGAGTAACCTCATTAGCATATGTTGCAAACGAAGCATATTTCAAAACTATTGATGCATACGAGACAAATACAGAAGAACGAATACAACAGGGTTGTGAAGTAAAACAAGAAGCCAAACAATATATTATGGCTATAATAGCATGAGAATATGATCTCGAGAGGAGTAGATCTGAGGCATTTGCTCGTTTCTGTAAAAATAATAATGCATTTTTTGCAGAAAGAGCTGATAAAACAATTAGTGATGCCATGCTTGCATGGGTATTATTAGATGAAGTGGACAGATCAGGTAGTGAACTCATGAGAGCAACATTTGTATGATGAGTATGATTTGATGACCCAAATATTACAACAATCAATGAAAATAATCCAGATTGAATAGATGGGGCTGAATGGGCTAATCAAGCACAGTTGATCAAAGATAAAGTAAGATTTAGAATCGCATATATTACTTCGTCTGTAGGGAAAACAACTCGCACAGTGACAGATAGAGTCAAAGAAGTAGATTTTGATCCATATGATACAAAAGGTGATTGACTAACTACAACGTACAGTACAGTCATAACAACTCATGAAGTGCTTGATTGGCCGACTTTTCTAGAAAGAGAAAATACAGATATGCAAACTGCTTTTTCCAGACTGATGCTAGAGTCTACTGCAGCTTCTACTAGGCAGGCATTGGAAAATAATCAGTATCCAGATCCTTGCGAGGAAAGAGAAAATATGATTGCTCTATGAAATGAATTAGCTCTAGATCCTGAGAGAAAAAGACTATGCAGTGTATTATTCAATGAAAATAGAGAGTACATGGTGTATCTAGCATCTGCAATGTCAAACTATATCTATAATCTATGAGGATTAGCTGAAGAAGAAGAAACGCTTGCTACCATGAAAGGAAATGAACAATATATGTGGAAGTATATAGAGTATGCGAGGTGGTACTATGGATGGGAAATTCCAAGTTATATATATAATGATGAAAGTTTTAATTGAGAAATTACAAGTGGCGATGAAGAACTACAGAGGGATTGAATACAACCTTTTGAGCATGATGTAACGTTTATCAGAAATGTTGCGTTAACCTTAGATATAGATACCTCTGCTACGGCTGCAATAGCTGAATGAGACATAGAAAAGCTTATACCAAAAGATGAAGCTTGGATGCTGGAGCATATGCATACATCCAGTAGTGTCGTGCAAAATGTATTGTTTGATATTGCTAGGCAAGTATATGGTATGCATGTCCTGAAAAATGATATGGAAGCATTATCTTTAATTTTTAGTGAACATAGAAAAGATCAGCATGGAATATATGTTTATAAAGAAAATAAAGAGTGGCATATTTGAGTAAATGATGCATCTGGTACTATGTATTATGATCGATATGAAAAAATAGAACTTTCAACTCAGTTAGATATTTTAAATATTTTAAAAAGAAAGGTAGAATGGGCAATACAAGATGAATTTTTGGTAGAGACTGGTTCAGGTTCATGAGAATGATTGATTTGACGTGCTGTGTGAAATAAATATGTAGATATAATTGATACCTATCGCAATAGACTTCGAGTAAATGATGGAGGTGAGGTGAAACCAAATTTTGCAAGCATTTTCTTTGCCTTGGATGTATGCGCCTGTGATGCTGAAGGAAAGTACTTTCAGTTACCATTGCATGTTATAGCAGATGCTCAGATGTTATGACTTCGTGAAGCTGGTGAGTATGTGTATAGAAAAACACCTGCATGAACGTATGAAGCTCGTCATATAGAAACTGGTGAGATGTACAAGAGTTCAGATACTAGTGTTTGGTGATGGGAAAAGATGCCACCAAGAAGAACCTAATAAAACAATAAGAAAAGCCCGAAGGCTTTCCTTCGGGCATTAGTATTTGAGTTTTGATGTATTCCATTTTTTTACATCAATAAAATTTTTTTCAGCCTCCTTTTTTATTAATGCAAGACTTGTGAAAAAAGTATCTTTACATTCTTTGTTGCCATTGAAGTCAACGTACACTTCTGCCCATAAAGTAAAATAAGCCTTAAACAATTTTTCTTGAGCTTTAAATTCAGTTCTATGTTTTGAAATATCATCCAGGACCTCTTGTACGTCTTGTGTCATAGAGGTACAACCATTAGGCATTCTTCCATAAAAAAAGAAATGTTTGTAGCATTTGAGATACCTTTGGAATTCTTCTTTCTGAAGAGCACTTTGCATTTCATTCTTTATAATAACATACGCTTACTCATAATCTCTATTTTGGGCATATGTATAAGCTAGGTCACTTGCAGATTTTTTTTCTCCACATGATATTACTAGTAGTGTTGTGATTAAAAATAGTATTTTTTTCATTTTTTACGTTTTTTTGCTCTTTCGAGCGGTTAAGAAATATTTTAATTTTTCAACGACGATTCATTAGACGTTTCTGATGTGTCATTGTTTTGTGACTGTTCTCTAGCGATATTTCTAAATTCGAAGTATACACATGAGAAATACGTATTTTTGAAGGTAAGGTGCACAACTTTCCCGTATAAGTACGTAACAAGTAATAAGAATACTCCTGAACGATATCGAAACATATTATACGTTTCTATGACTACAAAATCATTGCCAGATATATCCTTACTGGTAAAACTTTCAAAAGCTCCATCTACTCCAAGTAATGTTCCTAAAAGTACAATAATACCAATATCGGCAATTTTAAATGAACCTAGATTCATTCGATTATACATTTTGTGAGAAACCCGTCGTATATCATGCATACCATATGCTTGTGAAGCAATTGCTACTAGAGAACTCCAAAGGAGAGTCGTAGTAAAGATAATTGCAGTAGCTAGGTTAATGAACGTAGGATTTTCTAACAAACTTTCTCCTACCTCAGCCAATGTTTTATTCAAGAAAGCGAACTCAATATTGTTTGTTTCCCAAGGGAATAAATAGGTAATAACGAGTTTTTTGATACCAGCTTGAAAAGTAAACATAGGCAAGAAAATGATATTTGCCAGCAATCCAACATACGTAATGAGTAATGCATATCCACCAAATACGTGATTTTTAGAGTGGCGAATAGTGTATGTACATGCAATAACTAAACAAATAAGAAGTATTCCAAGATACAAGAATAGTCTATGTTTCTTGGCTGTACAAGCATCAATTTGCTTATTTAGTTGTTGGACTCCTTCATCTACTAAGATGTTTTGAGGAGCATTGCGAATTTTCCAGGTTTCACCATACTGATCCTGTAACTTGTCATTGAGAGCGAAAGGGAATGCCTGTACATTATATAGTCGTACACGTTCATTTACTTTCCAATCACTAATTACCCACTCACTACTTCCTGGTCGAACTACATCTAATCGATGTAATATCTCCCAACTATCAGGAGCGAACTTACTTCTCAAGGTTACCCAATCTCCTGTACCAGAAAGTTCTGCCAGAGATTGACTAAGTCGCACACCAAAAAGCTGATCATATTTTGCTTGATTGGTGTATAACCAGAGTTTAAAATCTTTTTTGAATAGTTTTTCAACAAACTGTTCCTTTCCAGAGTATCCACCCAGCCAACTATACACATCAGTAGCAAATGCTTGTCCAGAGTTTTTCTGTAGATACTTTAGTGACCATCTATGTAATCCATCAGTGACGATATCTAGATCTTTTGAACTAAACTGGTGAAGTTCGAAGAATACTGGTATTCTTCTATAGACAAACGATGCTATCCAATCTTTATTGAATAGAGTCGTTTCTGGACTTTTTAACTGATGTAGGTCAGTCAGTACTGCATCAGTATGTTTGGAGTTCTGATGAATATTGACAATAATAATACATACGCCAGCCATAAGACTGAGTATGATTAGGTATTCTACAATTTTTTTCATATTCTTTGTTTTTTGTCCTGCAAGCAGGTTTTTGTTAATGATATTATTTTATAAACACTATCTTTATAGTATTGTCAATATATATACTGAATATATAAAAAAAAATCAACTGAAAAAGTACAGAATATTTTTTGCAAAATGATGTAGTGCTACGTATACTGTATATAATATACAAGTTGTGAAAAACAGCTTAGTCGTTCGAATATTTCATTTTCTATTACGTATATATGCATACTGAAGAATCCTATGAGGAAGAGATTTATGGTGAGGTAATATCTGATGAAGTAAAACAACAGGAGAGAAGTGAACGTAAACAAGCTGAAAAAGCAATTCATGAGGTAGAAGAACATGAAGCTGCTGATTTGTTTGAGGATTTATCGACAGAACATCCTCATACTACAGATATTGATGACCAATCGGGGAAATTTAGATCACTTATGGAGCAAATTGATACGGCTCAGACTGAGCAAGAAAGAGTGAAGCATTATCATGATGCGTTGCATATTTTTACTAATAATTGGCTTGGGAAACAAGGGTTGAAAATAGGGGAAGTGGCGATCATGATGTGAGGTATGATGGCGTGACTTGGTGCGTTGGCAACTAAAGCGATAAAGTCCATGTTTGTTATAGGGATTGTAGTGTATCTCGATCATCAACTACCTAAGGAGCATAGGATGGGAGTTTGGGATAAAGCAAGAATCATGGGATTGAGTACATTGAGCACAGCAGTGGTGGGATGGATACCAACAATAGCTGCAGATCAGGTGTGAGAGTGAGTAGATTTTTTGTTGACGCCTATTACTGCAGGTACAGATATTTTAGAGAACGCCATAGAGTATATTCCCAATCATACCTGGCTTCCAGATCTTGATCTTTGATGGTCAACGTGAGTGAGTTCAACAGTTCAGGGTTTTGTAGATAGTATTTCAGGAACCTTATGATTTGTGTGAGCGGGAGCAGCAGAATGGTTTTTCAATAGTACAGGAGCAATTTTGAATATATTTTACAATCATTTAGCTCATGAACGCGAGGAAGTGCTTGTGAAATTACAACAACTACAACAAGAAGCAAGTACCGAAAATCAAGAAGAAGTACAACATCTCAAACAAGATGTACATATGTTGCAGACAGCGATGACACAAGTCTTGGATGAAAAGAAAATGTAATATAAGGAAGTTCTGAAAAAGTCGGGAAATTAATGAAATTAATTTTATGACGCCTGAAGACTTACTCAAGGAACCTCAAAAATAGCCATTTCATGATTTGCAATATGTAGAAAATTTGAATTAATTACTTTTAAAATCAATTTTTCAGAGGTTCCATAAAAATTCGTACTTTAAGATAAGAAAATACTATATCATATTTTGACAGAAACCATGTATGCATGTATACTTATACATAGGATAATTTTATAGTATACTGTGTGAAATCCATGGCTTTAAATGCTGAGATTGAAGGAAAAAAAGTTGAGGCTAGTGACCTTGAAGGTCTTGATGCTCTTTCGCAAGAGTCATTAACTTCTCACATAGAAGAGATTTTTGACGATAAAGATTTAGGTGATCTTGAAGATATTGATAATAGTATAGTTTTAACCTTAGTTGATGCATGGCTATGAAATTTAAAAATTGAGTATACAGAAGAAAATAATATTAGAACAAAAATGGCAATTGTTATAGATGATAAAAAATATCTAATAGAAAGTCCAGATAGTTTTGAAATGATGGTAGAAGAAAGAGTTCTTTCTTATATTCAACTTCTCGAATTAGAGCAACAAGAGTATGAAGCATTATATGCAAATAAAGTGAATGAAATAAACGTGGAATTGACTGAGGCCGTAGTTGCTGAACAACAAGTACAATGAGAAGTCCTTGCAGAACAGTCTCCAGATATACAGGAACAGATAGAAACTATCGAACAACAACCAACACCAACTATTGAAGAACTTGCTGTTGGAACAGATTTAGCAAAAACTATTGAAGACTATGCAGCTGAAAATAATCTTGAAACAACTGCCGTATATGAAAAAATAAGAAAAACTCAGAAAGAAACTTTAGAGAGATTTTTTGTGGGTATAGATGGATCAGAGAAGTTTATGGAGACAGTTACTACTGCAACAAGTTTATACCTCTTTGCTAGGTATAGCCAAGATAATATGGGAGATGCTCGTACGAGTATTTTTGCTCAGGCACAGAATTTGAATATAGAAAAGGATGAAACAGACTTTTTCTGAAAAATGAAAGGCTGGGCAGGATGACTGGATATCTGAGCATTGATGCAGGTATCAGGAATGTTTAAATTTTTTATGGTCTTTAAAGATCCAGAGGTGAAAAAAGCTATAGAAGAAGCAACAGCTTGAAGCGCAGATATGGTGATGAATCATTATTTGGAAAATCCATTGCAGATGGTGCAATTGATGCAGAAATATGATAAACAAACAGAAAATAAAACAGATCGATTAAAAAAAGAATTGATAGGTGCAACGCTTGGATCTGATGATGCAGTCACTCCAGGCATATTGGCTAAGTATACTATCACGAATGAAAATAAAGCTGCCATGACAAAGATTATTGGTGATTATGGGGGAGATGAATGAGAGTTTGAAAATTTTATGTGATATGTGGAGCAGGGTGAAACTATTCTATGACAAGTAGAATGAATAAAAGAGTGAGTATTGCAAAGTGATCAAGCTGCTAGCATTATAGAAAATATTGCTATGATTAAACAGTCTATGTTGAGTTTGTGAGCAGCGTTAGGACTTGATGAGGAGGATTTAGCGATCTTTGATTTTTTTGATGGGATTTTGGGATGGTTGTGATTTGATGGAGTGGATGGCTATTTGGCAGAGCGTTCTGCAGAAAAACATTTGGGGCCATTATTGGAAGCATATAAAGGAACAGAAAAAGAGTCTAATCCTGAAGAGATTAAGAAAACTACATATGGAACTCTGTTGGGAAAGATTACTGAGGATTCACCTATGCAAGCAGATATCAAACGTTTGTGAATGGCTATTGATCCCAACGCGTTATATACAGTAATGAATAGTGAAAGTGAAGATAATATTGATTATGCAACACTAGAGTCGTTAAATAAATTGGTGCCAGAATTTGAAATAGAAAATTACGAATGAAAAGAAGAAGAACAGTTCTTAATGGCAAGTGCATTTATTGTGAGAAGTATGTGCGTGAGTGGTGCGCTTGGTGATTTGAACACAGTGAAACCAGAGAAAGTGATTAAGAAACTCATGTTATTCTTAGCTGATCCTGCAAAAGCAGCTAAGGAATTTGATATTACCAAATCGTTTGTACTAGCATATGGAGAAGGTGAGTATACCACAAGGATGACAAATTTGAGTAATGAGCAAAATAAAGAAACTACAGATGATTGAGTAGCGCCTGAAGAAATAGTAGTAGATGATCCAGTCGAGGAGCAGGTCTCAGTATTTTGAGATTGAACTTTAGAGACAGGTTCAGCGGTGTGATGAGCCTTAGATAGGACAGATCTTTCTAAAGATACTGAATCACCAAATAGAAGAGATGTGCTTCGTGCAATGCATGAGCTGGTTCTTCATAATGAATGATTACATATTTGATATGCACATGATAATCTGGATGGAGGAACCAAAGGAATGGAAGCTGCTAGCCTAGAAGATGATAATGAACTTGATTGTTCTGGAATGGTGTGTGAAATATATAGGAGAGCTGGATTTGACACTGCACGTAGGTCGGCAAAATGATTTTTCGAAAAACATTATGAATATACAAAACCTCTTATTGATCAAGAATGAAATTTAGAGGACGATAATATGAGCGATATGAAGACGTGAGATTTGATATTTTGGAGTACGGTAGATGATACTCATCCACATTATGATAGTGCAAATCCTTCATGAGGATATCATATACATCATGTAGCTATGGTGATGAATACTAACACAGATAATTGAAAAATAAACATAATAGAAGTAAATTGATCAAATGGGTTCGTAAATAGAAATATTAGTCCTGAAGGTATTTTGGATAGTTGAAGTCAGCTGATTGTAGCGAATATGCCGTATGATGGATAGTTATTTTTAATTTGTAGTACATAGGTATGAATTTTGAAGTAAATGATCGTGCAGAACAAGTTGATAATACTCATGGTTCAGAGTATGAACCACCGCGTGTGATAATGAAGCTAGATGATGCACAGAATCAAGAAATTATTGCTGAATATTTTAGTGATAGAGAAGATGATTTTGAATGAGCTGATTTTTCTTGATTGAAGGAATTATTTTCAGATAAATTTGATAGTGGTCTGGGAATATATAAATCTGTTATTACGCCTTGAGATGTGGATGAAATTAATAAGTTTATGACATTCGCAGCAGAAAGTTATCAAAAGGATTTTGCAAAAATTAAAAACAATATTTCTAAAATTATAGAACATGACTTAAAGCAAGACTGACAGGAATTAGTCGGAGTATCAAGACTTTGACTTTGAGAAGATAAGAGTGGTAGTCTTTCATGAATGCTTTCTGTAGCTGAACTACCAGAAAGAAAATTTAATGTAGAATCTACGGAAGATATACAGAATGAAGATCGTATTGCTCTTCAAGGTGAACTAGCATCGATGCAAGAAGATTGAAGTGAGACTATTGATTTATCAAAATATCCAATGATATCTAGATTTATTGATTATCTTTCGGATGGATTGGAGTGACTGGATCACTTTGAAGGATTGACTCCACACCAAAAAGAAAATCTTAGTCTAAGTTTCCTGTGAGAGGTGATTCCAGTTCTGCAATCAGTTTTAGATGCTTGAGCAGACGAGTGAACTTCTTATCTAGATGCAGCAAAAAAGAAAATACTTACTCCATGAATTAAAAATATTGATGCATCGATGGAAAGTTTGATTACTGAACGTCAAGAAGCATTTCTAGAGATGAATGAAAAAGCAACTCCTGAAGAGCAGAAAGAATTTGCGTTAAATTTATTCAATGATTATTGAACTACTCAAGATATTATATGAAAAATGGTGGAGGGGTGATTTGAAAAAGAGATGGATGCATATATTAATTATTGACTGAATGGGGAAGAGTCTCTTCCTGAAAAAACGATTGAACCAGGACAGCGGAGAGAATTGTGAGGGGATATTGAAGAACTTCAAGATCAGCTAGGGGGTCTAACGGTATCTCAAAAAGTAGAATTTTTTGGTGCGCTAGAGAGTGTAGCTAATGAAGAAGTGCCAGAAGCTAAAACTGCTGGAGAGGTCTTCAAATGATTTGCGTCACAGATGAAAGACTTTTTAGTGATGTTTGCACAAATACTTGCAGAAGCAGGGTTGCTAGATCTTAGCAAAAATGAATGACTTGCAAAATTATACAACGAAAGACAAAGAGAATCATATGAGAAAAATGCTAATCTTGATCAATATGACAGTTATGCAGTTGAGCAAGTTTCTGGTAAATTAAATTTTACAACTAGTGGTGAAGGAAATGTTTCTCAAATTATTGGATTATTCTCTGATACTTCGAACGATAATATTAGTAATATAATGAGTGATAGAATGGATGAGAATGTATACAATAATAAATTTTGATGAGATATAAAAGAATTTATGGTAACTCGCATGTTGCAGCAAGTGTATCCAGATAGTTGGAATGCTGAGTTGCAAAATTTGCGTACCTCTAATGAAGGATGATGATTTACCTGGAAGACTGATAATCTTCCATGGAGTCAGATGTTAGATTGATTCCAAAAAACTCTTTTTTCAAGTGTAAACAAAACACTTGGTTCAGATTCTCGAAAGATTTCTAAATTAACTCTTGAGCAAAAAGAAGAGGCAATTACTAGATCCATGGTCAAGTGAAGTATTGATGCAGGTCATAAGTATATAATAGATCAAACTGAAAATATAACAAGTACAGATAGAGAAGTAGCTTGAACCTCTACAGGTGTTGATGTTCTGCCTGCTTGAGAGCAGCCAGCAGGATCAACTTCTGTAGTAGAATCACTACCACCTGGTGAAGTCGTATGAGAAACAGATGCTCTACCAGAAGATACTGATCCAAATGCAGGAGCTACAACGGAAGAAGCTCCAATATCAACTTGAGAATAATCTAAAAACGAACAGTCTTCACTATCCTAATATTAAAATGAAAGGTTTTGACTTCTTCAAAACTAAATTTTTCTGGATATTCTTTACGTAAGATATCGACTTGTCGTGTCATCATCTCTAGGAAGAGGGTTGGTGAAGCGTTAAGCTCCAAGAGTTGATCAAACATGATACGATACAAATCTAGTCCATCGTCACCTCATACGAAAGCCATTTTTGGTTCTCGTTTTTTGACCATGATATCAGTATTGTCTTCGAAGGTTTGCTCTGGAATATAGGGAAGATTGGCTACTAAGATGCTTGTGGATCATGCTTTCTCTACTCAATCGCGAAGCTGATTATCGTTCAATAAACTAGCTTCTAGAAAGCTAAGAGGAATGTCTCATAGAATAGTGTTGTATGTCGCATAATTTTGTTTTGCAATAATGAGAGCATCACTACTTAGGTCCGTGAGGTATGCTTGTGCTATGTGTGCAGTGTTGTGGAGACAGACAGATAATCATAGAACCCCGCATCCAGTACCGATATCGAAAACCGTTTGTTGCTGATCTTGTTTGGAAATATATTCATTGATAGCTTCGATCATGTATTCAGTTTCTGGACGAGGAATGAGAGTTACTGGTCATACAGTAAAACGATTCCCTAAAAATTCTACCCACCCTAGAATATATTCGAGGGGTTTTTTGTCTAGCGTGTACATAGTATACGCTTGGTGTATCCAGGTCATGTCTTCCTCAGAAATTTCTACATCAATATGTGTAAAGAGCTGCGTTTTTGTATATCCACAACGATGACATACAAGTTTTTCTAGGATAGCTTTTTTGTCAAAATCGGGAGATCATAAAAGGCTTCAAATAGTCATAGAAATAGTTGATATAAAGTACTGGTATGTATATACTTAAGTATATTTGATTATATAGTGTTTATACATATTTATAGCATATGTCATATGAATCATATCATAAGTGAATTCATATACCTCCAGGCATTGAAGATGATGTCTATTTTCAAAAGCACTATCGCGATTTATTTATTTCGTATGTTAATGAACATTGCAGATGAGATGGCCGTGAAATACTCAGGCAAGTAAGACAATTGCAGCAAGACTTTTCTCAAGAAAAAAAACTCCTTAGAGATCAACGAAAGAAACAAAAAAATAAGCTGAGTAAAGACCAAAGAAAGCAAGAATATTATCAATTATTTAGAAGGTTATATACTTCTCATATCGGAGCTTCGTTTGAGTATATTGGTCTTTTTTCTTCGTTATGTAAAAGACATAAAAAATTATTTGCTACGCAGGATCAATTGAAGAAAAATTTCAAGAAATCAAAAAAATACAAAGAACATGTCAATCAATTTATGGATAATGTGTATACGCAGGAGTGTAGGAAGAAGTTTATTCAGGTGTGTATAGTAGATTATGTAGAAAATTGAGCACATCCTACTATGGTAGAGGATGCGTTGAGTAAGTTAACTAATCGATACGATGAGCAATGAATACTGAGAAATTGGTCAGACGTAGATATTGATATTTGGAAAAGATATCACTACACTATTTTAGAGTTTCTCAAATCAAAAGCACCTGATCAAAAAGTCACATATATTGATCACTAGAATATATCGTTGAATATGTTGAATACTTACTATTATATTTAATTTATATTTGGGTTAGTATTTTTCATCTAGATAGACGCATTGTAATTCTGGAAATGTTTTCTGTAGATGGTGAGATAGTAGTTTTGGTCATATTTTTTCAGTTTCATAATGTCATCAGAGTACAATACTTTGCCCAAGCTCTTTGGCTAGAGTGATTTGGTGATGTACCATTTCTCACGTAATAAAAAGATCTATATTTTTTTCTACTGCCTCCATGACGCAATCTCCAGAACTACCACTCACAATAGCAACAGATGATATATTTTCTTTGTTTCAAAAATTGAAGAACTGTTTGGTGAGTTGCATGTGCTCACAATAGGGCATGAGAATGCCTGCTACAGGAATAGGAGTAGGACTATGTAAGACATATCCTACATTGGTTCATTTGTAGTTGCCAAATGGTTTTATAGTGACGTCAGGTAGACCAAAAATACGTTCCCATGCTTTGATAAGTCAGATATTGTTTCCTACCTCGTTGTGTGCATCGAGTGGAAGATGAGAGCTATAGACCGCTATACCATGATCCATGCATTTTTTTACTCTTTGATAGTCGATGCCAGTCATAGTTTTTTCATATCCTCGAAACATGCCATGATGTGTCAAAAGCATATCTACCTCGGCTTCAATTGCTTTATCTATGATATAGGTAGTAACATCTACAGCGTATCATATTTTTTTAATATCTTTCTTTTGTGTGTCTATTTGTAGACCATTCGCCGAACTATCGCTCGAATACTGATCATGACAAAGAAAAGTATCTAGATAGGTGATAAGTTCTTGTTTGTTCATGAGGTGAGATGAATAAGAAGTAGAAAGATGAGTATGTTTCTCTATACTATTACCATAGCAAAAAAAAATAAAGAAACAAGACAGAAGGGTAGATTGAATTCTGTACTATACTATACATCTCATTCGTTCATAGAATAATCGTTCATCGCACAGTCTGCAGTCTAAAAGAATTATGTTGCGTGGGGCACAGCTGTGCTCTAGCACTTATTATTCTATTTCACTTCCGAGATGAGTGCACTTTATTTTTATTGTAAGCATGAAACGTCTTTTTTATACTGATGAAAAATCAGAAAATCGCTTTTTTCACTGGATACTGTGACGACAACCTAGTTATGGGTGGTTATTATTGGATGAGGAAACTCAAGAGGTGAGAGTATTTCTGGATGGGAGATATTTTGCTATGGATATTCAGCAACATCCAGATTTTCATATCAAGAAAATACTACTCAATGACCGTATATCAGTATTGCTCAGTACGTACATAACTACATGAGAGTCAATAACTCTTGAGCAATCACTGCCTTGGTGAGTAGTTGAATGATTGAAAAAGTCAGATTTGGAAGCACAACGATTGTTTGAGGATGTTTCTTGGCAGCGTGGAAAAAGAATGTGTAAATCACCTCAAGCAATACAATATACTAGAGAAGCTATACAAAAAACTGAAGAAATTTGGGAGTGGATCGAAGATATTGCTACTTCATGAGAGATACTGTGATTGACAGAGTTGGAACTTAGATGAAAAATTATACAAAAGGCTTTACGTTTAGGGTGTGAGGATGAGGCTTTCCCTACTATTGTTGCTAGTGGCGCACATAGCGCCCTTCCTCATCATGCGACTAGTGCTACCAAGATTCAGGCGTGACCATTGTTGGTAGATATGTGATTTAGGTGGCATGGGTGGTGTAGTGATTTTACGAGAGTAGTATGGGTGTGAAATGATGGTGTTCAGTGAGTTTCTCGTAACGAATTTGAAGATATTGTCTCTATAGTTCAGCAGGCGCATGATACAGCACGTGATATGGTAGCTTTATGAGTAGCATTTCAGGATATTGCTGTTGCAGCTAGAAGAGTTATCGAGGCAGCATGATATGGGGACTATTTTCCACATAGTCTGTGACATGGTGTATGATTGGATGTTCATGAAGCTCCAGGAGTGAGTAGTAGATCCAAAGATAGAATAGAAAAGGGAATGATTTTTACGATAGAGCCTGGCATTTATTTGCCTGGAAAATTTGGTGTGAGGTGGGAAAATATAGTTATTGTTTAGATTCCTGTTGTATTTCACTCTCAGCGATTTCTGAAAATATTTGGGATAATTTGTTCTCGATTGTTTTCTTTCTCTGTTGGAAGCAGTCTTTTATCACCATCTCTTTGAAGAAACCCTTCATCTATAAGAGCATCAGCTAATGATACAGTATAAAGAATTCTCTCACCATTTCTTGTGTTACATTGAAACTGTGTAGGCGTCACCAGTAGTCATGCTATTTCACCTTCTACACTCAAAAATTCCTCAACTATTTCTTGAGATAAATTGTGGTTATCAATTGCTTTTTTTAAGGTTGTTCTATAAATAACCTTATCTCACAATCTAACAAATATTTCTGTAGATTCTGCGACCATGGATGTTACGAAAAATAAATATTGTTTGCAGATATAGTGGAGTATGGAGAAAAAACAAGAGTTTTTCTTATCATTTTTTATTTGTCCTTTGCAAGTCTTTTATATATCTGTATATTGTTTGATATACTATTTGTAGTGATTTATTCTTAATTTTTGTGCACATGATGATTACACGTTTTGCTCCATCGCCTACAGGAAAGCTCCATATATGATCAGTAAGAACTGCTTTGTTTTGTTATTTGTTAGCACATAAAACAACTGAAGGGAAATATATTCTTCGTATCGAAGATACTGATCAAGCAAGATCAACTACCTTGTTTGAAAATAATCTTTTTGATTGATTTCAATGGCTTGGGCTTGATTGGGATGCATGACCAGGGAAAGATGGCGGTGAAGGGCCGTATTATCAAATGCAACGTTTGGAGTTATATAATCAATATCTACAACAGCTATTAGATGATGGGCAAGCATATTATGCATGGGAAACATCTGAAGAGCTTGATGCTATGAGAGAAACCGCTAATGCAGCAAAAAAACCATTTCATTATCGTGAAATAAAGTATACTCAAGAACAACTTGCAACTTTCAAAGCAGAATGACGCAAGCCTGTAGTAAGATTTAAGGTTCCCGCTGACCGTACGGTAGTATTTACTGACTTGGTGAAATGAGAAACAAGTTTTGCTATGTCAAACTTTGGTGATTTTGTAATCGTGAAGTCTGACGGTATACCAACGTATCATTTTGCTGTGGTGGTTGATGATATAACTATGAATATTTCTCATATTATTAGAGGAGAGGATCATCTGACAAATACTGCGAAGCATATTGTATTATTTGAAGCATTTTGAGCATCATTGCCATACTTTTGACATCTACCTTTGATGCTGAATCCAAGTGGTAAAAAAATGTCAAAAAGAGATACTGCTGCTGAAGTAGGATTGGTACTTGTTGATCAGTTTAGAGATGCAGGATTTTTACCTGAGGCAATATTGAATTTTTGTGCATTATTGTGATGGAATCCAGGTACTGAGAAGGAAATTTTCACACTTGATGAACTTATCCATGAGTTTTCCATGAAAAGAGTGCAAAGTTCTAACGCAGTATATGATTTTAAGCGTGCATTATGGTTCAATAGTGAATGGATAACAAGAATGTCTGATGAAGACTTTGTGGAAAGAGTGAAAGAATATTTGTTTATTTATGGAGACGAGTCTCGGAAGGAAATTATAGAACATACCCAAGATAGTTACCGAATGAAATTAGCTCCCTATATCAAAGTGAGAATTCAAACATTAGGACAATTTAGAGAACATTGTACATACTTTTTCGCTCGTTCGGCGACTATAGATTCAGATATGGTACATAGAGAGAAAATGAAGGTAACTCCAGAGGTGGTACAAGCCTTCTTGCCAGAGTGTATACATATGCTCGAACATTTGACAGATGAGCAGTGGACTGAAGAAACTATTAAAGAAGAGCTTATCTCGTTCATTAAAGCAAAAGACCTGAAAAATGGCCAAGTATTGTGGCCGTTGAGAGCTATTCTTACTGGAGTAGAAGCAAGTCCTGGAGCGTTTGAAATGTTATATGTATTGTGAAAAGAAGAGAGTTTGGTGAGATTAAAAAGTTTTGCTGAGTAAAGACAATTATTGGAAATATATTGATCTAATGATACATACTAAAAAGGCCATTCTAAGGCCTTTTTTTCTTATATTTTTTGCTTTTTTACTGACGTGACCTTATAATAAGATAGAGCAATTTATATCTCCTATATGTCTATGAAATTTTTTTTATCATTATGTTTGTTGTTGATTGTAACTATGAACACTCTTGCATGAGTTACGTATGCAGGTGAACGATTTCCAGATAATGAACCTGTACTAACAAATGATATCAATGATGTCGCAGGTGAGGAACTAAGGAATGTGGATGATCCATTTAGAGACTGATCATTTGCGTTAACAGAATGACTCAATGGAGTATATAATGAAGAAATTGAAGATACAGGGACTGCATGGGAAAGAACAACTAATTATATCAAATGAATATTGAATTATATTCTTGGGATTATTGGATTAGTAGCATTGATCTACCTTATATTTCAATGATTTAGAGCATTGACAGCAGGATCTAACGAAGAAGAAATGAGTAAAGCTTGGAAGTGAATTAGATATGCAGTCTTGGCTATTGTTGGAGTAGGATTGGCTTGGTTTGTTTTGAGTTTGGTGTTCTGGTTGATTCAAACTATTACCAATTAATTTTTATTTTTATTGTCGAATCTATGAAATATATAGCAGTACTACTTAGTTGTTTATGACTTTTGTTTTCATGTTCACTATATGCATTTAGTATAGATGATGTAACGGATTTTCCATATGATACTGGTGATGAAGATATTTCTGGGGCTGATGCCACTGAAATTGGCCAAATCATTAAAGAAGATTCTATTGACGCTGATTCTGCTGATGGAGATGGAGTAGTTCTTCAGATTATGGCTGCATTCGGCATAGATTATACGGATCAAACAGATCAAACAGCTACGTTTTATGTTAAGGAAATTATCAATTGGTTGTTGGCTATTATTGGTCTAGTAGCACTGATTTCCATGTTATGGTGATTTTATAAAATGCTGTTGGCTAAAGATTCGGAAGAATGATATACGTCGGCTAAGAAGATCGTTTCAAATGCTGCTTTAGCGTTGGTGATTATTGGTATATCTTGGTTCTTGGTGAGTTGGTTCTTCTCTATATATTCAGCTACATTATCAACAACAAACTGAACATAATCTCTATATAAAGCATTTACACATTTATTACTTCTAGTATGTTTTCAAAAGACAACAAAAAAGTCCAAAAAGGTAAGAAAAACAATGTCTATAACACAGAGACAATGTTACCTTTCTCTGAAATTAGATCAAACACAGTTATTCTCAAAGATGGGTGACTGAGATCTATTGTCAGAGTACAATGAGTAAATATCGATCTGAAAAATTATGATGAACAGGAAGTCGTAGTTGAGCAGTACAAAAAATTTCTCAATGGACTAGATTTTCCAGTACAGATATTGATTCGTAATACATACTTAGAGCTTTCAGATTATATTACGTATATGCATTGACATGTAGATGGTATTAGTCACCCAGCCTTGAGGAGGCAAGGTGATGGGTATGTGGATTTTCTGGAAAAAATAAATATGCAACAAGGACTTATCTATGTGAAGGAGTTTTATGTAATTGTTCCATATTATCCATTGGAGGAAGATACAAATAATATTCGTAAACCACGGTGGAGAAAGTTTATGGACGCTCTTTCTTCAAAAGAAACGCCAGAAAAAATTATTGGTAGATATAGGACTTTTGCTAGAAATAGTAAGTTTTTAGACACGAGAACACATGTAATCCTGGATGGATTGAGATGACTTGGAGTGTCTGGTGAAAGATTGTGACTTTCGGATCTTATTAGTCTCTTATTTAAAACATACAATCCTGATTTACACAAGGATCAATCATACTTCAATCAGTAAGTTTTTATATTTATATATACATTATGAAAAAACACACAAAGAAATCTAAGATTGGACTTTCACTGCGTTGGTCGCGTGATTTTATTCCCAATTTGATATTAGTAATATGAGCTATATTTGTATGGAGGTGAGTTTGGGCTCTCATTGATAAATTTTTCTTTCCTTGAAATCAAAATTTATCCTATATTCTATCTATTCTTCTTTGAATTATATTGATATATCTTCCGGATTGATCATTTAGGCAACTAGGAGACTATTCTTCACAGAAGTAATATGTATATTGTTTTTGCACTATACATTGCTACAATTATTTAAATTTACATTGTTGTATTTATGGCGCTCAAGTCTTTTTTGATAAAAGTATATCATAATTTTGAAAAAGGAAGATCCTCTTTCAGTGATTTTTTGGAAGACGTGAACAGAACGCTTGCGTATAAGAAGTTTTGGATGTGATTGCATTATTTTAAATGAGAGTACTTTTTTTCATGCATTGCTGATAGAACAAGTACCTATAAGTGATTTGAATCGCAATTCTATACACATTTCAAAGATTTTCAATTGGTGTATGACACAAAACGTGTGACAAGGTATCATCCGAAAAGAACGGTTGTTGGAGAATTAAAACTTGAGAATAGTTGGTTTTACCCATTTAAGTTAGATACAAGCGAGAGTACTGACTATATTTTCAATATGTTTCGTACATTTGAAAACTTTGATATTGTGTCGGACAAAGTATGATTGTTTGTTGAAATTACGCCTATTCACAACGAGAGTACGAAATTTTTTATTACTGCATCTTTGAAATATCGAGTATTCAAAATAAAATTATTGCTAAAATTTTTCAAATATATGTTCAACTTCAAAATTCAAAAAAACCGGAAAAAAGAATGAAACGAATACTTTAGAGAGAAACTTAATAGTAATTTATTTGAAACAAAGTTGTTTATTATCTGCCAAAGTAGTTCTAAAGAGGTCGCAAAAACAAAGATTCGTACGTTGTTTAATAATTATAAAGTATTCAAAAATTACCCGCAAAATCAATTTAAACTTAAATTTCATGATTCGGTGAAACCGAACCTTAAAGAAATAAGTACAAAGTTGCATAAAAATATGATGTCTTCATTTGAGATTTCTAATCTTTTTCATTTTCCCCAAAAACCAAAAACAGAAACATCATTACTAACTATTAAATCTAGAAAATTAGCCTTACCTATTGGTGTGCCTACGTATGATTTTGATGTCAATGAGAAGAGAGAAGTTATTGCAAAAAACTTTCCAAGAGAAGCAACTATACTTGGGATTACTGATTACAGATCTATTAGAGTGCCTATTGGTTTGTATGATGAAGATAGGCTTAGACATATTTATGTTGTTGGTCAAACGTGAGTATGAAAATCAAAATTTATGCAATCATTGATGATCAATGATATAAAACAAGGCAAATGAATGGGTATTATTGATCCTCATGGAGATTTGATTGAAGAAATTATACAACATATTCCAGAGTCTCGCAAACAAGATGTAATTATGTTTGATCCAACAGATGAAGATTTCCCTTTTTGTTTCAATCCCTTGGATATAAAATCTACAGAATCTAAACAGATATTGGCTAAGTGATTTATTGATATTTTCAAAAAATTCTTTGGATCGAATTGGAATGCAAAACTAGAACATGTGTTACGTATGATTTTCTTGGCCTTGTTGGATAAACCAAATTCTACGTTATTTGATATTATTCGTGCGTTGACGGATAAGGACTTTAGATATGAAATGATCGATGCTATTAACGATGATGTGGTACGTAATTTCTGGACCAATGAATTTGCGTGACGGTCTCAGCAGTTTAATACAGAAGCGATTATGCCTATTTTGAATAAAGTAGGGCAGTTGCTGAGTATTGATATCTTGAAAAATATTTTTGCTTCACCTGAAAATAGATTAGATTTTAGAGATGTGATGGATGGTCAGAAGATACTACTGGTGAAGTTACCAAAAGGAAAACTTCAAGAAGAAATAATGTGATTTTTGGGTGCGATGTTCGTGACAAAAATCTACCAAACTGCTATGGGAAGGCAGTGATTATCGAAGAAAGAACGCACTCCTTTTTTCCTATATGTAGATGAGTTTCAAAATTTTGCTACAGACACCTTCAATGAAATCTTGTCAGAAGCAAGAAAATATGGATTGAGTTTATGTGTAGCTCACCAATTTATTAGACAGATACCAGCAAATATTTCAAACTCGCTATTTGGTAATGTATGAACAAAGGTATCATTTAGAATCTCATCTGATGATGCAGAATATATGAAGCAGCATTTTGATCCCTTCTTGGATGGGTATGATCTGGCGAATCTGAATATGAGAGAGTTTTATTGTAAAACTATGGTGCAAGGTCAGGTAAAAGATCCATTTAGTTTAAGATCTACATATACGCCAGATGCTGATATTGATCGTGATTATATAGCTAGGATACGTGATGTGTCTAGAGCAAAATATTGTAGAACACTTGCAGAAGCGAAGACTGTTGTACAAATAGAACAAAAAGAAGTATTGGAGAAGATTGAGACATTTGCGGAGCCGTTGATATAGAGTGTTGTGTATGAGTTGCTAACACACCACATTGGTGGTGTTTTTTTTATTGATATAAAAATATTTATTTGTAATATGTCAATATTTATTGATATTTTTTTACATTATGGGTAAATATGAACTTTCACGTTTAGAGGCGAAATCATATCTTGATAATATTAGTAAGTATAACATTGAAGTAGATGAGTGATTATTGGGTGAGCTTATCGCTGCTGAAACGAACGAATGATATACTGTTACAGATGATTCTCAGCAAAAAATAGCTGATTTATTTTTGCTTGTAGAAGGGTATGCATTGTGAGAGTTTATTGAAGAAGTGAATGGGGAAACTGTTTCAGAACCTAATGAAATAGAATGATATTATATGAATTTTTCATACGTCTCTGAATATGCTCCTGGGACATGAGATTTATATTTTTCTTCATATGGTGAATTTCATTCTCGATTATCATTTATCTATCAAAAAAATACAGAATTTGTTACTAACTTATCTTTCTTTTTGCTTGATATTCCTCAGACTGCAGATGAAGTGTTTATTAGTGTGTGATTTATTCGTATTCATGAAGCTGAAAATGAAATAGTATTAGAGATTGATGTAGACGCTTCATGGATAGAGGATGGTGAGCAGTTTGATGTAGATGAGTGAATGCAATTTATATGTGAGAACTTGACCGATCTTGCTACAAATTTGTCTATTTTTCTTCAAGAATGACAACATATTACTGAGTATATGGTTGCTAATAGTGATTTATTACATGAGGATTCATTTGTAGATGGTTTTGAGCATTGGTTGATTATTGATGATGATTTGTATGAATGATTGACTAATATAGAATGATGAGATCAATTATGATTCATACTAAAGACGTATGCTGCCACGGACGATGAGGAGGCTAAGAGTCAAATTGTTTTCAATATTGCTGATAATGAAGTTCGACGTACTTACATAGAGTGACATATAAAAGCTTGGCATATCCAAAAACTTAAAAATATACTGGTAGGCCAAGAATATAATCCCTTTACAGTGAAATTATCATCAGAACAATATTGAGAATTTTGAACTTCACTATGATATCCGTGTGATTTTGAAGATAAGAGATTTATTGAAATTATTTGATTTTTGTGAAAAAATATCGATTGATTTCCGTTCAATGTAGTAGATATGTACCATGCTGGATTTTCAACTGCAACATTCTTTCATATTACTTGAAGTATGGATGATAATGGTATTATTACGCTAGATTTGCAATTTATTGATAATTCTTTGGAGAGTGCTATGCACCAAGTTAACTTCTCAATTGATCAGTTGTATACTCTATTGTGTGGGCTCAATAATCAGGGAATTATGTTACAGGAATATATTCATTGGGAGTAAATTTAAACTTCACTTTATAGAAATAGTCGAAAAGAATGATTAATATTAGATGGTTTCCTATTAGTTATCGAATGCGTTTTTGTATAGTCATTTGCAAAAAAGGTTAAGAATTTCTCGGATTGCTAACAATTTTAGTCTCTATGGTAATTAGTATATATAGAGCTTTTATTTTTTCCTATAATATTTTCTTTTAAATCAAGCATCTTCCTTTCCTAATCTTACTATCTTATGTATAATTTTCTCTCGATTTTCATCATTTCTGAGATTAACTGCATTATCAAGAATTATACTTTCTAATCAAATTGCTCTAATAACGTCATTTAAATTATGTACTCAGAAAGCTTGAGAAATGAATATTTTAAACTCTGACCTTTCCTTTTTTGGTACTGAGACCTTATTTTGTCTTATATCATATACACCTTTTTCTATAAATATTTCTAATGTGTCTGCGGCTTTTGCTTGTAGTAAAATTGTGTTATTTACTCATTGAATATTCAGTCCATTTAGTAGCGGAATTCTTCTTGCCTCTTGAGCCATACCTAGAAGGATTTTCGCAGTATGGTGAGTTAAGTTCTGAGGAGTGCGTTCTCCAGAATTAATATATCTTTGTAAATTAGTGTGAACCCATTCTTGCTGAAGTATTTCTATTTCTTTTTTTTCTAAAAAATTCTTTCCTTTGTTATCTCATAGTTTTCAAATAACAGAGGTTCGTTGTCATTGATTTGTAAGCTGATTTCATGAGATTGAAAGTAGAAACGTTAATGCATACGGAGATTGATTTTTGATATCACGGTTTAGCTCATTCATGGAAGACATCGTTGACTCACTTGGATAGAATCTGCAAGTCTTAGGTTTATATTCTCACTTTATATATTCTATTGGTGTATTCTTTCTTTCTGTTTTGGGTTTATCTTGTCCAATTTGTTGTAATAAGTTTTCATGTTCAGTAGTAAATCATTTTAAAAATGAAATAATGTCATCCCGCCTAAGATTTCCTTGTCTAGTGGAAAAGTGATTGTATCACATTTTTCTTAACGCCGACTTTATGCCTGCTAAAGTGCTTCAATCTACATGTTGATAAAATAAATTTTCGATGAGTGTTTCTCTTTGTTCTTGATCTGCTGCATATTTTTTTTCCTCTTTATCATTTATATTTAGTGACTCTACTTCTTGTAGAAATTTTTTTACTCTTTTAGATAAGTCTGTTTTATCTTTCATCTCAAGTAAAAGCATTTTCTTTTCTATAGGTGCTAATTTATCTTTGCATACATAGAGAAATTCTAAAATTTCTCCAGTAGTATATGCTGTGCTTCACCAAGGTCATTTTTCTGAGCCTTCTTGGGCATTACGATGATAGTTTTCTAGATTATAGATAATGTCGCTTTGAGTAATGTCTTGTAAGTCTTGAACAGTTAGTTCTCATTTTTCTTTTGCGGCTTTTCCTAGGATTGTAGTGAGTTGTCATGTGATTTCTGCATCACTATCGGCAACAGTTCATATTCATTTATTGATATATAGTTGTTGAGAAATATTGTCGTCTTTTTTTTTCCTCTCTAAAATTTCCTTCGCAATATTTCTCATGTGAGGAGATACTTTAAAGGTTTGGTTTTCGGGGTTATATTTAACATACTTTTTTGTCTTATTCATATTTTATAAATATAATAAACTAATCTAAGTATACTTAAAATAGTATGTCAAACAACATTTGGGTCTTAAAATTACTCAATTTCCAATTTCTCAAACAGAAAATGCATTGTATTTGCTACATCCTCAGAGTCGATTTTTATCCCGAAAGGAATGTCTTTGAAGATTACGAGATAAATTACTTTACCTACAATAAA
>Ga0307934_1000543_pt1 | contig 27322 bp, 9 predicted proteins | sample OrgLakmetageno90_FD_201838 | JGI IMG/M metagenome (GOLD analysis project Ga0307934, IMG submission 201838) | Saline water microbial communities from Organic Lake, Antarctica - #90 | ecosystem: Environmental > Aquatic > Non-marine Saline and Alkaline > Saline | place: Antarctica: Organic Lake...
CTCGTTGACCCTACTTTTCATAATCTGCTCGCCGAGCAAAGCCATGTTGTGCAACTCGAACGTATGGTTTCTGAATCCATTTAACGAATCACCCATTCTGAAATAGGTTTCTTTTAGACCCCCATAGCTCCCCATTAAAAGGCGAAAGTTTTTCGTTTCATTTAGTCTGTTTACAGCGTAATTATAATAATACAGGGCGGAGTCATAAGATTCGTTATTCGCTAAAAACTCAGCTAAGTTGTTCATTGCGTTGATTTGGTTGAAGAGATCTTTGCCGTTCCACATCTTCACTGCATCATGATAGTTGCGGTAACTCAACTCCTTCTCCCCCATCTTTTCATAAATATCTCCAAGCTCATTATAGCAGGTGGCTTGTGCCGGAATGTTATTTAATTTTTTTGCTATCACCAAAGATGCTTCAGAATAAAACCTTGCTGAATCTAAAGTTTTTGGGTCACCATTACTGTAGTGCACTTCATTGTAAACTGCAGCCGCTCGGTGATAAAAACTGCACAATAAGGTGGAGTCTTTAATATCTTCGTCTAGGAGATCATGAATAACTTCTAAACCCAAATGGTATCTGCTAAGCTTCCTGTTAAATTCCAATTCTTGAATCTTCGCTTTAACCCTCAGATATTTTGAATTAATCGCCTTGCTTACTTCGTTTGCCCGATTAATACTGAGTAAAGCGCTATCGCTTTCACCAAGTATCGCCGTAAACCTAGAGTGTTTAATCAACCACTCCACAAGTGCAGAGTCGTTCTCCAGTTTCTGATCGGAGCGGGATTGATTTAAGAAAAACTTCGCTTTTTCATAATTTCCTAACCCTACATATTTGGACATACTATCTCGATAGCTTTCTGGTGTAAAACCAACAGCAATTAAGTAAAGGAAGACAAAAAATACAGCCTTCGAAAATGGGTTTTTTAATCTAAAAATCAAAAGAATTTATTTCTGCTACAAAGGGAACAATTCAAAACGTACTGTAAAAATGAAAAATAGGTAGTTCATGGCAAAAAACGGTTATCAACAGCAAAAATTTATTTACTAAGCCTCCCGACCCTTAGATTTGATGCATAAATTTTATTTATTATGAAAAAGTTTCTTATTCTGATTTCTGTTTTGCTATGCATTAGCGTTGTTTCTGCCCAACATCTTAACCCTAACTCTTGGGATTTTAATTTTGATGATTCAGATTTAGAGATAGAAATCGACCAACAAAATGGTTGGATTACTTATTATTTTACCCAGAATTATGACAACACCAGTTGTCAAGTTTTTTTGCAAAATAACAATAATCCTATGAGGATTAGGATACGTGAAAGCGGTCAACCTTGGACAGATATAGCTACCGGTGTATCAAGTGCATCTGTCAATGCAAACTCTTTTACCTACTTGCCAGGTTATCAGGGAGGAAGAAATGGAGTGATTGATCTTGACCCTGGAGGTGGCGTCAATAATTTGTATTTTATACGGTTCGATAATTTAGACCCTAAATACTTAACCGGAACAATTGATTTTCAAGTGTACGGCTTTTGGAATAATATTTTTTGCGGCTCAGCAACAGGTTATAGAACAGCCACCAAAGTTTTATCATTACCACCAATAGTTTCAGTAAACAATTTAACAGCAACAACTAACAATTGTGGTTATGTAGAACTGAATTGGACTAACCCGACCAATTGGGCCTTACGTAGAACAGAGGTTTGGAGGGATGGAGTAATGGTTAGTTTTCTCGGACAAAACAATACAAGTTATCAAGATCACACTGCACAAGCGGGGGTAAATCACAATTATCAAGTTATTTCGGTTATGCACTGGAATAACCCAGCTCCAACAAGAGTTGCAAAATCTGCTGCAGTTTCAGTAACAGGAAACGCGATACCAGGACCAGATGCTCCACTAAATTTATTCGTTGACCAAGTCAATTGCAACGGTGCATTAGAGGTGAATTGGACTTGGAGCGCTACGACAAACCCAAGTCGATTTATCATACAAAGGGCTCCTGATTCTAACTTTACCGCTGCCCAAACCACTCAATTCCGAACTTCAGGCTCAGACCGATCCTACCGAGATGCAACAACTCAAATTGGAGTAAATTATTTTTGGAGAGTGTTAGCTCAAGAAGACTGCCCAAGCCCCTCGTCAGCCGTAAATAATGGAAACTGGTCTACTACTGAACAACAAGCTGGACTCGGCATTCCTGCCGCACCATCAACAGTTAGTTTGCAGGTAGATACCATTGGTAAAAGAATTACGGTGAACTGGACAGATAACTCAACGATGGAAGATGGCTTCAAAGTAGTGCGTCAATCTTCAGTGGGTCAAGTAGAGTTTGATGTAGCAGAAAACGCTACTACTTATGTAGACAATTCAGCGCAAACTTGCGAAACCTACACGTACAGCGTAAAATCGTATAACACTTGTAAAACAACAGGAGTCCTTTCCACCGGACCTACTGGAAGCGCGAGTGCCTACATTCCTTCAGATTTGGGAACCGTTTTTAATGGAACTTCAGATAAAATTCAAGCGACGGATGGAGAGTTTGGTGATCGTATAGAATTACGATGGTCAACTCCTAACCGACAAATAGACTTCTGGAACATAGAGCGAATTAATCCGCTTACCAATGATACCGTTTTAATCGGCTCACCTAGCGGAAGGACCAAATTTTTAGCGGACAATACTGCTGACGCAAACACCTTTTACGAATATTTAATACAAGGAGAAACAGATTGTGCAGGAAATACAGAGTTCTCGAACACATCTAAAGATTACGGCTTCCGGTTGGCATTTGGAACGATTAATGGTCAAATTACCTATAAAGGCGGTGTAGCAGTAGAAGGCGTTAAGGTGACAGCGGAACCTGCTTCCGGTGCAAGCGGTAAAACAGGAAACTTTAATGGCGCCTCGTCTTATGGAATTATAGCAGCAAATAGCGCTATTGACTTTAGCAAAGGGTTTACCATTCAGGCGTACATTAATCCAAATGATTTAACAGGAACCAAAACTATATTCAACAGAAATAATATAACTTTTAGATTGAAAAACAATCAATTATCCACTGTGATTAACGGAATCGATTACCTTGCTTCAGATTCACTTATTCGGGCAAATGAATGGATTTCAGTTACAGTAAGCGTCATATCCGATTCCATCATGATGTACGTGAATAACAGCCAGGTTCTGAGCATAAATCACACCTTTAATCTAAGTTCGATTCATGCGACATCTGCAACTCACCCAATATTTTTGGGTAAGTCCGGTTCAGGAGACTATTTTAAAGGAAACTTAGACGAAATCAGGTTATTTACAAGAGGCTTAGATCAAACAGAAGTAATCGAGTCCTTCGATGTTTACATTAATCCAAGTATGAAAGGATTAGAAGGATATTGGAGATTTGACGAAGGTTTTGGAACAGTTGCTTATGATTATTCAAAAACTTTAGTAACTCCTAATAGAAATCATTCGCAGTTATTCAATGTAGCATTTCAAAACAATAAACCTACCACTACTCAGCTTACTGCAGGTGCTTACACCAATGCTCAAGGTTCTTACTTTATCCCGTTTATTCCATTTTTAGGAAGTGGAGATAATTTTATACTAACTCCAACATTTGGTACCCATCGATTTTCTCCGGCAACTACTACACTTTTAATTGGCACCGGGGCTCAAAACTACACTGGTCAGGATTTTGAAGATCAGTCCTCTTTTAGCGTTTCGGGTACTGTAAAATACAAAAACACCAATTGTTTTGTAAAAGAAGCTCGATTGTTAATAAATGGACAGGTAGTGATTCGGAACGGTTCAGTTGCTGAAACGGATGCCAATGGATTTTTTGACATTCAGGTACCTATTGGACCGCATGTTGTTACAATAGAAAAAACTTCTCATGTTTTTTCAGCAGGTAGATTTCCGGCAAGTGGGGCTTGGGATTTTCAGCAAAATGTTCAAGGAATAGACTTTATCGATAGCACGCTTGTAAAAGTTGTAGGTAGAGTTGCAGGGGGTAGCATTCAAAAAGCTTTACCACCGGCATTAGCTCGTGGTAAAAATAACATTGGAGTTGCTTCAATTCCTTTTAAAGCTCAACAAAGCGGCGGTTGTTTAGTCGATACAGCAGTTACTGATACTACCACAGGAGAATTTGAAATCAACCTACCTCCTTTGCGTTATGAGGTCCCTAGTTTTAATATAGGGTCTAATAATGCAATTCAATTTCTTAATAATGATTTGTTGGATATCTCTAACGTTCCTCCAGTCTTAACCTCAACAGATTCTGTATTTAAAAGGTTAAATGGCAGAAGTATATTAGATAAGGTAGACTCTGCAAACTATCAAAAGCAGCTGGACTTTATACATTTTGTGAATCCTTCTATTGATGTAGAAGGTAAAGATGTTGCTAGCCAATTTGGTTCAGATACCATCGCTTACACCAAGGCAGGGCAAACAGTGGATATTCCAACCTCCGCATTAGGTTTAAGCTACCCAGTATTTGAAGAGAATGATGAGTATACTTGGCTGATTTCAGCCTTTGAAGTGTATGAGAATAAAGACGACGCAATGAGTGTTTTAGATTCTGTTCCCATGAAAGAAGGTAACATCGAAATTGTAAATAATTTATCTGCAGACATTACAAGAACTTTTGAATATAAAATAACCGACACGGTAGATTTTTCAGGAATTCAAGAATATACGTTTCAGGGTGGACAAGCAAATACATCAGAGAACAGCACAATTCCAACCTATAGTTACACTAAAACTTGCGAAATCACGCTAAGACCTGATAATGGCAATGCTGAATCTTGGAAACCGAATAACTTGGACCCAAATAATCAAGACTTTAGAGGTGTAGTCTTCGGTTCTAAAGCACTAGGAAATTCATTCGCAACCCAAGGGCCTGATGTTGTAACCATGATTTTAAGAGATCCTCCGGGGACAAACAGCTCAGCTAGTTGGAGTAAGGAGGTCACGCATAGCACTACGAATTCATTTAATATAGAAGTCAAAGGAGGAGTTGAAAAAGAAATTGAAGCGAAGGCTGGAACTAAATTTGCGATTGGTTTAGGTTATACCACGGAAACGGAAATCAATGTAGACATAAAAAACAAGCACGAATTTGAAACTAGTGTCAATAGTGGTGGTGATTTTGTTGAAGTTAGATCCAACTCGGTTGATATATCAACCGGTGGTGGAGATGAGTTTGTTGGAGCTGATGCTGATTTATTCTTTGGGAGGTCTTACAATGTGGACTTTGGTTTAACCCAAAAAATTACCGTAATAGACACAGCTGATTGCGGTGATGAGTCAAATAATTGTTTTGGTAACCCTTTTACTTTTAATGGAAAGACCTATCAACTCGGAAGTTCTATTGGGATGTTTGTTATACCTGGAGGATATCAAACCGAATTCGTTTTTACTCAAGTAGGAATTGAAAACTCTGTTATCCCCAAGCTTGTTAATTTAAGAAACCAACTTCTAATATCTGATCCGAGCGTATACGTTTCTTACTTAACGTTTAGCGATCCAAATTATGGAAAGAGTAATGATAATCCAGTTTTTACGAACGCAACTCCGGATGATTTAGCCAACACTCCTGAAGATTCTTTAGGTTCCAGCTACTACTATAAAGGGTACAGAGAAGTAACCAGAACCGTTACTTCAGCTTTTGGCGTAACGAAACAAATCAGAGCTATAGAAGGTGTAGATAGTGTTTGGTGGTACAACCAACAAATTAGACTTTGGGAGGATGCGTTACGAAAAAACGAAAGAGAAAAAGTTTTTGCTCAAAATAAACTTAGAAATGTGTCCTATCAGGCCGGAAGCTCCATAACATATTCTAATTCAACTTCGCGAGACAGTTCCAATACGACAAACTTTTCCGTTGGAATAAGCACGGCGTTAGGAACACTTTTCGGAGCACAAATTGCAAATACTGGTGCATTGAGCGGTACTTCTATAAAAATGGGGATCGAAACTAGTGGAACATTTGTTCGAGGAACGCAATCAACTACCAGCTTTGATTACACGTTCGATGATTCAGATGGGGACGATGAATTTACAGTTGATGTATATGAATCTACAGATGGTTACGGACCCATATTTAAAACAAGAGGTGGACAAACTTCTTGCCCTTACCAAGGAGAGAGAAAAACAAAGTACTTTCAGCCAGGAGTTCATACGTTAGATCAAGCAACTATTCAATTGGAAGATCCAGGAATATCTGCAAGTCCGGCTCAGGTTTTTAATGTGCCTGCCAACTCAGCTGCCAATATCTCTTTGAATCTTATCAATAATGGACCCGAAGATACTCAATACGCTTTAAAGGTGTTAGAAACTACCAACCCCAACGGAGCGATTCTAAAAATAGATGGAATTGGGCCAAACAGAAACTTTGCAGTGCCTGCCGGAACTTCTATCAACAAAACACTCACCGTTCAAAGAGGCCCAAATCATATCAAGTATGATAGCATTGGCTTAGTTTTTCATTCCCTATGTCAGTTTGATTTTGGCGCTGCTAATTATGAAGACATTGCTGATACAGTTTATATTTCGGTAGAATTTCTCTCGTCTTGCACCGAGTTGAATGTTCAGTCTCCCCAGAACCAGTTCGTGGCAAATAACACTTTTAAAAATACACTTCCAGTTCTTATTTCAGGGTATGATATCAATTACAGTGGATTAGAAAAAATTGAATTACAGTACAAGCCATCAAATCAAGCATCTTGGGTGCCGTTAGGTACCGAGTGGTTTAAAGATACCGTTGATATTAACACTAGATATCCGAACCACATTGACCCTCAACAAATACCAAGAGGACAGTCTTATATTACGTATCAGTTGGCAATGGATCAGCTCATTGATCAAGATTATGATTTGAGAGCGATCTCAACCTGTAAAATACCGTTCAACCCTGATTTCTCTCAAGAATCAGCGGTAATCTCAGGAGTGTTCGACCGAGTAAATCCTCACCCTTTTGGAAGTCCAAGTCCGGCAGATGGTGTGCTTGACCCTAACGATGATATCTCAATTCGATTCAATGAAGAAATAGAAGCAGGCTCCTTGACACCAAATAATTTTCAAATAACCGGTGTTTTAAACGGTCAAGAATTAAGACACGATAAGGCAATTGCTTTTAATGGAACAACGGAGTATTTGGAAATTGACAACGGATTCGATTTTGCTTCAGGGAATTTTACGATTGAGTTTTGGTTAAAGAGAAATACTTTGGGGTTAAAGCAAACTATTCTTTCACAAGGAGCGAATTCAGGAAATAACTTTGAAATTGGATTTGCTACTGACGATAAAGTGTTGGTGCACATAGGTGGACAAGAGTATAAATCTGACTTTACAATTTTAGATGATAGCTTGTGGCATCATTATGCAATTACTTACGACAAGGATAATTTAAACCTAGAGATTACAGACCGATTAGCAGGCGGTAGCCAAGTTAGTATTAGTAATAACTTCTTCTCCACTTTTCAGTCCGGTGGAAAGACGTTTATAGGAAAAAATACTGCAAACAATGCTGATTTCTTTAACGGTTCCATTCATCAATTAAGAATTTGGAATAGACCGTTAAATGCAGCTGTGGTTGCTTCTCGAATCAATCAAAACTTGAGCGGCAGAGAAGCAGGATTAATTGGCTTTTGGCCAATGGATAAAGGCAGAGGCAATATTGCAGAAGATGAAGCTCGTTTCCGTCATGCTGAAATGAAGGCAGAATGGGAAATAAATCCTAAAAGTACTTCCGCTAGTTTAGATGGAATTTCGCAATATGTGGTTGTAGACACAGCAGGAACGCTAGCCATAACTCAGGAAATGGACTTAAGTATAGAGTTTTGGTTTAAAACTGCTGGTGGCAAACTACAATCTTTACTATCCAATGGTAGTGGAAGATTTGCTTTTGGAGACAACAACCGAAATGGATGGAACATCGAAATGAATGCTCAGAATGAAATTTGGGTTAAAAATGATTCCTTTGCTTTTAAAGCAGTAGAAGCAAATTTCGCAGATGATTCTTGGCATCACTTTGCGCTCGTGTTAAATCGCTTAGCCAACGCTACTGCCTACATCGACGGTCAGCAGCAGAAATCAACGACTGCAACTAATTTCTGGGGCTTTAGTGGAAACAAATTGGCAATAGGTGCAAGATTTAGCTTAAACGGAGTAGTTGAGAATATTGACCAACACTTTAATGGGGAGATCGATGAGGTTAGGGTTTGGAATACCGCCTTGTTGAGAGAAAACATAGAATTGAATCGTTACAACCGTTTGAAAGGAGACGAATTTGGTTTACAAGCATATTATCCGTTTGAGGATTACAGATTAGAACTGGGTGTGCCCAAACTTGATGCTTCCAATGGCAACCAATCCACTGTGTTGAGAAACCCTGAGCGAACAGTTTCACGTCAAGTTGGTGGAAATTTATTCAGCACAGAAAGTCCTGCAGTTGCTTTACAGCGACCAGTTGAAGAAATTAAATATTCTTGGAGTGTAAACAACGACGAAATTGTAATTACCCCAAATGAGGATGCTTCAAACATTGAAAATGTCACCTTGAACGTATCGGTTCAAGGAGTAAGAGACTTACATGGTAATTTAATGCAATCTCCAAAAACATGGATTGCATTTGTGAACAAGAACCAAGTATTGTGGCAAGATGCCCAGCGTAATTTAGCGAAAGAATTTAACGACACCATGACCTTCACATCGAAGGTAATCAATAGTGGAGGAGAAGTTAAGACCTTTAACATTACCAATATTCCAGCCTGGTTAACGGTTTCCCCCTCTACTGGGACAATTAATCCGCTAAGTACTCAAACCATTAAATTTACCATTAACCCGGCAATTAATATCGGAGACTACACGGAGGATTTATTACTCTCTACCGATTTTGGATTCAATGAAAAGTTATTGGTAAACCTAAAGGTTCGGAAAACGGCACCAGCATTTTCTTTTGATCGTAACCTTTACAGTAAATCGATGAACATTATTGGTCAAATAGAAGTAAATGGAAACATAAGTACCAACGATGGAGACATTTTAATTGCCTACATCAACGATGAGGTTAGAGGAAAAGCCAACTTACAATACATGCCAACTCTAGATCGATACATGGCATTTTTGGATGTTTATTCCAACGCTTCCGACAGCATTACATTCAAGGTTTGGAATTCTGCTGAAGGAGAATTGCACGAGGATGTGACACCGAACCTATACTTTGTAGAGAATCAATTAGTAGGTAGTGTATTAAACCCACAAGTGTTTAGTGCGGTGAATAATCTTGCAAAGCCTATTGTATTGAACCAAGGTTGGAATTGGGTCTCATTTCCTTTAACGGATGCTAAAATGTCAAGTTTAGGTGCCTTTTTTGGATACACAAGCTTTAGTTCAGGTGATGTTGTAAAGACAATAGGAAGTAACACTTTTGCTCAATACGGAGGCCCTTCTTTAGGATGGTCAGGTGGATTGACTAGAAACGGCTTAAACAACCACCAATCCTACCTTATTCATATTTCAGCTCAAGACACCTTGCAGTATTCTGGTTTAGCAATTGATCCCGATACCGTGCCAATTTCTGTAGCTCAAGGTTGGAATAGAATTGGATTTGTTTCCACAAAAAACGTTGGAATTAATTCTGCACTTGCCAACTTCAATGCCACAGATGGCGATTTAATGAAATCGCAACAAGCATTTGCGGTTTACGTAACGAATCTCGGTTGGGTGGGCAGTTTAACCACTCTTGAGCCAACAGAGGGTTACCTTTTAAAATCCGCTAGTAGCTCTACTTTCGTCTATCCAAGAAGAGGTTTATTAAGGTTAAAGGAGGAGCCGGTGCAAGAAAAGCTACAAGAAACACTCCCAACTTTATATAGCCTCAATCCAAATCAATTTGAAGCAAGTACTAACGCAATTGTCAAAATCCAAACGTGCGAAGAATTGCTTGCAAATAAAGACTGGGCATTGGCTGCTTTCAAAAACGAAGAGTTAAGAGGTTGGGTGAGTTCAACAAAATTTGTAAACGATGAGTTCGGTCATGAATACTTCATCAGTGTGTTCGGGGAAGGAAACGAAACCTACACGTTCAAAATGATTAATCAAACCACTGGGGAGCAAATGAATGTTAACCATAAACTAGATTTTGAAAAAAACAAGGTACAAGGTGCTGTGGATAACCCTTTACAGTTTAGCTTATTTACCGAAGTGGATTGTGATCAGTTTAACGCAGAAGAAGAAACTACAAATGAAACTGAACAGGTAAGTTATCCGAACCCATTCTCCAAATTTGTAACCATCGTGGTACCTAATTCGATTACCGAAACAGGTCAGATTCAAATTGTTGACAAAAATGGACGAATCGTTTTTCAAAGGAATGTATCAGATCAGCGTAAGTTTCATTTAAACGGAGCGGAGCTCTATTTCTTAGCGAATGGCGTTTACACTTTAAAGTTCATGGATGGCGAAACAATAGTCACCGAAAAGCTAGTTAAAATTAAATAAATGGACCGCTCACAACATTATTAAGTATTTCACGTCAAATATTTGAATCGTACCATTTAATTCTCTTTCTTAGCGTCGTTAAAATTGTAACTAGAATACACAAGACAAAAAATCTCAAATAGAATCCATATAATTATGAAAATTATCCATTCTTTAGCGTTTACCTGCTTACTGCTAGTATCAGGGTTTATTAGCGCGCAAGCTCCTACCTGGTCAGTTAACCCGAACAGCTTTCAATACAGCATGACTGTAACTGCCGTATTAGATTTAAACTGTACTGAATTACAAAGCCCTTCTAACCAACTGGGTGCTTTTGTTGGAAATTCCCTTAGAGGAACCGCCTTTACTTCTACCGTAATTGGTGGTAGATATGAAGCGAGCATGGTGGTGTACAGCGACCTCGTAAACGGAGAGCAAATCAGCTTCAGGTTTTACCAGCAGTCCTCCAACACAACCTTTATCAGTATAGATACGATTGCCTTTCAAGACAATGCTATTTTTGGCAGCCCTGCTAGCCCATTGAACATTCGTAACAACACACAGCCGAGTGTAATAGCCCTGACATCTGATACACTTATTGAAAATCAGACTAACGGAACTGTGGTTGGTAGTTTATCTGCAACAGACCCGGATGCGGGCCAAACGCACACCTACAGCTTAGTGAGTGGATCCGGGAGCACCAACAATGGGTTATTTAGTATCTCTGGAACGGATTTAATAGCCAACTTCTCTGCAGACTTTGAGAATAAATCTAGTTATGCTATCAGAATTAAAGCCACCGATAACTTAGGTTGTGGCCTAGAAGTTCCTTTTACTATCACGGTGAAAGACGTCAATGACCCACCAACCGCATTGAGTTTATCGAATAATCAAATAGACGAAAATCAGCCAATGAATTCCGTTATTGGAAATCTAACTGCCACGGATTCAGATGCAAGCGAGACTTTTACTTATTCTCTTGTTGCAGGAACAGGTGGCGCTGACAATAGTGCTTTTAACTTGAATGGAAATGTGCTTAGAACAAACAGCGCATTTGACTTTGAAACGAAATCTATTTATAGCATAAGATTACAAGTTTCAGATAAAGCAAATAATATTTTAGTCGACACTTTTAAAGTAACCGTTAATAACGCAAATGATTTTCCAACAAATGTGCTAATTACTGCAGATTCTGTATTTGAAAATCAAGTTAAGAATACTGTGGTTGCGACTATTTCAACTGTTGACCAAGATGCAGGACAAACTTTTGCTTATAGTTTTGATAACGTTGCAGGAAATGATAACGCTAACTTTAATATTGTTGGAAATCAATTAAGAACAAAAGAAATATTTGATTTCGAGCAAACTAACATCTATTTCATCTACATTCAAACGAACGATTTAAACGGCGGAACATTCACAAAGCAATTAACAATAAGAGTGAAAGATGCAAATGACGCCCCAACAGATGTTCAACTCTCCACGCTAAGTGCAAGAGAGAACATGCCGATTGGAACTTTTGTCGGTAAAATTATTTCAACTGACCAAGATGCAAATTCAACCTTTAATTACTCTTTAGTTAACGGAATTGGAAATGCAGATAATAGCAACTTTCAAATCAGTAATGATAGCTTATTTACAGCAATAGTTTTAAATCTAAACACCCAAGCGACCCATGCTATTAGACTAGAAACAAATGATTTGAATGGTGGAACTTTTGCAAAGTCGTTCACAATAGTTGTAAAAGATATTAACGATGTCCCAACTGATATTACGCTTTCCAATAATGTAATTCCTGAGAACCAAACACAAGGTACTGAAGTTGGAAGCTTTACTACTACTGATCCGGATGCAGGTGATATTCATACGTATGCCTTAGTATCAGGAGCCGGCGATAGCAACAATTTAGCTTTCACCATTTCCTCTAACAAGTTGTTGACCAACACTACCTTTAATGTAAACAACCAAAGCAGCTATTCCATTAGAGTTCAAACGAATGATGGTTTTGGTGGAGTGTACCAAGAGATTTTCACTTTGAATATCACCAACTCTAACGATGCACCGACAAATATTTTACTTTCTAACGACAGTATCAATGAAAGTTTACCCCCAAACACACCTATTGGTGCTTTTTCTTCTGTTGATGCTGATGCAGGAGACACTCACAGCTATAGCTTCCTAAGTGGAACTAATGATAATGCTTCTTTTGCTATTGTCGGAAATGAACTAAGATCCACCACATCTTTTAACTTTGAAGTTAAAAGTAGCTACTTCATACTAGTGAATAGCAGTGATGGTAAAGGAGGTAACTTTAGCAAGCAATTCAATATTAGCATCAAAGATACGACTGACGGACCAACGGATATTTCTCTAAATAACAACACGATAGCAGAGAATGGCGCCACCCGAACTTTTATTGGAGAATTCTCTTCCACGGATGAAGATGCTAACGATACCTTCTCCTATTCCTTAGTAAATGGGGTTAACTCTACAGATAATGCTTCTTTTCAAATCTCGAATGACAGCTTATTTTCTTTAGCTGTCTTCGATTACGAAACTCGAGTTAATTACTCCGTAAGAGTTAGAAGTACTGATGCAAGTAATCTTTATACAGAGAAGGCTTTTGCTGTGCGCATTACGAATGCTAATGATTCCCCTACAAATATGGATATCAGTAACGCAACAGTGTCTGAAAATACTACTTTAAATTCTACCGTTGGAAATTTCTCAACCATTGACCCTGATACAAATAACACCCATACTTATACTTTAGTAGCAGGAACAGGTGATGCAGATAATACTGATTTTACCGTGAGTGGAACAGCCTTAAGAACCGGTGTGGTTTTCGACTTTAATAATAAACCAAGTTATTCTATCAGAGTTAGAACAACCGATGGTTTAGGGGCTTTTTTCGAAAAGGTATTCACTATTAACGTTACAGATGCAAATGACTTTCCTACAGACATTCTACTTTCTAACGATAGCATTTTAGAAAATTTATCTGCAAATACTACCATTGGTTTATTCTCGACAATCGATCCGGATACTGGCGATAACCACACGTATTCCTTAACGACTGGAGTAGCTGATAATTCCTCTTTCGCAATAGTCGGCAACCAGCTGAGAAGTTCTCAATCGTTTAATTTTGAGGCTAAAAATAGTTACTTCATTTCTGTTCAAACAAACGATGGAAATGGAGGCACATTTACCAAACAAATAAACATAACCATTAAAGATGCCAACGATGCACCAACTGATGTTGCATTAAATAACAATACCGTTGCTGAAAATCAAAGTATAGGTGCTTTTGTTGGAGTTTTTAGTTCAACTGACGAAGATGCAGTGGATGGGTTCTCCTACACTTTAGTAGCCGGTTTGAACTCCACCAATAACGCTCAATTTTCGATACGTAATGATAGTTTATTTTCAAATGTAGTATTCAATTTTGAGACTAAATCTACTTACTCGATAAGAGTTCGTTCTACAGATAACTCTTCTACATTTAAAGAAAAGGCATTTACAATTTCTATAACTGATGCCAATGACGCTCCTACTGATATCAATATATCGAATTTATTAGTTGCCGAGAATTCAGCCAGAAATACAACTGTCGGATCTTTTTCAAGTGTAGACCCCGACTTATTGGATGTTTATTCTTACAGTTTAGTTAGCGGTGCAGGGTCTGCTGATAATGCTTCATTTTCAATAAATGGTAATTTGCTTAAAACAGACACCACCTTTAATGTAAATACCAAAAGCACTTTTAGTATCCGTGTTCGTTCAACTGATGGAGGTAACTTATCAACCGAAAAGACTTTTACCATTACCATTACTAACTCAAATGATGCACCTACGGATATCACTATTTCCAATGATAGCATTTTTGAAAATGCTGTTGCCAACACACTTATAGGTAATTTTGCAAGTATTGACCCGGACGCAGGAGATTCTCATACCTACTCACTGGTTGGAACCTCAAATGATAATGGCTTTTTTGTAATCGCTGGAAACCAATTGAGAAGTACACAAAGTTTTAATTTCGAAACAAAGAACAACTATTTTATATCTGTTCAAACGAGCGATGGAAATGGTGGGATTTACGTGGAGCAGTTTACTGTTTTTGTGAAAAATGCAACGGACCGTCCTACGGATATTGGTTTAAATAACAATGCAATTGCAGAGAACCTTCCGGTTGGAACGTTTGTAGGTTTGTTATCTTCCACAGATGAAGACCTTACAGATTCATTTACCTACACCTTAACCACAGGTAGTAACTCTACTGATAATGGGTCGTTCAGTGTTTCAAATGATAGTTTACTTACCGCTGCTATTTTTAATTACGAATTTAAAAAGGCTTTTTCCATACGTATTAGAACCACTGATGGTGCGAATCTATTTACAGAAAAATCATTTTCAATTAGCGTTTTCAATGCAAATGATACCCCAACTGACATCGCATTGAGTAACAATATTGTTGCAGAAAATGTCGCTTTGAACACTACGGTAGGGTCCTTTTCTACTACAGACCCTGACACTGTTGATGTGTTTTCATACACCTTAGTTGCGGGCAATGGCGATGCTGATAATGATGATTTTTTAATAACAGGTAATACGTTGAAAACGGACACCATATTCGACTTTAACAGAAAAACTACTTATTCCATTAGAGTCAGAACAACAGATGGTTTTGGAGCCAATTTTGAGAAGGTATTCACGGTAAGAATTATAAATTCAAATGACGCACCAACGAATATAACATTGAGCGCTTCATCTATCAATGAAAATTTACCTCCAAATAGCTTGGTTGGAAATTTAGCTACGGTAGATAAAGATATTAATGACAGTCATACTTACTCATTTGCGAACCTATCGGCCAATGACAATTCAAGTTTTGCCATCGTAGGAAATGAATTAAGAACATCCGCAAGTTTTGATTTTGAAACGAAATCTGTTTATTTTATTCAAGTTCAAACAACTGATGCAAATGCTTCTAGTTATAGTAGACAATTGTTCGTCAATGTTAATGACACAAATGATACTCCAACAGACATTATTCTTTCTGGGAATAGTGTTAGAGAGAAACAAACGACCAACCAATTCGTTGGTCGTTTTGCAACTACTGATCAAGATGCAACTGATGCATTTGCGTATACCCTTGTGACTGGATCTGGAGATGCGAATAACGGAAGTTTTACGATTTCTAACGATAGTATTTTTTCTGTTGTGCCTTTTGATGTGTTGGTCCAATCTCAGCTTAATTTGAGAGTTAGAACAAGTGACAAGGATAACAAGCAGTTTGAAAAAGCTTTCGTGATTTTCGTTCAAGATGTAAACGATGCACCAACTGACATAACTGTTGACAATGCATCTACTCCCGAAAACACCTCTATAAACACAACCATTGGAAACTTCTCTACTTCAGATATAGATCCTATGCAAACTTTCACGTATCAACTAATTGCAGGAACTGGAGATGCAGATAATGCTGACTTCATTATTACCGGAAATCAATTAAAAAGTAACGTACTTTTCGATTATAATGCCCAACGGCAGCATAGCATCCGTGTTCGATCTGCAGATCAAGGAGGTTTATCTACAGAAAAAGTATTTAGCATTAACATCACCAATAGCAATGACATTCCTACAGATATTAGCTTAACTCCTAATAGCTTTAAAGAAAATCTACCACAAAGTTCTTTAATTGGTGCTTTTGCAACTGTTGATAAAGACAGTACGGATACATTCAGCTACTCATTTGTGAATCAAGGCACGAACGATAACGCTTCTTTTATTATTTCAGGAAACGAATTAAGAACAGGAAGAAACTTTGATTTCGAAACCAAAAATCTTTACGTTATTGAAGTACAAACAAGAGATAACGCTGGTGAGCTTTTCAGCCGTCAATTGACCGTTACAGTTGCAGACAGTAACGATGCGCCAACAGCCTTATCCATATCTGTTGACAGCGTTTTAGAAAAGTCTGCAGTGGGAACATTTGTAGCCGACTTGACCACAACGGATATAGATGCTACGGATAACTTTACTTACAGCTTAGTTGCAGGACAAGGGGCAAACGATAACGCGCTTTTTAGAATTAACGGAAGTCTTTTAGAAGTAGATTCTGTACTAAACTTTAATAATGCAAGAACGAGACGCGTGCGCATACAGTCTACCGACAAAGGAGGCAGAACGATTCAAAATAGCTTCGTTATTCGAGTAATCAACCAAAACGACATTCCTACTGATATTTTACTTTCAGACACCACCATCAATGAAATAGCTCCAATTGGAACTAGGTTGGCAGTTCTTTCAACTATAGATGAGGATCCATCTGATAGCTTTATTTATACCTTAGTTGCTGGCACGGGAGATGCAGGAAATGCAAATTTCACGATTGATGGGAATGAGCTAAAAACAAATACCGCTTTCGACTTCGAAAATCAACCTCTTTATTCTATTAGAATAAAAACGACAGATAGTCAAGGAGGAAGTTTTGAAAAAGCGTTTAGCATTGCATTGACCAATGGAAATGAAAAACCAGCAATAGACGCTCAGTTTTTCTCTATTTCTGAGAATAGCACCCCTAACACAAGTATAGGAGTAATTGTAGCGTCAGATATGGATGCGAACGAAGTTTTTACGTATAAGATACTAGGTAATCAAATTGACTTCAGGGTAGATGCGGTAACAGGAGAATTAATCTCTTCTAGAACATTCGATTACGAGTTCAATAGAAGCTACGAAATGGAAGTAGAGGTTTCGGACGCAGGGGGCTTAAAGGATACTGCAACCATGAATGTAGAGATATTAGACATCATTGAAGCAAGTCTGCCTAGTTCGAATTATTTTAGCCCTAATGGCGATGGTAGAAACGACGAATGGAAAATCCAAAATGTCAATTTATACTCAGACTTTAGTTTGAAAATATTCAGCGTCAATGGTGAGTTAGTTTATGAGAAAGCAAGCAATTACAATAACGATTGGGCTGGAACTTACAACGGTACTCAACTACCAGAAGGAATTTATTATTACTTCTTTGAAAACACTACAAACCCAAGCCAAAACTTTAAAGGCGTAATTACTTTAAAACGATAATCCGTAGCAACCCTCTGGATTTTACAATAAAAAAAATAGATAAAATGAAAAATTTAAAAATTATAGGACTTTGTGCAGGCCTGTTAAGCATTGCAAGCGTTCAGTCGCAAGAACTGTCTTACGGGTATTATAATTACATCATGAATCGTTTTAACATCAACCCAGCATTTGCAGGGAACAACGGAAATATTTCAGCGATACTAAATACCAAGACCTATGCTGCGGGATTTAGCGAGGCTCCTAGAAATACAATGTTTGGTATACACGCTCCGATTAACAACGTTCAAGGCATTGGCGCCAGGCTTATTTCTGATAAAAGGGGAGCATATGAATTAACAAAGTACGATGCAACCTATAGTTATCAAATTAAATTTGACGAAAACTCAGACTTGCGTTTTGGAGTTTCAGCAGGAGCACTTCGCAGAATGCTGAATCCCGGAAGCATATCAAATCCTGAATTCTTAGACCAAACAGACCCTACCTTAGGTGACGGATTTTACGATGAAACCAAGTTTATCGCAGGAGTTGGATTGGTTTACGATTACAGTAATTTCCAGTTTGGACTTAGTGCTCCAAGCTTAGTTATTGGAGGGGAACCCATATCTGAACATATTGTCGGTACAGCTTCTTACAAGTATAATTTTGAAAACTCTGACTTTGCAATTACTCCGCTTGTTATTTACCAGAATATGCCAATTATTGAAAACAGATATGACATCTTACTAAAAGGAGAATACAAAGAAAAAGTATGGGCACAAGTTGGCTACCAATCTACCGATAACTTAAACTTTGGTATTGGCTTTGATTTAGGTCCTTTTGGTATTGGCTATTCGTATGAGATGAATAACTCAGAGTTTAGCAATATTGCAACCAACTCAAACGAAATTGTTGTGCGTATCAGTTTCCTGCCCGTAAAGCAAGCAGAACGAAACGAAACCATCAAGATGTTAGACAAATACGCCGAAACCTTGAGTAAAATGTTAGACGATAAAAATAACCAATATAGTAAGTCTGATGTTATTGGGGAAATTCAGAAGATTAGAATTGAACTAAAAAACTTGAAAAATGAAAACGATGAGAAAACTGCTAAAGCAGTAGAAAAAAGGTTGACCCTTTTAGAAAATCAAATAGTTGAATTAGAGAAAAAATACAACAAGTAGTGAAGAATTTTATAACACTTGCTCTCCTATGCATCTCTATTGTAGGGTTTGCCCAACAAGAAAAAAAAGTTGAAAAAAACGATCAAAAAATCGATGAACTCAACAAAAGACTAGATAACCTAGTGGGATCTTCTAAAACTATTACTGGAGATAGTATTGAGTTTAAGATCGACCTGTTGTTTCAAGAAATTAGAAGCATAAAAACGGAAATGCAGTCCATGCGCCAAACCGTGGAAGATATCAAAGCCAATGGCGTATCAACCTCTAATACTACCAAACTAAACAAAATTAACTCTAAGTTGGATGACCTAGAGAATGGCGAATACTATGTGGTGTTGGCCTCTGAAAGGACGAAGGCCAGAGCGGATAAGTACTTGGCTCGATACGAACAAACCCAAAAATTAAGAGTCGTTCAAAATTCAAAAGGTTCTTGGTATCACGTCATCATCGATACGGCACAAAACATGCGAACTGCTATTGAAACAACTGAAAACGTGCGTCAAAAAGATGTTAAGGATGCTTGGTGGGTTAATGGGAAAAAGTTGCAGAGCCTTTAGGTTAGGGAGGTATTGGTGCAGATTTAGATGATTGCTAAACTCTGATTATTGGACTAAGTTAACGCTGTCAAATAAAGTGATTGAAAAAAATTACTAAGCAGAAACAATACGCAATTTCATTAAATATTTTAAAAAAACAGAGACCTTCCTGTACAAGGAGTTGTATATTGAACTTTTCATGCGTTTCTTTGTTGTTTAGAATGATTCTAAATAAATGGGGCTGAAAATTCTACATGCAAATGCAAATGTTCTAATGGCAAGCGGCTTAAACACCATTTTGAACAAAGGAGGTGGAATAGATTCTATTGACAATGCAACAGATGAACAAAGTCTTTTTGCCCATTTAGACGCAAGTAACTACGACTTGGTAGTTATTGACCCTCTCTCCTCTTCGGAGCGCTTTACAGTGGCCACCACACTGAAGCTCAAGGAAAAATACCCGGATAAGAAAGTGCTCATTATTTCAGAAATACACAGTCCGCAAAATGTATTGCAAGTATTAGAAAAAGGGGTACAAGGCTATCTCACTCGCCAGTGCGATGCTGCAGAAATAACACATGCCATTTTTGCCATTGCAAAGGGAGAAAAGTTTTATTGCAATAAGGTAATTGACATTGCATTGAACAAGGAGTTTGATCCAGAAAATTGCGAACCAACTAGCCTAACAGAACGAGAAAACGAAATCACTGCTCTTATTGCAAGTGGTTTCACCAATAAAGAAATTGGCGAAAAGCTACACCTCAGTCACCATACCGTGCACACCCACCGCAAAAATATTCTAAAGAAATTAGGGATTAAGTCTGTTTCAGAATTAACCGTTTATGCCATGAGTGTAGGGCTAATATAAAAACCCCCAACTTACAAGTTGACTAAAACAATTAACATACACTTGTGCTCTGTCGAATTCTAATATTGTATATCGTGCCCCGCCAATATTTATTGACCGAATAAGAGAGTTATCTACGTTCAAGTTAAACCCTATGCTGAGAACTCCATTTTCTTCAAACCTGGCAGAAGCAATTAAAAAGGGTGCATCATACAAGAATTATTTTGACTGAAAAAACCCTTTCAAAACTGATAGCTTTGAAAGGGTTTCGTTTCACCTATCTACTTTCTGCCTTGTATTCGTGAAGCGTTATTGTACTCCTCTTTTGTTAAAAATCCGTCTTTGTTGGTATCAATTGTAGAAAAGTCATCCTTTAAAGGTCCCGTTGCTTCTGATAAGGATAGCTTCCCGTCCTTATTTGTGTCCATTTTTGCTAATAACCCGTTAAACACGGAGTCATTTTGAGGCTTAGCAGATGTTTCTGTCTTTACTGCAGGAGCTTCAGCTGCACTTGTCTTTTTTGAACAGGATGTAAATGTTAATACTGAAACAAAAAACAACCCTCCAATTACTATACTTCTATTTTTCATATTTGTTATTTTTACTCTGAATCCGTTGAGCAATTAATATGTTTCAAAATAACTAAAAATATGAACCCATTTCACCTTGCTATTCCTGTTAAAGCATTAGAGCCTTGCAGAACCTTTTACCGAGAAATTTTAGGTTGCCCAGAAGGCAGAAGCACACGCCATTGGGTAGACTTTAATTTTTTTGGACATCAGTTTGTAATTCATATAGATGAAAATCATTCACAAAAAGCAGCACCGACCAACAAAGTAGACGGAAAAGCAGTGCCTGTTCCACATTTTGGGGTTGTTTTAGATTGGGAGGTTTGGAAGGAGTTAGCTGAAAAAATGAAAGCAATAAACACAGAGTTTGTTATTGAACCTTGTATCCGTTTTGAAGGAAAAGTTGGTGAACAAGCAACTATGTTTTTTCTAGACCCAGAAGGAAACGCTCTCGAGTTTAAAGCCTTCCAAGACAAGAGTCAGATTTTTGCCACCTAAACCAGGGTCTAAATGAATTTTTTTCCTAGTCCCCGCTTGCAATAAGCTTATTGCGTAGCGCAGCCTCGCAAAACCATTTTAAGCCAGAACCTCATCCTTAACATAGCTTAGCGCATTGGAAAAAAGTGCTTTAAACTAAAACTTCCTGCTCCTGTATTTATATTCTGTTAACGATTAAGCTACTTCGTAACGCAAACCTAATGCTTTGGTAAGGTAATGGTAAGTGCAAAGAGATTCTGTGTGAATAAGTGTATTCTAGTTTTACCTCATCTTAAAAACTAACTCTCAAAACACTTAAACAACATGAAAAACAAGTTTACCTTTCTTACTAGGTTTTCTTTAGCCGTGGTCGCTATTGCTTGCTTCGGCCAGCTTAGTGCTCAATCTAATTTAATCCTCACCACGGGCATACAAGCTGACTCAGATGATGCCGAGGAACGTGGATTAAATGCCGCCTCTAATCCAGGTACAATGGATTTAACTAGTTCAGACATAGAATTGGTAGAAGATGGAAGCGACGGAAACCAATTTGTTGGTTTACGCTTTGCCAATCTCAACTTACCAAAAAATGCCATAATCGACTCTGCCTTTATTCAGTTTACGGTAGATGAATTAGACAACGGAGCAACTACCATTGTATTCAAGGTAGAAGATGCAGATAGTTCATCAACATTTACCGGAACTTCCGGTAATATTTCTTCTAGAACAGCTTCAGGAGATAGCATAGTTTGGAGCAATATACCTGCTTGGGGAACTGCCCAAATTGCAACTTTAGATCAACGAACTCCAGATGTGAGTTCTCTATTGAATAGAATTATCAGCAGACCAAACTGGAACACAGGAAATCCAATTACCTTTTTAGTAACCGGAACAGGAGAAAGAACAGCTGAGGCACACAACGGAACAGGTGCAGAGTCTGCTCAATTAATCGTGTACTATACTGCCCCAATTTCTTCGGTATTCGCAATTACAAATGGTAACGATGACGCAGAACAAGACCTACTTTCAGGTGCAATGGATTTAACAAGCACCGATTTAGAGTTCACAACCGATGGAACTTCTATACAGGCAATAGGACTGCGTTTTCAGAATGTTTCTATTCCTCAAGGTTCAATTATCCAGTCTGCATACATTCAATTTCAAGTAGATGAAGCAAACACCACAGATACAGTGAATGTAGCTTGGGGTGCTGAACTTACTGATAATGCAGCCGCTTTTACAGCTGCTACAAATAACATAGCAGGAAGAACTTTCAACACTGCTCAAACCCTCTGGAATTTTATTCCAACTTGGCCGACTGTCGGGATAGCAGGTTTAGACCAACAAACGCCAGATTTAGCCTCACAAGTTCAAACAATAGTGAACAGAGCCGGTTGGATTAGCGGAAACGCAATGGCATTTGGGGCAGTTGACCCATCAGTGGTTAACGTTCCAGGCTATAATACTAACAGCAGTAAGAGAACTGCTGAATCTTATGACGGATCTGTGTCAGGTGCACCAAAGCTAATTGTTACTTACATACCTCCAGCTCGTTTTATTACAGGTAGTTTCCCAATAACTAAAGGCTCTTCTTGGAAATATGATGATAGTGGATTAGACTTAGGTACTGTTTGGATAGCAAACAGTTACAATGACTCTACTTGGTCATTTGGAGATGCTCCGTTAGGATACTCCAACCCAGTTTCAACAACGGTTGACTTTGGAACAGACCCTAATGATAAGCACATAACTACTTATTTACGTCACACTTTTAGTGGAGCAAATACTGCTCAGTACGATTCTTTAATCTTTGATGTTTTAAGAGACGATGGAGCAATTGTATACATTAATGGTGTTGAAGCTTTCAGAACAAATATGCCAAATGGTACTGTTGGATTTGATACTACGGCTGTTGCTGTTGTTGGCGGTGCTGACGAAACAACATACTATCGTTTTACCGTTGACAATACCTTAACAACAGGTACAAATGTAATTTCCGTTGAATTGCACCAACAAGCGGGAACTTCTTCAGACTTGAGTTTTGATATGGAAGTTACCGGAAAGTTACCTCCTTTAACTACTTCCGCTTATCCAGTTGTTAGTGGTGACGATTGGAATTTCTTGGATGACGGAACTAGTCTAGATAGTATCGCTTGGAAAACGTTGAACTTTAATGATACCGTTTGGGGACAGGGAATTTCTCCTTTAGGCTACAGTAACCCAGTTGCAACTCAATTATCTTTTGGACCAGACCCAACAAACAAATACATCACCTACTATTTTAGAAAGCGTTTCAACATTAGCAATATCAGCGCTCTTTCAGATTCTTTGATTTTGAACTTGAAAAGAGATGATGGCGCGATTGTTTACATTAATGGCGCTGAAATAGTACGTTCTAATATGCCTGCAGGTCCTGTAAATTATAGAACTAATGCCGCAAGTATTGTTAGCGGTGCTGCAGAAGACGTTTTTTACGCTACTACAGTATCTAAAAGTATTTTTACGCAAGGAGATAATATCATTGCAGTAGAACTTCACCAAAGAGATAGCTCAAGCTCTGATCTTAGCTTCGATTTAGTAATTGAAGAAAGACCAAATGCAAGAAGAGCCTGCTTAGGACCTAATGATTTGCACGTTTCTTGTTATACATCTGTGTTCCCAACAGCTCAAGGACCGGATTTCGTTATACCTGAAACACACGCTTTTCAAGTGTTAATTGAGCAAGGAGACACCTACTCAAATACTAATGTTAGAACAACTGTTCCAGGAAACAATGACTTTACAGGTTACATTGCCAGAACAGGAAGTAGCGTTGATGGATTCCTCGGAATAAACCATGAGAATACTCCCGGTGGAGTCTCTCTTTTAGATTTGCGATACATCGACTCTGTGAAACTTTGGACCGTTGATTCATCACAAGCTGTTGATTTTTATAACAATGACTTGGTTACAACAACTAGAAACTGTTCTGGCGGAATTACTCCTTGGGGAACATTTATTACCTCTGAAGAAACAGGAAACTCAGGAGATGCAAACGCTGATGGATATGAAGATGTTGGCTGGCAAGTAGAAATTGATCCGGTAACTAGAAAAGTAAAAGAATACGGAACTACGGGTAAGCAAGAAAAGTTATGGGCAATGGGTAGAATGAACCACGAAAACGTCGCTATTGCTTCCGATAATGTAACAGCTTATCAAGGAGTAGATGTTGGGTCAGGGTGTTTATTCAAGTTTATCGCAACCACCCCAACAGACTTGTCTGCAGGTACATTATATGCATTAAAAATTGACAGTGGAATGGCGTCTAACGGTGAGCCTTTGTCGACTACCGGTTCTTGGATTGTTATTCCAAACACAACTCAGGCTGACAGAAACAATTCTAATTCACTTGCAATTAGCTTAGGAGCTACTACCTTTAATGGAATTGAAGATGCAGAAATAGGCACAATTGATAACAAAATTTACTTTACTGCGAAAGGTTGGAACCGTGTTTATCGTTTCAACGATGTTAGCAATGCATCAATTAATCAGTTTGAAACCTTTGTAGGTGGAAGAGATTACTTAATCAATTATGGCGGAGGCGTTGTTTCAGAGCCTTGGGCATCTGGAAACGACAACCTTTGTTTTGATGATTTAGGAAACCTATATGTACTTCAGGATGGAAGCAGGGACCACATTTGGATGGTAAGTCCAAATCACACACAAACTAGTCCTCAAGTTGACATTTTTGCAAAATTACCTGCAGGTTCAGAGCCTTGTGGAATGACTTTTACTCCAGATTATAAGTTCATGTTTGTTTCTGTTCAGCACCCTAGTGGAGGAAATTCAAGCACCATCCAAATGGATGCATCTGGTTATGGAGCTGACATGGCAAAAAGCACAACCGTAGTAATTGCTAGAAAAGAATTCTTAGGAAATTATGCTCCAATGATGGCTGCATCCAACCTTAGCTTTACAACTACTGCTTGTGATTCTGTTAACTTTAGTTTCAATACAGGTAGCGGAAACGGTCACCTAGTTGTGGTAAAAGAAGCTACAAAAGTAAACGCAACTCCAATGGACGGAATTTCTTACAGAGTAAGCGATACCTTAGGAAATGGTGACAATTTAGGGTCGAACAACTTCGTGATTTATGACGGATTAGATTCAAACCTTACGTTAAAAGGATTAAATCCGAACACTACGTACCACGTTTCTATATTTGAGTACAACGCTGCTCCAAATAAATATTACCAGACAGACCTTACCCTTGCAGACAGTGCAACTACTCCTGCAGTAGTAACGAGTCCTATCAGCGGAAATACCAACTCTTTTGTATTGGCAACGGAAACGTATTCAGTTACAAATACTACAGGCTCAGCTTACGTTTGGGATGCAGGAATTGGAACGATTGTTTCAGGACAAGGAACGAATCAAGTTCAAGTAACTTGGCCTGCGATTCCGGGAGCCGAAGATTTAAAAGTTGTTGAAACTAACGCTTCAAGTTGTGAAGGAGATACTGTTCTTCAAACTGTTAACTTTGGTTCTGTAGGAATAGAAGCTTTCGACTTGAAAAATGCCGTTAAAATTGGACCTAACCCAACAGATGGTGTAACAACCGTTTATCTTTCAGGCTTAGACCATACCTTTGATGTTGTTGTATATGACTTAGTTGGGAAAAAGGTTCTTGAAAACAGAAACCTTAAAAACAACTTCGACATCGATTTAACTGGACACAATAGCGGTACTTATATATTGCATTTAACTAGCGGAAACAAGATGACTACAAAAAGGATTGTTGTTAAATAATCTAATTCACACATTCAAAAGAGGAAGGCGAGTCGATTCGCCTTCCTTTTATTATTTAAAACCCATTGACATGAAAAATGCTTTTACCCTTTTATTATTTGCCTTCTCAATCACTATTAGTATAGCACAACCTCAAAAGGAAGATCCCATTTACATTCGAGATAACTCCAAAAGTATTATCTATTTTTCTGTAGAAGAAGCCCAAGCAGCTTCCACCACTGTTGAAGTATTAAACCTTAGAAATAAAGAATTGACAGTTGTGCCAAGTGGAATAAATCAATTCAAAGAGTTAAAGTTTCTGAACTTGATGAAGAACAGTTTAACAGCGATTGATGTCGAAATTTTTGAGTGCACTCAACTGACTGAGATTAACTTGCGCCAAAACAAAATTTTAATTCTACCAAAAGAAGTTGGTCAACTAGCCGTTTTGGAGGTGTTAAACGCTTCTAAGAACCAGTTTAAAGAATTACCAATGGAAATTGGAAACTTAAAAACCATCAAAATTATTCACTTGGTGGAAAATAATTTGACAGAAGTTCCTGAGGAAATGGGACAACTAAAAACACTAAGAACCCTTGACATTGATCAAAATAAGCTAACAAGTCTTCCGAGCTCATTCAATGGTCTAAAATCTCTTGTCCTATTGTCTGCCTCTAAAAACAACTTCACAAAGTTCCCTAATTCTGTTTGTAATTTGAAAAAGATAGAAACAATAAATTTTGACAAGAATCAAATTGCATTTTTGCCTTCAGATTTGAAGAAAATGAAGCGGTTGAAAACACTATCGTTAAGTGCTAACAATATTCAAACTGTTCCTGAAAAGATTACTAAACTTAAAAATCTAGAGCTGTTGAACTTAGCAGGTAATGAAATTACTACACTACCGAAGAAACTTCACAAATTAAAATCTCTGAAAACATTGATTCTAGTAGGAAACCCTATTGCCGAAGCTGAAAAATCAAGAATTCAAGCTGCATTGCCAGATGTAGATATACGATTTTAAAGAACCCTTTCTTGTGGAGCACAATGTGTGCTCCACTTACTAATCTCTTGAGTCAATTGCTTCTGGGCTTCCATTACTTCTACTGGGTCGAATAAAAAACAAACTGCCGCAACTATTTTGCAATAACTAATCGTTGTACTTCTCTGCTGTAATCTGAAATTAGTTCAACCATGTAAATCCCATTACTTAATTCCGAGATATTTACTTCATCAGGAACATTTTCCATTGCCAATACCAATGTTCCTGTTATCGACCAAATTCTAAGGTTTTCAAGCTTTGTACTCCCTTCAATGTTCAAAACTGACTTCGCCGGGTTTGGATAAATTCTTATCCTTTCCTGTTGTACCTCCTTAGCTCCAACCAGA